>BNJS01001441.1_pt1 | contig 78483 bp, 98 predicted proteins | sample 8540461 | NCBI WGS metagenome assembly BNJS01 (sample SAMD00202454, study PRJDB9452) | human saliva metagenome | isolation source: human saliva | place: Japan
TCAATGCTGATGCCGGGGAAAGCATTAACTCCCTTTCTCGATTAGGGATCTTATTAGGTTCTACTGTTTCAGCGATTGTGGGGTATATGGCGTTAAAAGCGACTACAAAACTACCTAGCTAATCACTTCTTACAAAAAAATCCTTTTGCTAATTTAGCAAAGGATTTTTCTTTTATTCAAAAAGCCTTTTTGAGCTCTTTCTCGTAGAGATAAATATTCATTGATTTGTTGGTAACAATGAATCGAGATATTCATTTGCGCGTTTTTACATATTTATCATGATTTTTTTATCATGGTTTTCAATCACATCGAGTAAAAACTTTTGCACCCTCAAATGCATCAAATTCATTGTAATAATACCCCACACCTTTTTGGTAATAGCTTGGAGTTATGAATAAAAGGATAGCCACCATATAACGCATCATTGTAAGCATAATTCAAACCATTTTCCCATTGATGGCTTAATACAACATCAACATAACGAGTAAGAAAATCAGGCATCTGATAACGACCTTCAACCGTCATCACATCGTCTTTTACAAGATTAGTTCGACCAATAAAAATTAAAAAAATGTTGGATTATCTCTTTTTATCGTAAGTATTACACATATAAACATTTTTAATTTTTTCTGGAGCTTCTCTATAAGCCTGTTCTGCAATTAAAATAGGAATAAAGCTCGTTTTTACTACATTAATATTTGCTTCAAAAGATGCAATACGTTTTGCTTTTTTCTCTGCATCTGGTTTATAACCAAAAATAAGATTGTACTGCTCCTTTATTCGTTTAATTACTTTATCACAAAATACTGGCGACCAAATTGCTGGGACAACATAGGTAGAACAGCGATACATAATAGAAAAATAAGATTTACAAGTATTTTCATGTTGTGGAATCATCCACACAGCATCAAATAACGTACCATTAAATACTCTGCCAGCTTCTTTCTCAAAAAGGAAGTTTTCCACATCCATAATAAAATCATTACCCATTTTATAACAAACGACTTTGCCACCATGCTCATGCATACGGCTAACTTGATGAGGTTCAATGACTAATGTACCTTCAATTAATACATCTAATTGATCAATAACATCTTCAATATAGGCATATTTAAGGTTCAACCCATCTAACATAAAACCATCTGGAGGAGTAGTTCGTTTTTCCGGTCCCCAAGAAACAAACACAACATCGTCCACCATAGATGAATGTTGAAATAGATGAAAAAAAGATGGATCGCATTTTTGGTTTTGCACCATTTGCCCAAATGTCTGTTACTTTTTGACTCTAAATTAAATGTGATCCCAATTTTTATATTTACTCATAATCCTCTTCCTTTTTTTATTATTTATCTAAAAGCGCGGTCAAAAAAAGGAACTTGTTTTTTTAAATAACTTAAATAATAAAAAAATCACTCGGATATTTCTACCCGAGTGATTTATCTAATTTAGTCGATAATTACCATTGATAACCTACACCCGCACCAACATTATAATCACCTTGTGTAGTTGCTGCACCACTCACTTTAAAGATAACTTTATTGTTATCACTCGCACGTGAGTAACCTACGGCAACAGCACTTTCACCTTTGTAGTTACCTACTCCAAGGCCAACCATTGAACCACCTGGTTTAGTCACTTGTGGAATATTCGCTGCAGCAGTTGCCCCTGCGATACCACCACGAAGTTTCTTATCGGTTTTCTTCAATTCGCTACGAACTGCACCAACAGAACGATCAACATATTGTTTATTCGTCGCATCAGTAGCTCTGACTGGATCTGCCACATTAGTGATTCGACGTTCATTACCAACTGAACCGACTGAAACAGTATTGGCTTCATTTGCTACAGAGCCTTGACCTAATGCCACAGAGTTAGTAGCTGTCGCTTTCGCGCCTTGACCCACAGCTGTTGAGTTTTTACCTGAAGCTTGTGAGTTATTACCTAACGCCGTGCCATTTTCACCACTTGCATTCGCACCGTAGCCAACCGCAGTTGCATCTTTACCTTTCGCTTTCGCACTATCACGTTTGCTAGTGTTATCTGCTGCAAATGCTGTTTTGCCATCTTTACTGATCAAACCAGAATCTTCAATACGTTTCGCAGAACTTTCTGCTGCAGTTGCAGAAGATGCAGCCGCAGTAGCTGAACTTGCTGAAGACTTCGCTGATTTATCTGCTTCAGTTGCAGAAGATGCTGAAGATTTAGCAGACTTATCCGCTTCAGTTGCAGAAGATGCTGAAGACTTCGCAGATTTATCCGCTTCTACTGCAGAGCTTGCTGAAGACTTCGCAGATTTATCCGCTTCTACTGCAGAGCTTGCTGAAGATTTCGCAGATTTATCCGCTTCAGTTGCAGAAGATGCTGAAGACTTCGCAGATTTATCCGCTTCTACTGCAGAGCTTGCTGAAGACTTCGCAGATTTATCCGCTTCTACTGCAGAGCTTGCTGAAGATTGCGCAGATTTATCTGCTTCAGTTGCAGAAGATGCTGAAGACTTCGCAGATTTATCTGCTTCTGTTGCAGAAGATGCTGAAGATTTAGCAGACTTGTCTGCTTCAGTTGCTGAGCTTGCTGCAGATTTAGCAGACTTGTCTGCTTCAGTTGCAGAAGATGCTGCTGATTGCGCAGATTTATCTGCTTCAACTGCTGAGCTTGCTGCAGATTTCGCAGATTTATCTGCTTCAGTTGCAGAAGATGCTGAAGACTTCGCAGATTTATCCGCTTCTACTGCAGAGCTTGCTGAAGATTTCGCAGATTTATCCGCTTCAGTTGCAGAAGATGCTGAAGACTTCGCAGATTTATCCGCTTCTACTGCAGAGCTTGCTGAAGACTTCGCAGATTTATCCGCTTCTACTGCAGAGCTTGCTGAAGATTGCGCAGATTTATCTGCTTCAGTTGCAGAAGATGCTGAAGACTTCGCAGATTTATCTGCTTCTGTTGCAGAAGATGCTGCTGATTGCGCAGATTTATCCGCTTCAACTGCTGAGCTTGCTGCAGATTTAGCAGACTTGTCTGCTTCAGTTGCAGAAGATGCTGCTGATTGCGCAGATTTATCTGCTTCAACTGCTGAGCTTGCTGCAGATTTCGCAGATTTATCTGCTTCAGTTGCAGAAGATGCTGAAGACTTCGCAGATTTATCCGCTTCAGTTGCAGAAGATGCTGAAGACTTCGCAGATTTATCCGCTTCTACTGCAGAGCTTGCTGAAGACTTCGCAGATTTATCCGCTTCTACTGCAGAGCTTGCTGAAGATTGCGCAGATTTATCTGCTTCAGTTGCAGAAGATGCTGAAGACTTCGCAGATTTATCTGCTTCTGTTGCAGAAGATGCTGCTGATTGCGCAGATTTATCCGCTTCAACTGCTGAGCTTGCTGCAGATTTAGCAGACTTGTCTGCTTCAGTTGCAGAAGATGCTGCTGATTGCGCAGATTTATCTGCTTCAACTGCTGAGCTTGCTGCAGATTTCGCAGATTTATCTGCTTCAGTTGCAGAAGATGCTGAAGACTTCGCAGATTTATCCGCTTCTACTGCAGAGCTTGCTGAAGATTTCGCAGATTTATCCGCTTCTGTTGCAGAAGATGCTGAAGATTTAGCAGACTTGTCTGCTTCAGTTGCAGAAGATGCTGAAGATTTAGCAGACTTGTCTGCTTCAGTTGCTGAGCTTGCTGCAGATTTAGCAGACTTATCCGCTTCTGTTGCTGAGCTTGCTGCAGATTTAGCAGACTTATCCGCTTCTGTTGCAGAAGATGCTGAAGATTTAGCAGACTTGTCTGCTTCAGTTGCAGAAGATGCTGAAGATTTAGCAGACTTGTTCTGCTTCAGTTGCTGAGCTTGCTGCAGATTTCGCTGATTTATCCGCTTCTGTTGCAGAAGATGCTGAAGATTTAGCAGACTTGTCTCGCTTCAGTTGCTGAGCTTGCTGCAGATTTAGCTGACTTATCCGCTTCAGTTGCAGAAGATGCTGAAGATTTAGCAGACTTGTCTGCTTCAGTTGCAGAAGATGCTGAAGATTTAGCAGACTTGTCTGCTTCAGTTGCAGAAGATGCTGAAGATTTAGCAGACTTGTCTCGCTTCAGTTGCTGAGCTTGCTGCAGATTTCGCTGACTTATCCGCTTCTGTTGCTGAGCTTGCTGCAGATTTAGCAGACTTATCCGCTTCTGTTGCTGAGCTTGCTGCAGATTTAGCAGACTTATCCGCTTCTGTTGCAGAAGATGCTGAAGATTTAGCAGACTTGTCTGCTTCAGTTGCAGAAGATGCTGAAGATTTAGCAGACTTGTCTCGCTTCAGTTGCTGAGCTTGCTGCAGATTTCGCTGATTTATCCGCTTCTGTTGCAGAAGATGCTGAAGATTTAGCAGACTTGTCTCGCTTCAGTTGCTGAGCTTGCTGCAGATTTAGCTGACTTATCCGCTTCAGTTGCAGAAGATGCTGAAGATTTAGCAGACTTGTCTGCTTCAGTTGCTGAGCTTACTGCAGATTTCGCTGACTTATCCGCTTCAGTTGCTGAGCTTGCTGCAGATTTAGCTGACTTATCCGCTTCAGTTGCAGAAGATGCTGAAGATTTAGCAGACTTGTTCGTTCTGAGCTTCTGCATCGCTTCTGTTGCTGAGCTTGCTGCAGATTTCGCTGACTTATCCGCTTCAGTTGCTGAGCTTGCTGCAGATTTAGCTGACTTATCTGCTTCAGTTGCAGAAGATGCTGATGACTTCGCTGATTTATCTGCTTCTACTGCAGAGCTTGCGGAAGACTTCGCTGATTTATCTGCTTCTGTTGCAGAAGATGCTGAAGATTTAGCAGACTTGTCTGCTTCGGTTGCTGAGCTTGCTGCAGATTTCGCTGACTTATCTGCTTCAGTTGCAGAAGATGCTGAAGATTTAGCAGACTTGTCTGCTTCAGTTGCTGAGCTTGCTGCAGATTTCGCTGACTTATCCGCTTCTGTTGCTGAGCTTGCTGCAGATTTCGCTGACTTATCCGCTTCAGTTGCTGAGCTTGCTGCAGATTTAGCTGACTTATCTGCTTCAGTTGCAGAAGATGCTGAAGATTTAGCAGACTTGTCTGCTTCAGTTGCTGAGCTTGCTGCAGATTTCGCTGACTTATCCGCTTCTGTTGCTGAGCTTGCTGCAGATTTCGCTGACTTATCCGCTTCAGTTGCTGAGCTTGCTGCAGATTTAGCTGACTTATCTGCTTCAGTTGCAGAAGATGCTGAAGATTTAGCAGACTTGTCTGCTTCAGTTGCTGAGCTTGCTGCAGATTTAGCAGACTTGTCTGCTTCAGTTGCTGAGCTTGCTGCAGATTTAGCTGACTTGTCTGCTTCGGTTGCTGAGCTTGCTGCAGATTTAGCTGACTTGTCTGCTTCAGTTGCAGAAGATGCTGATGACTTCGCTGATTTATCTGCTTCTACTGCAGAGCTTGCGGAAGACTTCGCTGATTTATCTGCTTCTGTTGCAGAAGATGCTGAAGATTTAGCAGACTTGTCTGCTTCAGTTGCTGAGCTTGCTGCAGATTTCGCTGATTTATCCGCTTCTGTTGCAGAAGATGCTGAAGATTGCGCAGATTTATCTGCTGCTGTAGCAGAGCTTGCAGCTGCAGATGCCGCACTTTCAATTTTATTTAAGTTGTTATTAACCACTTCCGCAGCTGATGTTGCTGCTGAAGCTGCTGTAGAGGCTAAAGAAACCGCACTGCTTGCACTTGAAGCTGCTGTTTTCGCTGTTTCGTTTGTTTTATCTAATTGTGAAGTTACTGCATAAAGTTGTGAACCATTGATCGCTTCTGTTGAAGTTGCAGAAATATTACCTGCTGCAACATTGATCAATTTGCGCTCATTACCTGTTGCTCCAACGCTTACGAAACTGCCTGCGCCCGCAACTGTTCCTTTGAAGCCACTATAGGTTAAATTACCCACAGTTGCTTCAGTTACATTTGCAATAGGATGAGAACCTGTCGTAGTTGAATGATTACCTAAAACCACTGCTTCATCTAAACCTGCAGCGATATTTAAGTTATTACCCAATACGGTTGTACCATTTGATGCAATAGTATTACCGTGTCCAATAATCGTGTTATTTAACGCCATCTTTTACGTTATTTGCAACACCTACAGCAATAGTATTTTGGGTGTTATTACCAACAAGGTTATACACCCCTAATGCGGTACCATTGTTTACATTTTCACCAACCCAAGTGCGAGCACCAACTGATGTACCATTTGTTGTGCTGTTATCCACACCAGCGTAATGACCTAATGCTGTACCATCATTTGTATTTGGACGAACATAACTTCTTGAACCTACAACGGTTGCATTCACAGAATCTTTACCCGCTGCAGAGAATTGTCCCACTACAGTCGCATTCACTGAATTTTCTTGCGCGACAGAGTTAGAACCTAATACAGTTGCATTTTTGGCATTAGCTTTCACGCTTGAGTTTCTACCAATTACTATTGCATTTGCCGCATTAGCTTGGACTGAGCTATCTGAACCAATTACTATTGCATTTGCCGCATCAGCTTGGACTGAGCTATATGAACCAATTACAACTGCAGATGGAGATGCTGATGAAGCCACATGCCCCATAACAACCGAATCAGCTCCAGCAGAGGTTGTTGTTGCCTGCACACCAGCTGTAACAGAAAATGTGCCTTGCGCACCAGCATATGAACTAACTGGGCCTTCATTAGTCCTTAAACTCTCAGCTGAAGGCTGTTTATCTATATCATCAACTCCATTATTTACATGGAAATAGGTAGATGATGCCTCCTTAGCTAAAGCCAATGCATTGTTTGCGGTAGTGTTTGCCGCTGTTGCTGTAGTTTGTGCACGATCTGCTGTCGTTTTAGCGGATGTTGCTGTAGTCTGAGCATTATCTGCGGTAGTTTGTGCATTATCTGCAGTCGTTTTAGCGGCTGTCGCCGTACTTGCTGTTGAATTTACGACTGTAATCACGTTGTAAAGCTGTGAACCATTAATCGCATCGGTAGAAGTTGCGCTAATTAAGCCTGCTGAAACATATTGAACCTGTCTAGCAGAGGTACTATTACCGACCGCGAGAACAGACGTTCCACTCTCTTGACCATTATTACCAACTTCATTTCCATTAATTGTAATTGAAGTTAATGCATTACGATTTCCAGTGACTGAACCTGCACCTAAAGCAACATCATTAGCATTCTTCGCATTAGCTGCATCACCGATAGCTAAGCTAGAATTTTTAATGCCTTAGAATCTGAACCAATTGCAATAGCCTTAGCACCTGTTGCATTTGTATTCGTTCCAACTGCTAATGCATTATTTCCATTTGCGACTGAAGCTGAACCAGTTGCAATAGCACCATTTCCAGTTGCATTAGCACCTGCACCAGTTGCAATATTTCCAGTTCCATTCGAAGTTACATTCGTACCAATCGCGATAGAACCAACTCCACTTGCAGTTGTGGTATTAGGACCTGCAGAAATAGCGATTGTACTTTGATTAGAAGCAATTGCATTAGACCCCAAAGCAGTTGCACCTTGGCCAGAGGCTGCTGCTTGATAACCAACTGCTGTAGCCTGTTGAGTAGAAGCAACAGTTCGAAAGCCTAATGCGGTTGAGCCACTTGCTGCAGCATTTGCATAATAACCAAAAGCTGAAGATGCTGAGCCATCATCTTTTGAAACACCAGCTTTAGCACCTTGACCAACAGCTGTGCCGCCATTACCTCTCGTTTTAGATTCATACCCGATTGCTACAGAATTACCACCTTGGGCAGCTGAATCTGTACCAATAGCAATATTCCCTGTATCGGTACGTGGTCCAATCCCTCGTGCATCGGCTTTTTTGCCTGTATTTCCACTAATTGCAATACTATCACCACTATTTACCAAACCATTCATCTGGTAGGCTGCATTTGCATAGTTAACGACACCAGTTAAGGCGAGCACTAGAGTTGATAATTTAAACACTCTTCCAAATGAGGCTTTACTTTCTACAGCCTTATTCTCACATGACGCCTTAGCCGCGCCTTTCGCTAATTCGGACGTTACTACCAACGATTGTGTAGTACGATTCCAAATTACTTTAAAAATCTTATTCATAAAGAATGAAACTCCTTTGTATAAATTTAACTTATATAAAACAATGAGCCAGCCTCAAAATGCCCAAGCAGAGACAAATCCCCATTATCTAACACCCGCATAATAAAATCTAGGCATTTTCAATATAATTTATGTAAAAGTACGTAAATAAATTATCCTAAAAAAAACAAACACATATTAATTTTTGCTTTTTATATCCAAATACTATAACAAAATCCCACTCTCTGCTTTAGCAATACCGACACCTGTTTGTTATGAAAAAACGTCATTAAAATTGACCGCACTTTTATCTAAACAAGCGCGGTCATTCTTGAAATAATTCTAATTCACGTTCATAATGAACAGACATTCATATTTTATAGACTGAAGCCTTTTTACTTCAGCATTTTCCAATAAGGCTTGCGTTATGTCCAATCAACAAACAGATACACCAACTTCCTCAAATAATAAATCTCAACAACGTAAAAAAGGGCTTTCTATTTTTATTCTTTTGCTTCTTCTGATTGCAATCGGTTCGGCGGCTTATTGGTATCTCTTTATTAAAGGCTTTGAAGAAACGGAAGATGCCTATGTCAGCGGCAATCAGGTGATGGTATCGGCACAAGTCGCGGGGAATATTTCGAAAATTAATGTCGATAATATGGATCCCGTACAAGCCGGTAATGTGTTATTAGAATTGGATGACACCAATGCCAAATTGAGTTTGAGCAAGCTAAAAGCAATTTAGCCAATGCAGTTCGCCAAGTTTCGCAACTGAATTACACCGTAAAACAATTAAAATCAGCCGTTCGTGCGAATGAAATTACCCTTGCTCAAGCACAAGGAAACTTGAACCGTCGTGTGCAATTAGTCAAAGATGGGGCAATCGATAAAGAATCTTTCCAACATGCTAAAGAGGCCGTTGAACTGGCAAAAGCGAACTTAACCACCTCACAAAATCAGCTTGGTGCAAATCAAGCGTTATTATTAGACGGTCCGTTAAGTGAACAACCGCAAATTCAAAGCGCGGTCAGTAATTTAAAACAAGCTTGGCTAAATTTAGAACGCACAAAAATTCGCAGTCCAATTAAAGGCTATGTGGCTCGCCGTAATGCTCAAGTAGGTCAAGCGGTGTCTGTTGGTGGCGCATTAATGGCGGTGGTGACTACCGATCAAATGTGGTTAGATGCCAACTTTAAAGAAACACAATTAACCCATATGCGAATTGGTCAGCCAGTTGAAATTCATTTCGACCTTTATGGCAAGGATAAAACCTTTAATGGAAAAGTCGTCGGGATTGAAATGGGGACGGGCAGTGCATTCTCATTATTACCCACTCAAAATGCGACAGGGAACTGGATCAAAGTGGTGCAGCGTGTGCCTGTGCGTATTCAATTAGATCCGCAACAGCTTGCTGAAAATCCATTACGTATTGGGCTTTCTGCCACAGTAAAAGTTAACGTAACCGATAGCCAAGGTGAAACCTTGCGTGACCAAGCACCCGCTACAACGCTTTATTCCACGAATGTGCTGCAATATGATGAAAGTGCGGTCAATAATTTGATCGAATCTATTATTCGCGACAATAGCTATTAGGTTCCGTTATGCCGCAATCTCATTTCAAACCGCTACAAGGCGGTGCGTTAGCGATGCTCACATTGGTGCTGTCTTTAGCCACCTTTATGCTCGTGCTAGACTCCACCATCGCTAACGTAGCCATTCCAACTATTGCAGGTGATTTGGGTGCCTCGTCTAGCCAAGGAACGTGGGTAATTACCTCGTTCGGTGTGGCAAATGCGATTTCGATTCCGATCACGGGCTGGCTGGCAAAACGTTTTGGTGAAGTGCGGTTATTTTTAATCGCAACGCTATTATTCGTGCTAGCCTCTTGGCTTTGTGGTATTGCAAATAGCTTGGAAATGTTGATTGTCTTTCGAGTTCTTCAAGGTGCAGTAGCGGGTCCCATCATCCCCCTTTCTCAAAGCTTATTATTGAATAACTATCCGCCAGAAAAACGCGGAATGGCATTAGCCTTTTGGTCAATGACGATCGTGGTCGCCCCGATTTGTGGCCCGATTTTAGGCGGTTGGATCAGCGATAATATTCATTGGGGTTGGATTTTCTTTATCAACGTTCCTATTGGGCTTGCTGTTGTCTTAATCAGTTGGAAAATTTTAGAAGGCCGAGAAAGTAGAATTTCTCATCAACCAGTTAACACTGTCGGGCTGATTTTGTTAGCACTCGGTGTAGGTGCGTTGCAATTGATGCTGGATCAAGGTCGCGAGCTAGATTGGTTCAACTCCACTGAAATTGTGGTGCTTACCATTATCGCGGCGGTAGGTTTAATCGCCCTCATCATTTGGGAACTGACTGACGATAATCCAGTTGTGGATGTCTCCTTATTCAAATCCCGAAATTTCACCGTAGGTTGTGTTTCGACTAGCCTTGCTTTCTTGGTGTATTCTGGGACGGTCGTGCTCATCCCGCTTCTGCTCCAACAGGTTTACAACTATACAGCCACTTGGGCGGGACTTGCGGCTGCACCAGTGGGATTATTACCGATTCTACTTGCACCGATTATCGGGAAATTCGGCAATAAAATTGATATGCGGATTTTAATCACCGTCAGTTTTATGGTTTATGCGCTCACCTTTTATTGGCGAGCTGTGACCTTTGAGCCTGAAATGACCTTTATGGATGTAGCGTTACCGCAATTTGTGCAAGGCTTAGCCGTTGCTTGTTTCTTTATGCCGCTGACAACCATTACCCTTTCAGGTTTACCGCCCGAAAAAAATGGCTTCAGCATCGAGCTTATTTAATTTCCTCCGAACTCTTGCCGGCTCAATAGGCACATCTCTCACGACATTTATGTGGTATAACCGCGAAGCCGTACATCACACGCAACTCACGGAAGTCATTAATCCATATAATCCGATTTCCCAACAATTCTTCCAAACTATGGGAAGTTTTGGTTTAAGCGAAGAACAAACGGCATTATATCTTGCCAAACAAATCACCGCTCAAGGCTTTATTATTGGTGCTAACGAGATCTTCTTCGTTTCTGCTATAACCTTTATTTCCTTGGTTGTTCTCATTTGGTTTGCTAAACCACCTTTCGGTGGCAAACATTAAACACCCGAAAAAATAACCGCACTTTTGTATCTGAAATAACAAGAATTTGTTATTTTGGATAATTGAGAAACTGGGAGGGTTAGCCAAATATTATGTCTTGTGCTTCGGAACCTGAAACATGCACAAAAAAATAGAAAATTTGTGTGCGTTGTACTAATATGCACAAAATATTCTGAATATTGTGCATGTTATGTAAACGTGCACAAGAAACCACACCTTTTTATGCATGAAGGAAGTCATAATGAACAACTATCAAATTCCAGATTTATTTGCCTTGGGCGAGATAGAAAGTAAAGCGGTATTGAAAGCTTGCAGTGCTGCTCATCAGGCATTAGGTGAGTTAAAAGGCGTAGTACATACAATGCCGAATCAAAATATTCTACTCGGGACATTACCCTTGCAGGAAGCAAAAGAAAGTTCGGAGATTGAAAATATCATTACCACGCAGGATGATTTATATCAAAGCAATATCAATACACACCAATTCACTACAGTAGCTGCAAAAGAAGTTCACTACTACGCACAAGCCATGTCATTAGGCTTTAACTCCGTCCGTTCCGATAAATTAATTACACTCAATCTCATTAAAGAAATTCAAGCTGCATTGGAAGGAAACGATGCGGGTTTCAGAAAGCAGCAAGGAACAGGGCTGGTAAATCAAACAACAAAAGAAATCGTTTATATGCCACCGCAAAATCCTGCCGATATTGAAAAATATATGTCTGATTTGGAAAGATTTATCAACGACTCGGCACAACTTGATTACGATCCCTTGGTAAAAATGGCTCTAATTCATCACCAGTTTGAAAGCATTCACCCGTTTTATGATGGCAACGGTCGGACAGGACGAATACTGAATATTCTATATCTAATTCAGCAAGATTTACTCGATACTCCAATTCTGTATCTTTCCCGATATATAAATAGAAATAAAACAAAATACTACCAGTTATTGCAGTCTGTCCGTGATAGCCAAAACTGGGAGGCTTGGCTAGTATTTATGCTAAACGGCATCACGGAAACCTCAAAACGAACGGTTACTTTAATCAATGGAATTAAAGTGTTAATGCAAAATCACAAGCAGCTCATCCGAAACAACTTACCACAGATTTATAGTCATGAACTGATTAACAATCTGTATAAACACCCTTATACAAAAATTGATTTCGTCGTACGAGACTGCCAAATCCATCGTAATACAGCAAGAACCCGTTTAGAAGCATTGGTCAGAATCGGTATTTTGAAGAAGGAAAAAAAATTGGAAAAAGAAAATTTTTTTATATTAATGTAGCCTTATATGAATTATTGATGGAGCAATAGAGATTATCAGAATTCTCAACATTACTTAAAAAAACGAGCTATATCCAATCAGCTAGTAAAGATATCCAATGTTGTAATACATAACCGCACTTTGATAATGCTCAAAAGTGCGGTCGTTTTTTCTAGCCTTTTGCCAAGATGTCTTTTAGGAATCTCGCGGTGTGAGAACCTTTCACCTTGGCGACCTCTTCCGGTGTGCCGGTTGCGATGATTTGACCACCGCCACTGCCCCCTTCTGGACCAAGATCCACAATCCAGTCTGCGGTTTTGATCACATCTAAGTTGTGTTCGATCACCACGATAGTATTGCCTTGATCGCGCAAGCGGTGTAACACTTCGAGAAGTTGTTTAATATCGGCAAAATGCAGACCAGTTGTCGGTTCATCCAAAATATAAAGGGTTTTGCCGGTATCGCGTTTGAAAGCTCTGTCGCTAACTTAACGCGTTGTGCCTCACCACCTGAAAGCGTGGTAGAAGACTGACCTAAACGAATATAAGACAAGCCGACATCCATTAGGGTTTGCAATTTACGCGCAATCATTGGGATCGCATCAAAAAAACTCACGTGCTTCTTCTACCGTCATATCTAATACTTGGTGAATAGTTTTGCCTTTGTATCGGATCTCCAAGGTTTCACGGTTATAGCGTTTACCTTTACATTGATCACAAGGTACATACACATCCGGCAAGAAATGCATTTCAACTTTCAGCACGCCATCACCTTGGCATGCTTCACAACGACCACCGCGTACGTTAAAGCTAAAGCGTCCTGGATTATAACCACGCGCACGCGCTTCTGGTACGCCCGCAAATAATTCACGAATTGGGGTAAATAACCCTGTGTAAGTCGCTGGGTTAGAACGCGGTGTACGACCAATTGGACTCTGGTTAATATCGATCACTTTGTCGAAATATTCCAAGCCTTCAATGGATTTATAAGGTGCAAAACTTGTTTCTCTGCACGATTTAGGGCATTTTGAGCCAATGGGAATAACGTATCATTAATTAGCGTTGATTTGCCTGAACCTGATACCCCCGTGATACAAGTAAATAAACCCACTGGGATCTCTAAATTCACACCTTTCAGATTATTCCCTGTCGCACCTTTTAATTTTAAAAGTTTGCTTTTATCAAGTGCGGTTCGTTTTTTCGGAATTTCGATTTTTTCTTCACCCGATAAGAACTTACCCGTAATCGAATTCGGGTTCGCCATAATTTCTTTGGCTGTCCCCTGAGCAATCACTTGGCCACCGTGCACACCTGCTCCAGGGCCAATATCAATAATATGATCGGCTTCTCGAATGGCATCTTCATCATGCTCCACCACGATCACGGTGTTGCCCAAATTACGCAAATGAATCAGCGTATTTAATAGACGTTCATTATCACGTTGATGCAAACCGATAGAAGGCTCATCTAGCACATACATGACACCCACTAAGCCCGCACCAATCTGACTCGCTAGACGAATACGTTGCGCTTCACCGCCCGAAAGGGTTTCGGCAGAACGAGAGAGGGAAAGATAATTCAACCCCACATTCACTAAAAATTCTAACCGCTCTTTGATCTCTTTCAGGATTTTTTCCGCAATTTGTGCTTTTTGACCGGTTAAGGTGAGCCCTTGGAAAAACTCAAGGCTTTCACCAATGCTTTTCTCTGAAATTTGCGGCAAGTTAACGCTACCGATATATACGTTGCGAGCTTCTGGACGAAGACGCGAGCCGCCACAATCTGCACAAGGTCGGTTACTGATATTTTTCGCCAATTCTTCGCGCACAGACATAGATTCCGTTTCTTTATAACGGCGCGCCATATTATTCAAAATCCCTTCAAAAGGATGTTTGCGAATCACTACGTCACCACGGTCGTTCATATATTGGAATTCAATTTCTTCCTTACCTGAACCGTGCATCACAATATCTTTAATTTTTTGAGGCAAATCTTCGTATGGCGTTTCAATATCAAATTTATAATGTTTCGCCAACGAAGTAAGCATTTGATAGTAATAGAAATTACGACGGTCCCAACCTTTCACCGCACCACCTGCGAGGGAAATGCTTTCATTTTGCACCACACGGCTTTCATCGAAGAACTGCTGAACACCTAAGCCATCACAAGTCGGACACGCCCCTGCCGGGTTATTAAATGAGAATAAGCGAGGCTCTAATTCCGGTACAGAGTAACCACAATGCGGACAAGCAAAATTCGCCGAGAAAACTAATTCTTCAGCCTTAGGATTATCCATATCTGCCACAACAGCCGTACCGCCTGAAAGCTCCAAAGCTGTCTCAAAGGATTCGGCTAAACGTGTAGCTAAATCTGACCGCACTTTAAAACGGTCCACCACCACTTCAATGGTATGTTTTTTCTGTAAAGCAAGTTCTGGTGGATCAGATAAATCACAAATCTCACCATCAATTCTTGCACGAATATAACCTTGTGCCGCCAAGCTATCTAACAGCTTAACGTGCTCACCTTTACGGTTTTTCACTACGGGCGCTAGCAACATCATTTTGCTTTCTTCAGGCAAGCTTAAAACTTTATCCACCATTTGGCTGATGGTTTGTGCCGTTAATGGCACATCATGATCTGGACAACGCGGCTCCCCTACGCGAGCAAACAGCAAGCGCAGGTAATCATAAATTTCTGTGATAGTGCCCACGGTTGAACGCGGGTTATGAGAAGTGGATTTTTGCTCAATAGAAATCGCTGGCGACAAGCCCTCAATCGAATCCACATCTGGTTTTTCCATCAAAGAAAGGAACTGACGCGCATAAGCAGAAAGCGATTCCACATAACGGCGCTGCCCTTCCGCATAAAGCGTATCAAATGCTAAAGAAGATTTGCCCGAACCGGACAAGCCTGTAATCACAATTAATTTATCGCGTGGAATGGTTAAATTGATGTTTTTGAGGTTGTGAGTTCTAGCCCCACGAATGTCGATAGTGTCCATAAAAAAAAGCGATTGCCTTAAGAAAATAAATTCAAAAATTGCGACCATTATCGCATATTTCAATATCTGTGCAAATATCCAGTTAATTTTTTTATGGATCTTTTTGTTTCTTTTTAAGGCAAAATAGCCAAAAATTTTTTTCACCTTATTTCTAAAAATATAGAGGATTCTATGGCAGGTATTAATAAAGTAATCATCGTGGGTAATTTAGGTAATGATCCTGAAATCCGCACGATGCCAAATGGCGAAGCGGTAGCAAATATTAGCGTGGCAACAAGTGAAAGCTGGACAGATAAAAACACGGGTGAACGTCGCGAAGTGACCGAATGGCACCGCATCGTGTTATATCGTCGTTTAGCGGAAATTGCGGGTCAATACCTACGCAAAGGTTCACAAGTTTATGTTGAAGGTCGTTTAAAAACTCGTAAATGGCAAGATAACAATGGCCAAGATCGTTACACCACTGAAATCCAAGGTGATAACTTACAAATGTTAGGTGGTCGCAATCAAGATATGGGCGGTTATGCACCTGCACAATCAGCACCACAACCAAGCTATCAATCTCGTCCAGCACAATCTGCGCCAGCGCCACAAGCTGAGCCACCAATGGATGCATTTGATGACAACATTCCATTCTAAATTGTATTAATACAAGATTATCTATACGAAGAGAGACCTTTCATCGAAAGGTCTCTTTTTTTATCTATCATTTTGACATCAATTATTCCTGCGCCTTATCTCGCTCAAACGCTAAAACGAAATAAATATTCAATTTATTGCACCGCATCCGAATCTAATATATCTTTATTTGAATACTGGAAAATAGTATAGATATCAAGGAGAACATTTCTTAGATGAGTAACATCACTCGAATCAGAAAAAAGAACACGATGTATCTTTGCTTTATTTCCTTTGAACATCTTCAGGAGTAAGAATATATGGAAAATTTTAAACAAATTCTTTCGAAATTATCTGTTATTTTTTTATTGTTCTATTCGCAAAATATATTTTTCCATGACACAAACAGAAATCCAATTGGAAAAAGCCTATTTAGCAGAAATGATTGATATGGCATCTGAAATTATGGAGAAAAAACAATCTGTTGATCCTGATTCATTGCAATATAAACGTAGGAATATCAAGGTTCTTACTCATACAAACATGAAAAACGGTTATACAAGCTACACTTTGGAAAAATCAAAAGTTCATTTGGTTGTACCTAAAGAGTTAAAACAAAATACGAAACTTAATCTCTATTGGGATGAAAGCGAAGGTTCAATAAATATCCTATTTGACAAAGATGAATTGACAAAAATACTTTCATCTGAATCTTAAAAAAAGTGAAGAAAAAAATCAGAAACATTGAAAAGAGTTTTTGATGAAACCACATATTTTTTTCACTTCCTATGAATTTTCTATCGATAAATACCCTAACGTTACCATTGAATTTCGTCTCTACCATTCACCCGGTACGACATTCAGATTGGACTACCCGACTGAATTTACGCGGATTTTGATTTATAGAAAAATGTAACAGACGATGTTTACTTATACCGTTTCTAACTTGGGCGATATTGTTCCCACCGACCGCACTTTGCCCTCAAAAAAAGAACCTAGACACCTAATTTTAGGTTCGGATTATTATTCAATTTCGTTATAACTAAAAATCAGTACATATATTTAACAATTCTTTTCGGTTTTTGCTATGTGCTTTGCTACATTTTTTTACCGTCTTATTTTTAACTAGAGGTACAACTATGCAGCATCGCGATCTTTATCCCCACGAAATCTTACAAGATGTTATTGATAAAAGTTATGCTAAGTCGCAAGGACACCTAAAAACACTCTCTATTTTAAGTTTTTTAGGTGGCGGCTATGTGAGTTTTGGTTATATGGCCTATTTAAAAGTCGTGAGTGGTATTCCTCCTGAGTGGGGAGGGCTGGCGACATTACTTGGTGCGGCTGTGTTTCCTATTTGTTTGATTTGTATATTAATCGGTGGTGGTGAATTAGCCACGGGAAACATGATGATGATGGCATTAGGTCGTTTAACCAAAAGAGTAAGCTTAAAAAAATTATTTCGTAACTGGATTGTCGTGAGTTTGGGCAACCTGCTCGGTGCGCTGTTTATGGCCTATTTCTTAGGGCATTATGTCGGTTTATCAGAAGGTGCTGCTGCCGCTAAAACCATCTCGATTGCCGAGGCTAAAGTGCAAATGGATTTTGGCCGTGCCTTTGTTTCCGCTATAGCCTGTAACTGGATGGTCTGCATGGGTATTTGGTTCTATTTTGGCGCCAAACAAACCTCCGGTCGTATTCTCGCCATGTGGTTCCCAGTGATGATTTTTGTGCTTATCGGATTACAACACTTTGTCGCCAATATGTTTATTATTCCTGCTGGGATTTTTGCTGGTGCTAATGTGACTTGGAGCCAATTCTTCTTCAATATGATTCCTGTCTTTTTAGGCAATGTCACGGGTGGTGCAGCATTTGTCGGTGCATCTTATCTTTATGCCTATCGTCACTTATTAAAAGAAGATTATTGTATTTAGTAAACGAAAATCTGACCGCACTTTAGCGTGAAAAAGGTCTTTTGAAATGTCAAAAGGCCTTTTATTCTCTCTAAAATGTATTGAATCGCCTTTTAATTACCCCTCCTCAAATAGTGTAAAGTTGCACTTTACACTAAAAGCATGTAAACTCATCTATTAAGATCAATATGGAAAGAAAAGTATTAGCAGAATTTCCATGTTATTTAACATCTTCAAATTTACACTAAGGAAGAGATCACATGCCAAAGATGAAAATTTCTAGACTGATGTTTTATAGCACTGTTTTAACTAGTGTTATGTTGTCTTCTTGCAGTCAACACGCCCAAACCCACTCAACAGTTGAAAATACAGCAAGCAATTATGCTCAAAATGCGGCAACGTATTGGACTGAGCAGCCATTTTGTAGTGGGCGTTACCAAATTAACTTACCATCTAACCGTATAAGTGGAACTGGTTGGCTTAAATACAATGGTTGGCAGATAAGAGTGCGACCAGATTATTGGAATCTGAAAGTAGAATCCGTATTAGAGGTTAAAGAAAAAGGATATAACGGAAACGAGAGTTTTATAGAAAACCGCACGGTTATTCCTAATAAAGCGATAGCGATGGTCACACAGGCTCCTGGTTCATGGGAACACTCGGTGTCAAAGCACCTAAAAGGTATGATCTATTATGTCAATTTCTATTTCAAGTTAGGCAAGAATGATGCCTATTCCATTCAAACCCTTTCAAGCATTATGCCTGTCAACGGCAAAGCTCCCCCAAACCTAAAACAGCTGGAAAAAAGTAAAGTTGACGAAGCTATTGGACAGATACGGAATGATTTTTTCGACAAGCTGAGAGATCGTAAAGATACTGAAATGCCACAGCAACAAGGTGTCTGTTTTACAGAAGGATTTATTGCCGATAAGGGAACTGAGCCGTTTTTTGGCAGTGCGGGCATTAAAATCAAAGACTATAAAGACGTTTATGCCGAGCTAACGACGGGGGGATCTTTGGAGGAAGGTGATAAACCACTATTAGAACGAGACCTTTTCGCTAAAGATAGTGCTTTGGATAAACTCTTCTCGTGGGCGAAATACAACACCATCCGCAAAGGAAAGCGCAATATCAATGGCATGACCGGCAATGAAAAACTGGTTAAGTGGCAGGGAAATCGATATCTATTTATCTGGGAAAAAGATGATGGCAGTGTGAGATTTAAGATGACTTTCGGTACCAATAAGAAAAATGCCAAAGGTTCGCCACTCAGTGAGAAAGAGGCGTTAACCGCTTGGGATGCAATATTGCCGACATTGAAAAAACGAATTCGATCAGATTTTTAATGAATAGAAACTTACTAAATTTATTAACTTTAAAGCTTAAGAAAGAGACAAAAATGAACCGTAAATATCGTAGAAAAAATATATTTAAGATTGGCTTATTATATGGTGCTATAGCAATAGTATTAACAGGATGTAGTGCTTGTTGGCCGATGTGTATCTAGAAACATTGTCTTTACAATAAGGAAGAAATCACATGTCGAAGATGAAATGTTCTAGACTAATGTTTTATAGCACTATTTTGACTAGTGTTATGTTGTCTTCTTGCAGTCAACATCCCCAAACCCACTCAGCAGTAGAAAATGCAGCGAGCAATTATGCTCAAAAAGCGGCAAGGTATTGGACTGAGCAGCCATTTTGTAGTGGGCGTTACCAAATTAACTTACCATCTAACCGTATAAGTGGGACGGGCTGGCTTAAATACAATGGTTGGCAGATAAGAGTGCGACCAGATTATTGGAATCTAGAAGTAGAATCCGTATTAGAGGTTAAAGAAAAAGGATATAACGGAAGCGAGAGTTTTATAGAGTACCGCACTATTATTCCCAACAAAGCAATAGTTTCTGTCACACAGGCTTCTGCTTCATGGGATAGCCCATTATTAACTCAGGTAAATGGAATGCTTTATAATGTTGATTTTAGTTTCAAGTTAGGTAAGAACGATGCCTATACGGTTAGAGCTTTTGTACGCATTATGCCTGTCAACGGCAAAGCTCCCTCAAACCTTAAGCAACTGGAAAAAAGTAAAGCAGATGAAGCTATTAGGCGTATACGAAATGATTTTTTCGACAAATTGAGAGATCGTAAAGATACTGAAATACCACAGCAACAAGGTGTCTGTTTAACAGAGGGATTTATTGCCGATAAGGGAACTGAGCCGTTTTTTGGCAGTGCGGGCATCAAAATCAAAGACTATAAAGGCATTTATGCCGAGCTAACGACGGGTGGATCTTTGGAGGAAGGTGATAAACCGCTATTAGAACGCGATCTTTTCACTAAAGATAGTGGTTTGGATAAACTCCTCTCATGGGCGAAATACAGCACCATCCGCAAAGGAAAACGCGATATTAATGGTATGGCGGGTAATGAAAAATTGGTGAAATGGCAGGGAAATCGATATCTATTTATCTGGGAAAAAGATGATGGCAGTGTGAGATTTAAGATGACTTTCGGTGCCAATGAGAAAAATACCAAGGGTTCGCCACTCAGTGAGAAAGAAGCTTTAACCGCTTGGGATGCAATATTGCCGACATTGAAAACACGACTTTAAACAAGGGGTTATTGCAGTTAAATTAAAGTAAAAATACAAGCGGTCGAATTTTTAAGATGATTTGCAAAAACACTTCAAAATTTGACCGCTCTTTTAAATCAAAAGCCTTCAAAACTTAGCGCATTGAGATTTTGATTATTAGTATTAAATTAAAAAAATCTAATGTGGCTTGCCTTGGAAATAATTGTAGAGGTCCAATTGAAAAATGGATAAACTGAAATCATCAGCAATTTTCGAAAATCTTCAGTTAGAGATGTAAAAGACCTGTCTCAATTTAGTCGCAAATCAACCTTATTTTAAATACTCGCCAAATAGCATGCACAAAGAGGAAAGTTACAATGGCTATTTTTAACAAATTTCAACGTGCCAAGCAGGTTGCAGAAATCTTATTACGTTATGGTTTAGATGAGTTTTTTGAACGCAGTAATTTAGAGAAGTGGTTACCGGAATCCCTTTCAAATAAGTTAGCCAATGAATCAAGTGGAAGCGTGTCTGTATATGAACGTATCCGTCAAGCGATGGAAGAGCTGGGCACAACTTACGTTAAATTAGGGCAGATGTTAAGTGATCGCCGCGATTTGCTACCAGTTGAAATGATTACTGAACTGCAAAAATTGCAAGATAAAGTAGAAGTTCAGCCCATTGATATTGCAGAGAAATTTCAGCGTGAATTAGGCATAGATATTCATGAACATTTCGAAACGCTTGCTTCAGAGCCTATGGCATCAGCTTCTATCGGTCAAGTATTCAAAGGGCGGTTAAAAAACGGACAAGATGTTGCGGTAAAAATCAAGCGAGAAGGCATTGATGAAGTCATTAAGGCAGATTTACTTATCTTACAAGATCTCGTGAATTTTCTAGAACAACGCAACGACATTATTTCTAACCTTCAACCTAAAAGCGTTATTAAATACCTTCAAAGAATCCATTACAACAGAACTCTCCCTTGAAAGTGAGCGTCGTAGCATTGAGCGTTTTGCTAATAATTTTTAAGCAAGATTCACGTATTTTTAGTCCCACAAACCTATTCGAATTTATCAAACAATAACATTCTTTGTATGGATTTTTGTGTATGGCTCAAAAAGTGACCAATAAAGCACAGATTGAACAACAAGGTTTACTGGCTAAAGATGTTGCTTTACTTGGATTAGATCTCTATATGAAACAAGTATTTGAGTTTGGCTTCTTTCATGCTGATCCCCACCCTGGCAACATTCTATTAACGCCTGACGGGCGGATTGCTTTTATTGACTTGGGAGCAATGGGCAAACTCAGCCCTAAAGAACGCGAATTACTTGGAAATTGTTTGTACTATGCCTCTCAAAAAAATGTGCGAAAAATCATCGAGACCATTAAGCAGCTTGCTGTCAGTTATAATGTGCCGAATGAAAAAGCGCTAGAAAATGATCTTTCTGAGATTTTCATGCTCCTCACTGAAAGCAATTTGGCAGGGTTAGATATCAGTGAATTGATGAATCGTTTTACCAAAATTATGAGCGAAAATAGCATTATTATGCCTGAGGGTGTTTATTTGCTAGCAAAAGGTTTTGCCCAGATTGAGGGGATCGGACGTTATCTCTATCCTGAATTAGATATTGCAGCCGTGCTTAAACCTTATGTTACACAAATGCTCAAGAAACGATTTTCACCTAAACGCGTGATTAGTGAAAGTTTCGAAAAAATTGCTGACAGCTACAACAACTGGCTTTCGCTTCCGGAAGAAGTCAAAATTTTCTTACAAAAAATCAGCAATAAGGAAATTCGTCTTGAACATGAAATTCACGGATTAGAGCGTTTTCGTAAGACTGTCGAACGAGTGGGCATTATGTTGATTATTGCCGCACTCATTATTGCAGCGTCTATTTTATCGTTGAACGAAAATCTCCCTCAGCGTAATGGCATCCCAATACCAAGCTTGATTTGCGGTGCGATTGCATTAGTACTGGCGGTCTTTTTATTGATTAAGCGAATAGATAAGAATTAATGTAATGAGAATAATACAAGCGGTCGAATTTTTAAAGATGATTTGCAAAAACACCTCAACATTTGACTGCACTTTGAGCATAAAAAGGCCGTCTGAAATTTCAGACGGCTTTTTTTCATTATTTCAAATTCGCTTTTTAAAAAAATGTAACTCCTAACCATTTTTTTCATTTGAAAAAAATGTAAATGTATAAACTTATATCATTAGAAAAAAAGTGTATTCTATACTGTATAATTAGCCTATATCCCTTGTTTTAGAGAGGCATTATGCAGCGTAAGATCATACAATCCTTAGAAAATTGGAAACAAAAAACAAACCGTAAACCGTTGATTATTCAAGGAGCAAGACAGGTAGGAAAAACCTGGGCGATGAAACATTTTGGCGAGCAATCCTTTGAAAAAAATGGCGTATATCAACTTTGATAATAACCCTCGGATGAAAACGCTATTTTCTGGCGACTATGATATTGATCGCTTGATACTTGGTTTGAAAATTGAAAGCGGTGTAGACATTCAAGCAGAAAACACCCTGATTATTTTTGATGAAGTACAAGAGGTCCCACAAGCATTATCTTCACTCAAATATTTTTACGAAAATGCGCCTCAATTTTATATCGTCGCGGCTGGCTCATTGCTTGGGCTGTCGCTACATCATCAAGTCTCTTTTCCTGTCGGCAAAGTGGACTTTCTACCACTTTATCCCATGGATTTTCATGAATTTTTAACCGCACTTGGCAAACAAGATTTGGTGAAATTGCTGGAATTAAAAGACTGGTCGCTAATTTCAGCCATGAAAACCACCTATATTGATTTACTCCGCCTATATTATTTTTGTCGGTGGCATGCCTGAAGCGGTAAAAGTATTTATCGAAACACAAAATGTCGATGAAGTGCGTCAAGTACAACGTAATTTATTGATGGCGTATGAACAGGATTTTTCCAAACATATTCACGACGGACAAACTGTGCAAAAAGTGCGGTCAATTTGGGCTTCCATTCCTGAGCAACTTGCCAAAGAAAATAAAAAATTTATTTATGCTCAGCTACAAAAAGGGGCGAGAAGCAAAGACTATGAAATTGCTTTTGCAATGGCTAAAAAGACAGCGGCTTAGTGCATAGCGTGCCTCGTGTGAAAAAACCACATTTGCCACTTTCCGCTTATCAAGATAACGCCTTTAAATTGTATGGCTTAGATGTGGGGCTACTTGCCGCACAAAGCAATTTGGATGCCAGCGTACTGCTAGAAGGTAGCCGTATTTTTACCGAATTTAAAGGCGCATTGACCGAACAATATGTCTTGCAACAATTGATTGTCACTCAAGAAAATCCTGTTTTTTATTGGGCAACTGAAAAAGGCACGGCGGAGGTCGATTTTGTTGTACAACGTAAGCAAGCAGTGATTCCGATTGAAGTCAAAGCAGAAGAAAATTTAAAAGCAAAAAGTTTGAAAGTGTATGTAGAACAATTTCAGCCCGAGCAAGCCATTCGTTTTTCCATGGCGGATTATCGGGAACAGGATTGGCTGGTGAATGTGCCGTTGTATGCTTGTTTGGACTATCAATTAAATTCAAATAATCTAAAATAGAATACAAACTTGTTGAAGTTAAATAAATATCATTTATCACAATATGTTACTATTTTTTTACCAAACCTAGTATAATGTCCAATCATTTTTTTCAAGGTAAAGACTTATGAATATTGATCAAATCGTAAAGATAGGTGAATGTGGATATATTGAATATAAACGTCAGTGGTATTGGGACTTGGAAGAACAAAAACCTTCTTCCGAAGAATTTAATCGAGCTTGGGGAGAATTTATTAAGGATTTTTTTAGCCTTAGTGAATGCCAATACAAATTCATTTAACAATGAACGATTTTTTTAGTAATTGGTTTTTGATGAAGATACACAAAAATTTTTATGACTTTTTCTTTAACTGAAAAATTTATTTAAAGAGTTAAAAAAAGAAAAATCGAAAAATAAAATTACAAATTTCATATCAAATTCTTCAAAAAAATTATCTACTCTATAAAATTAGAGAAACAAGACAATAAAAAAACATTATTATTATCACTATAGAGCAGCCGCGAGAAATACACTCTTTAATTAAGGATATTCAAACAAAAAGTCCAGAAAGAAGTTATTCGGCTAATTCAGTTTTATGTAGAAAAAAATTCCAACTCATCTTCAAAAAAAGATGATAGTGTTAGCATTATGCCTACAGATCAAATGCTTGCTTTTAACGGAAATGCTTTTCACCTTCAGTGAAGGGAAATACTACCCGAAATACAAGAAAAAAATCTATAGAATCGACTATTAATGCTTACCTAGAAAGTAATAAATCATTAAGAATTTCAAGAGAATTTCCCAAAAAAAGTAATGACTCTGAAAAAAATATTACGAGTTATATGAATTAATTAATGAAGTAGATGATAGTAAAGCATATTTTTTTATATGTATCTGAAAAACAGCATGGAAGCAACAATAAGGGGATTCAAAAAAAGACCTTACTGAGTATACGAAACATAAATTATCAATATTAATAGATAAACCTACTAATATTGCTCAACCAAGTAACAGAAAAAAGAATGTTGAGATGTTCGCTAAAAAAGCTGGCTTATCTGAATTTAAGATTTATTTCATAGATGAGTTTGGAAAGAAACATCTATATAAAGAATATCTAGCACCATTTCTGTTTCGTGATGAGTTTCCAAATACAAATAACTTCATCGATAACAATGTCATTGACAAATCAAATAATAGATCTTCTCTAAAAGCAACTGAAGTAATTAAAGATTGGTTTTTGGAGGATGATAGTCCTATTATTGTTCTGACTGGTATGGGCGGGGTTGGGAAAACAACATTAACAAAATATTTTTTGAATAGCACTTTAAAAAATCAGCCCCAAGATCAAGATAAATATGTTCTATTTTTAGACTCATCAACCCTTATTGACAAACTGAAAACTACTAATATCAAAAAGTATTTATGACTTATATAAGGCTGATTCAAATGGACAAAGATTATTAACTGAAGAATTGTTTAGATTATCTATTGATAATGGTAGCTTTATTATTATTTTTAGATGGTTTGGATGAGATTATTTCTAGAATGAAGGAAAATTTTGATATTAATTCTTTTTTTAATAAAATTTATACAGACTACTGTTTTAACTCAGCTAAAACAAAAAAATTGTAATTACATGCCGAGATTCCATATGGGACGAAACGGTAGCTCAATCAGAATCAATAAAAGAATTAGCTATTAAAAAAATATACTTCTTGAACCTTTCGATGAAAAAAACAAGCAAAAAGAATTTTTTTAAAAGCTGTTTTTAAACTTAATGATAAGTTACAGAATAAGGCTTTTTAATTTAGTTAATAGTTTAATAAGTAAGTCAAATGATAGTGTATACAACCCTTTTATATTAGATACAATTAGCGAAATTATTAATGATAATGAACAGGTAAATATAGAAGATTTGTTTTATCAAGATACATCTGTAATGAAAAAATTATGTTTATCAACATCAAGCCAAACAGATTATCTCATTTACGCTGTGTGTAAAAAGAGAGGAAAAAAACTTGAAATCCCTTTTTGAAAATCAAATTAAACTACTCTGTCGTATGTGCAAATACGATAGCTCTACGAACTTAAGTTTTATTAATCTCATAGAAGAAGTAACAAATATTAAACCTAATGATACTCTGCTCTCCTTATTAAAGGCACACCCGTTTATTTTTGAAAAAAATGAAAAGGTTGATTTGCGCTACGATTTTTTGAGAGATTTCTTTACTGTAATATTAATGGCACAATCTATTGAACAAGAAGAAATTATAGATAGAAATATTCTTTTTAATTTTTAGAGAAAAAAATTGGTTACTTAAACTCATTTTTCAAAAAGAAGTAGCTAAACGGACTTTCTCGGAATCTGAAAAAAATATGTATTAATATGATTAATAATATAGAATATTTATCTAAAAAAACAAAGAGGAACATTTTGATGCGTTCATTTCATCATTATTTTTTTGACTTATTTGTCTATTCTGAATAAAAAAATTCTCAACTTAATACACAAAAATGATTTACAGGAAGCTTTTGGTTAGTATTTTTTTGGAAATACCAAAAAAATACTATAGAACATTTGTGCTTATGTAATATCAACAAGCCACATGGGAAGCCTAGGTTGGAGTTTGATTTCTCAGATCTTAAATTTGATGATTTTTTTATAAAAAAACTATTCTGAATTTTTATAATTGTAAGTTTAATGAAGGTACATTATTTAAATCGGGGAAATTGAGTTATTAGATAATCCAAATGTCAGACATAATCTAAAAGGATTCTAATTTTTTTCTGATAAGGTTGTTTTTTTAGGAAATACAAAAAAATATACTAGAAAAATATTAAACTTCATAATGAGGATAGAGATAGAGTTCGAGAAAATAATTTTTAAAAAAATTTATTAAATGTTTCTATGCCGGAGGTCGGTTTCAATCTAAAAAAAGTAGCTGAAATAAAAAGCCAAACATGGAAACATCTTAGCTAAAATGGTAGATCTGGAAGTAATTCTCCTGCATAAGGAGTCTAAATTAAATGAGGAGGAATATAAAATAAATCCAATCTATGTGAATGATTTGGCAAAAATATCTAGATAGCTCGATTAAAACTAAATTAATAATTAGTTTTTTTAGAGAAAATGGCTTGATTTTTTTGCAATAAAAAAATAACTCGCATTAAGGTCATCTGAAAGCTGAGATTTCAAACTCTTTTCAGACGACCTTTCCTCATTGAGCTAGCTGCAAAATACTCCCAAAATTGACTGCATTTTTGCCGCCATCAAGGCCGGTTATCGTCACATCGATACTGCTCAAGCTTATATGAATGAGACGGAAGTCGGTCTGGGAATTAAAAATAGTGGCGTGGCGCGCGAAGAATTATTCGTTACCACCAAAATTTGGGTGGAAAATTTCGGCTACGAAGCCACTAAAGCCTCGCTGGAGCGTTCATTAGGCCGTCTGAATTTGGATTACATCGATATGGTGCTGATTCATCAGCCTTACGGCGACAGCTACGGCACATGGCGTGCGCTGGAAGAATATCAGGCAGCCGGCAAAATTCGTGCCATCGGCGTGAGCAATTTTTCGCCCGTACGCGCGGTGGATTTGGGACTATTCAATAAAGTGATGCCGCAGGCTAATCAGATTGAAATCAATCCGTTCCAACAAAAAACCGAAGCCGTTGCCGCTTTACAGGCAGAAGGCATCGCTGTGGAAGCATGGGCGCCGTTTGCCGAAGGCAAAAATGATATTTTCCACAACCCCGTATTAAGCAAAATTGGTACGAAATATGGCAAATCCGTGGCGCAAGTGATTACCCGCTGGCTGGTGGAACGCGACATCATCGTGTTAGCAAAATCCACTAAACCCGAACGCATGGCGGAAAACCTGAATGTCTTTGATTTTGCCCTCAGTGATGAAGACAAAGCCGAAATTGCCAAACTGGACGGCACGTTCGCCGCCATCGTCAATCACGACACAGTGGATAATTTGAAACGCATCTCCGCGTGGAAAATGGGCGTGTAAGTATAGCGAGAGTAGTAGAGAAAATCTAAACGGTTCAAACTGCTTTCTTGTTTTCATTTCGTTGAAAGCCCCTTTTCTAGACAACTAGAAACGTACTGAATCGCTCAAAGGAGGACATGACATGCAACAACTGCACACTCTGAAAGACATCGAACAGGCCATCGCCACACACCCTTTAGTATCACTGTACATCAAAGCCCCAATCTGCGGTGTTTGTACGGTCGTGGCCGCCCAGCTTGACTCAGCTTTGGCGGAGGAAGGAAATGTGTATGCCGTAAAAGCCGATATTGCTGAAATACCCGAAATGGCCGGACGTTTCCACGTGCTGACCGCACCTGCATGGCTGCTGTTTTATCAAGGCAAGGAAGTAGAACGGATGGCCCGCTTCATCCCTCAGGCACAGATGAAACAGACATTGGCAAAATGGACAAAAGTAGCAGAAAGCGGACATCAGTAACCAGTCTATCAATGTTTCAGACGGCTGCGGTCTTGATAATGATGCAAGTGGTCAAGTTTTTAAGATGATTTGCAAAACACTTAAAAATCTGACTGCTCTTTATAGTAAAAATCCCCTACTGTTCTGCTCTAGGGGATTTTGCTTTAAATAATGGGATGTTTATTTCAAACCTTTTTTAACCAAATCTTCATAACCGCCATGGTTGGTTACATTGGTATAGCCTGCATTTTTCAACTCAGTGAGCGCGGCTTCTGCTCGGCGACCACTACGACAATAGAGATTAACAGGTGCGTTTTTGTCTGGGCTAACTGCTTGAATACGCGCAAGAATTTGATCGTGCGGAATATTCACCGCATCTTGTAAATGACCTGTGTTAAACTCCTCGGCTGAACGTACATCAATCCAAACGCCTTTTGCTTTTTCTGGTTGTACTGCGCTTTGTTCTGTTTGTGGTGCAGTATTCGCAGAAGCAAAAAAAGGTACAGCAATCGCTGCCGCAGAAAATACTGCTGTGAGTAATTTTTTCATCATTCAATCTCCTATTAAATGGAAATAATATATTTACCTAAATAAATTTAGGGGTTATGTAAAACTAATAGTCATCATACGCCCTAAATATAAAGATAATAAACTGTAAATGAAGTAAAAATTTAAGTAAAAATTTTCGTGAAATTTAACCGCACTTTTTTTAATATTTTTCTCTATTCAACACACCAATATCTCTAAACCTTATCATTCATTATTTCCAATTAGTAAAAGATGTTGTTCATAAACAGGTATTTTTCACACAAAGATTTAACCGTACAATCTTCCCCATCAAATATTGAGGAGAAAATAATGAAAAAAATGCCTGTATTATTTGTCGGTCATGGCAATCCGATGAATGCGTTGGACAAAAATAGTCCGTTTAACCAAAACTTCCGCCAAACGACGCAAACCTTTGAAAAACCCAAAGCCATTTTGATGATTTCGGCGCATTGGTACAGCAGCCGTTTGCAGGTTACGTCGGGCGAAAATCCGCCGATGATTTACGATTTCCACGGCTTTCCCGAAGAACTCAGCCAAGTGCAATATCCCGCGCAAGGTTCGCCCGAATTGGCGGAAAAAGTGCGGTCATTATTGGCGCCGGAATCGGTGGAGATGAACCCGACGCGCGGTTTCGACCACGGCGCGTGGACGGTTCTGAAATATCTGTATCCCGATGCCGATGTGCCTGTGGTGCAGCTCAGCATCAACCGTTTGCAGCCTGCCGAGTGGCATTTTGCGCTGGCGAAAAAACTTGCTCCGCTGCGTGATGAAGGCGTGCTAATTATCGGCAGCGGCAACATTGTGCATAATTTGCTCGCGATCAGCTGGGAACACATCAACCAAATCGGGGCGGGCTACAATTGGGCGTTTGCCTTCCGTAATGAAATCAACCAAGCCATTGACGCGCAAAACGATGATTTGCTGGTGCATTACGGGCAATTGGGCGAAAACGCCAAACTTGCCGTGCCAACGCCCGACCATTATCTGCCACTGCTTTATGTGATGGCATTGCGTGAGCCGAGTGATAAGGTCGCATTTTTCAACGACGAATTGATGGCAGGATCGTTAAGCATGACTTCGGTTTTAATCGGGTAAGGTGTGCCTTTCTGCCCGCCAAAATTTAAGGTCGTCTAAAAACGGTGGGCAAGAATGCCCGCCTACTAAAATAGGAGGCAAAATGAACGCCTACTAAAATAGGAGGCAAAATGAACGCCAAACTTTATTTTGAATCGGAAAAAAATTAGTGCTGCAATTCGGCGGACAAACCATTGACATTCCGCTTTCCGTTGCAAAGCTGCAAGCCCGATTCACGCCCTATCCGCCAAGCGAAATGGCGTGGGAAGAAGCCATTATGCAGGTGGAAGATTTGATTTCGCCTTACCGCGACGTTTTAAAAGATTATCGTGTGATTGAACTTTATCACGCCGAACCGTTGCAAATATTGGCGGATGAAAATCGGCAGATTTCTACCGAGATTTTTGAAACGGCATTCGCTGTATTAGCAGGCTACCGCCCAACCCGCGATTTGCCAAAACTTGCCCATCATGCGACATCGGCAGCGTTTGTATTGGTGATGCGCGAATGGATGCACCATTTGGGCTTTGAAGCGGCGGCGATTGCCGATTAATCAAAAGTTTCCTGCTTGTTTGTCAGCAGGTTTACGGCACGCAACCAACGTGCTATCTTTACACGCTTTTTGCTTCGGCAATTAGCTGTTTTTTACTATCATTTTAAGAGGAATTTTTATGTCTAATGCAAAAATCGTGAGCGATTATTTAGATGTTGTTTTCAACCAAAAAGACGTGGCAAAAGCCGAAACCTACTGGGCGGGCGATATGATCCAACATAACCCAAGTATGCCCAACGGTTTGGACGTATTGCGCGGGTTTATCCAATCGCCGGATGCACAAGCGATGAGCTATGAACAAGGCATCATTATGGAAGACGGCGATTATGTGATGGTTCACGGCCGCTACAACAACTGGGGCGGCAAGACCATGCTTGCTGTTGATATTTTCCGCTTGGAAAACGGCAAAGTAGTGGAACATTGGGACGTGATGCAGGAAGAAGTGCCTGCGGATAAAGCCGTAAACGGCAACGCGATGTTCCCTGTGAAATAATTGTTTGACAACGAAATTTTAACGAATAAGGAGCCTATCATGGCAAATAAATTCCCCCCCGTCGGCAAAATCTACCAAGCAAAATTCGGCGAACTGGCTTACCACCTGAATTTTGACGCAGACGGCAAAACCATGACCTTTACCAGCATCGGTACGGCAAAACCCGTTGCCGAACCCGAGGTCAAAGTAAACTACACCGCAACCGAAGTCGCCGACATGGTGTTTATGGTTACCTGGACAGAGCCTGACGGCTCGACCGTAACCCACGTCGAAGATTTCAACAACGCCGTCGTTTACACCAACATCACTTTGCCCGACCATACGTTCCTGAATTACAAAGGCACGTTTACCGAAGTGAAATAATCGATATGCCGTCTGAACGTCTGCTTCAGACGGTTTTTTAAAAACAATGTGGTTTCTTTTTGCTTTTGTCTTCGCCGTCCTCATCTTCTGTTTTGTCGGCAAACGTCCTGCCCGCCTGCTCAAGCGCGGTCAATTCGTACGCGCCCAACAAATTGAAGTACAAGGGAAATTATTTTATTTTGAAGAGGTTGCCTTCTCCGATTACCATCAGGCATTGCACCACTATTTCTACCTGATTCCCCAATTTTCCGACCGAAAAGACCTGCTGGAAACCAAATACAGTTATCTGGATTGGACGGATACAACCCTGCGCTTTTCCGATTGCACCCTGCAACTCGTCCGCCGCGTGGATAAAATCGTGCTGATAAAAAGCCACACGCCCATGAGCATTGCTGAATTTGAGCGACTGACGAAAGGGATTTGAGCGGTTTTAAAACGTAGGGCGTGCTTCTGTTTTGGCAAAATTTAAGGTCGTCTGAAAACGGATTGGATTTTGTTTTTTTCAGGTAGCCTGTTTTTGACAAACTGAGACCTTTGCAAAAAGCTCTTCCCCGACAACCGAAACCCAAACACAGGTTTTTCGGCTGTTTTCACCCCTAACACCTCCTGATTTTACCCAAATACCCCCATAATCCCCCTTGGATACCTGATTAATCAGGCTTCCGGCCTCCTTTTAGGCGGCAACAGGCACACTTAGCCTTGTTGGCCGCTTTCAACAGGTTTAAACACATCGCCTCCAGATGGCTTTGTGCACTCACCTTAATCAGCCCGAAATAGGCTGTCCGCGCATAGCGGAATTTACGGTGTAGCGTACCGAAGCTTTGTTCAACCACATAACGGGTCTTCGATAAATATCGATTACGTTTGATTTGCGCTTCCGTCAGCGGACGGTTGCGGTGGGCTTTGCGCATAATGCCGTCCAGCAACTAGTGCTTTTTTTCAGATGTTGTCGGTTTTCCGCACTGTCGTAGCTATAAAGATAATAAACTGTAAATAAAGTAAAAATTAAGTAAAATTTTCGTGAAATTTGACCGCACTTTGTAATATTTTCCCTATTTAATACGCCCATATCTCTAAAACCAAATCATTCATTATTTCTGATTAGTAAAAGATGTTGTTCATAAAGTGGTATTTTTCACACAAAAATTTAACCGTACAATCTGCGCCATTAAATAACGAGGAGAATATAATGAAAAAAATGCCAGTATTGTTTGTGGGGCATGGTAGCCCGATGAATGTGTTAGATAAAGAAAATCCGTTCAACCAGAATTTCAGCCTAATCACGCAAAACTTTCCAAAACCAAAAGCGATTTTGATGATTTCAGCGCATTGGTACAGCAGCCGCTTGCAGGTGACATCAGGCGAACATCCTGAAATAATTTACGATTTCTACGGCTTTCCCGATGAACTCAGCCAAGTGCAATATTCCGCACCCGGTTCGCCTGAGTTGGCGGAGCAAGTGCGGTCATTATTACAACCGGAAAATGTTGAGATGAACCCAACGCGTGGCTTTGATCATGGAGCGTGGGCAGTATTGAAATTTCTCTATCCCGATGCCGATATTCCTGTGGTACAACTTAGTCTTAACCGTTTGCAATCGGCAGAATGGCATTTCAACTTGGCAAAAAAATTATCTGCTTTACGTGAACAAGGCGTGTTAATTATTGGCAGTGGCAATATTGTGCATAATCTGAGAGCGATTAAGTTGGGAACATATTGATCAAATCGGCGCGGGTTATGACTGGGCGTTTGCGTTCCGTGAAACGGTCAATCAGGCGATTGCAACACAAGATGATGAAACCTTGGTACATTATGAACAGTTAGGTGAAAAGGCTGAGCTTTCTGTACCAACGCCAGATCATTATTTGCCGTTGCTTTACATTATGGCATTACGCGAACCGCAAGACGGGATTACGTTTTTCAATGATAATTTGATTGCCGGATCGCTCAGCATGACGTCTGTTTTAGTGGGATAACATATTTGCAAAAACGTTTGAAAATCTAACCGCACTTTAAAAGAAAAAAGCCATCTGAGATCCAATATTCAGACAGCCTTTGGAAGAGAGATGTTAATAGGGGAAAGAGCAACCTGCGTGGGCTATAATTTTACAGTCTTTTGCGCCTTCAGCTTTGCATAGTGCTAGAGCTTTAGCTTCTGTTTCCTCCGCTGTAGCGGAAGCAGCCGGAGTCGTTATAAAATTACGGCCTAATCTTCCTTCTGCCGCAGCAACGCAGCCATTTCGAACTCCTATCATAACTTTACAGTCTTTACTACCACTTTCTTGTCTACAAGATTCTAGTGCTACTCGTTCTGCTTCAGATTGTGAATTCTGATCTATAGCACCAGCAAGGATAGCTTTTTTAGTACTGTAAGCTAAAGCTCCAAATTTAGGAGGATGATTAATTGTAATATGTTCTACGCGTACTTGGGGAGTGTAACCTCCAGCATTTCCACCGCAATTCGGATTGTGACCATAAGCACATAAAGCAGGGTTATTCTGCAAAGCGCCTTGAGTCACATCGGCATAGGTATTTAAAGCAGTTAAACCAAACAATACTAGTATTAGTTTTCTCATTGCATATTCCTTTACGATTTTATCGTTTTGTCATTTTTTGTTTATTTTGATTGATAAATTGCATTGTCACTTATTTATGATTAACAAACAAGTTTGTCAATCAAAAAAACACTTTAAAATCTGACCGCACTTTTAAAAGAAAAAAAAGGCCATCTGAAATCTAACATTCAGATGGCCTTTTCAATTTATTCGATTATTTCTTCACAGGCTCTACTTCACCCACGGCTTTCTGGGATTTTTCATCCATTTCCACTTTAATATTATGATCCACCACCACATTCATATTAATGGTGATGCCTTCCTTTGGTGTATCCAATTGAATGGTTGGTGTGCAAGCTGTAAGTGTAAATATTGCCGCAAAAATAAAAAAGTGCGGTTGAAATTTAAGGTGTTTTATCATTTGTCTTGTCTAATTGCTTATAAAGTTTATATTGCAGATTTTGTTCAAATTGCGAGCCATAGTCAATCATATTCCACAATTCAAACATATTTTCTTGGTGCGTATAATTTAACGTTATTGGATTATTAGTTCGCTTGGTTGGATTAAATCCGCTAATACTCGCACGCAATGTCATCTGCCCTTTCGGATCAAGCGTCACCGCTGCATGGGAATTTTGCAGTTCCATTTCTTTTAATAAATCCACCAAAATATTTTCTGTCCAACCGCCTTTTTTCAGCCCTTTTACCATTTCATCGGTTAATTTGATGGACACATTTCCCACTTGTTCCAATGTACCATTACAAATCAAACATTCCTTATGTCCAAGCCAAAATGGCAGGATTGCATTGGCGCGGCCGGTTAAGGTTACTTGGTTATATTGTGCCAAGGCTAACACTTGGGCTAAATCAATATTGGTAAAAGAAAGCGTCGCTATTTTGCTTTGTGGAAAACTGAGCTGAGGCACCGTCAATACGCCATCAAATAAGGAAAGTTTCACATTTCTCAAAGTAAGCGGATTTTTCATGGTATTCGGATAACGCCCAAACAAATCCAATTCTCCATTTGCGACGGAAAGCGCACCATAGCGAATATTGTGAGTCGAAATATGGATCGGTTTACCCGAAGCCACTTGCAATGCCGAGTTTTCATAATTCATTGGAAAACGAATGTTCAAGCCATAAATCTCACCATCTGGCATAGTGATTTTGCCATTTTTAAGATTCAGCTCCCCCTTCATCTTCACGCCATTGCCATTGATTGCGAATTCACTTTGTCCTTTAATGCTGCCCTCATGAATTAACCAATTCCATTGTTGAGGGAAAAGTGATTGGAATACTTTTGCCGATTGTTCTTTCCAGCTGATTTTGCCTGAAAGTGCAGTATTTTGATATACACCCAAGACATCTAAAGGCCCAAGCGAACCAGCCTTTAAATCACCTGCAAAATTGAAGTTACTGATACTCTTACCATCAATACCTAAACCGAAAACAGGCGAAACAAAACGACCGCCATAAGCCAATTCAATCCAATCTGTTTTAGCTTGTAATAAACCTCGAATATGCTCTTCTTCATAATCCCAGCGGAGTCGATCTTTAAGTTCCAATGAAAGTGGTGCCATTTTTACCTCTTTCATTTTGACTTCTTTGGAGTGAGCAGAAAGTTGATTTAATTCAATATGATCGGCTTCCCAAAATCCTTTTCCCTTCCATTTTGACTGGCGTATTTAAGGATTTCCAGTTTGCACTGCCATTGATTGTCCAATCCCAACGGTTTGTCGCTTGTTTCTCTACAGACTGCAACTTATGTTCTTCATCCCGCAAGTCAAACACGGTTTTAATACCGGCAATAAATTCATGGGCGTTTCCGTCTAATTTTAAATCAAGATTTTCAAACTGTGGTGTCGTACCCTTTAATGTTGCGAGCAAACGTCCTTCCAAGCCATAACGACCGATAATAATGTCATCTAACGGTAAACGAACGTGCAATTTGGTATCTGGTTGCACAGTATCCATTTTAAAGACCGATCCCGGATAAAAATACACCACTGGATGCGTAAAAATCCCGCCGAGATGATAAGTTAAATTAGTAAGTGCCACGGTAGCGTTATAGCGTAAATCCCCGCGTGTTTTCAGCTCGAAATCCAATTCATTATTGTCATCGCCACCGCCAATTTCACCATTTTTACCTGAAATCACGATCTCCCCTTTACCAAACTCTCCAAAGGTTTGCACGATCACGTTCATATCAATGCTTAACGGCAACAAGCCTTCTGCGGCACGGTGAATGGATAACCCCAGAAAGCCTTTTATTGGTTGATAGCTGTCGAAGGTCCAATAAAATTTCCCCCACGAAATATCCAAACCGTCTTTGGTGAACACAAAAGGCACATCTAACAGAGGCGAATTTGCCGTTAAATCTTGAGCATTTAACTGGCCATCCGCCCCTTGCCACGACACTTTTGCCTCGCCTTTTGTCACAGCGAGATCAGGGTTATTCCAATTGAGTAAAACATTGCCTTGTTGAGGGAGTTGAGAAAGATCAGGATCAAAAATTCGCGGAGAAATGAAGATCGTAGGTTTTATCTCCCGCTTGCTTGATGTCAGTTTTGCCCGCCCATTGGAAAATACCATCTTGTGGTGTGACAGTCGATTGATGATGAAGCTCAAGCCCGTCATTATTGGCTTGAGCTTCGAGTGATAATTGATTGCCGTTATATCTGGCATCTAATGCCCAATCAGCCGATAAAAAAGGCTGCAAAGCGGCTTGTTTCAGTTCTTCGGTATTCGTTAATTGAAAGTGTTTAACTTTGACATCAGAAATAGGCAATGCTGCCCAAAGGGCGGTCAAATTTGGCGGTGTTTTTTCAGCATTATCACTGGGTAAATGGGTTAAACAATCATAATTCAAGCTAGCCTTTTCAACATCAAGACTATGCGTATTCCACCAAGTCACCTGAGTATTATTCAGGTTCACAAGCGTACATTGGTCGGTTTTCACTTTTAGCTCTGGCAGCGTTAAACCTGTTGTTTCCCATTTCCAGTCATCGGCTAATTCAATGTGATAATGCGGTGCTAAAAAATGATTCGCTAGCTGTGCCACACGTTTCGGGGTCGCAAAAACGCGTACTAAGCCAACGCTTACTACGAGCAACAGCAACAAAATAATCAACGCCCACAGGCAACGCTTTCGCATAGTTTCCCCAATTACGCGATTAATCAATAAATAGAGGCGTATTCTATCCTATCTCGCCCCAAATAGCTCAACCAACTTATCCCCAAAGAAATAAAACACTAATCCAAAGGCGATAATAATTAATCCGATGAGTTTTGTGATATTTACTTCTCGGATCGGCATACCAATAAGACCAAAATGATCGATGGTTGTTGCCGTAATTAATTGTCCGACGATGATAAAAAATAACATCGCAGTAATGCCTAATTTAGGTGCAAGCAAAACGGTTGTGAACACGACAACTGCGCCGAGTACCCCACCAATTAATTTCCACCAAGGTTGTGATGGGATCGTGGATAGATTGCCCCATAAATCAGTTTTAGCCAAAGCGATAAAAAAGAGAAAAATCGTGCCTACCGCAAAAGAAATAAAGGTAGCAATTACCGCTTCGCCACTCATGGCTTTCGCCAATTGCGTATTAATCGCTGATTGCGTCGCGAGTGCTACGCCTGCCGCTAAAGCGACGATGAGATAAACAAAAAAACATCGAAACTCCCAACATAAAATTTAGTTTATTTTAACCTTTTCTAATTTACCGTGAAATGCTTTCTATTCGGCAAAATCGGCCCAAAATCAACCGCACTTTGTACTTAATTCACAAATACCTCAAAAGTTGTAAGTCATCTTACCTGTTTATTTGATCTCGATCACTATTTGACTATTCTTTATTTGACGCTAATCTTCAAATCCATACACTAAACTCCATTCGGGAGCAATCGTTTGCGCAGTGCGTATTGAAAGCAAAATAGACTGATTTTATCAACTCAATGGGAGGAATATCCATGACCCACATTATCGTTGCAACGCACGGTAAGTTTTCTGAAGAAATCGTCAATTCCGCCGCTATGGTGTATGGCGAAGATGAAAACTGCCATGTCGTGACTTTCTTACCAGGGGAAGGTGGTGAGCATTTAATCGAGAAATACAATGCGATTATTGCCACGCTGCCTGAAAATGAACCGGTGCTCTTTCTGGTCGATTTATTTGGTGGTAGCCCATACAACGCGGCAAGCCGAGTCGCCAGTGAAAGGGATAATACCGATATCGTCACCGGCATTAATCTACCGATGTTGCTAGAAGTGCTTGATGCCAAAGATGGCGCCAGCTTAGATGAATTGGTAGAAACCGCGAAAGAAGTCGGGGTCGCTGCTGTGAAATCCTTCCGTCAACCTAAAGAAAGCAAGCCTGCTCCAACGCCCGCTGCTAAGCCAGCTGAAGCACCAAAAACCTCTCCAAATCCAACCGCACTTTCTGGCAATATGAACATTTCCTTATTGCGTATTGATAGCCGTTTAATCCACGGTCAAGTAGCGACCTCTTGGGCGAAAGCAGTGAAATGTGAAGCCATTTTTTTGCAGTAAATGATGATGTGGCAAATGATGCGCTTCGTCGTGATTTATTACTCCAAATCGCGCCTGAACATTTAAAAAGCTTATGTGATTCCAGTAGAAAAAAAGCCATTAAGGTGTATCACAACCCGAAATATGCAGGTAAAAACATTCTTTGGTTGGTAACCAACCCAACAGACATCCTGCGTTTAATCGAGGGTGGCGTGAAAATTGATAAGGTTAACGTGGGCGGTATGACATTCCGTGAAGGCGATAAGATGCTTTCCCAAGCAGTTGCTGTCAACCCAACTGATGTGGCGGCATTTAAACAGCTTTTAGATAAAGGCGTGGAATTAAGCTTGCAACAAGTGGCGAGTAGCCCGAAATCAATGCTCACGCACAAAGAGCTTGATGCGATTCAATTTTAATTACGAGGACAATTCATTATGACAACAATGGAAATTATTTTAGTCACGCTCGTTGCCGCCATTTGCGGTATGGGGAGTGTATTGGACGAACGTCAAACTCATCGTCCTTTAGTTGCTTGTACCCTAATCGGCTTAGTATTAGGTGATTTAGAAACCGGTATTATTGTCGGTGGTACCCTTGAATTAGTGGCATTAGGCTGGATGAACGTGGGTGCGGCAATGGCACCGGATGCAGCATTAGCCAGTGTGATTGCGACTATCCTCGTCATCAAAGGCGGCCAAGATAAAGGGAGCGCATTGGCGATTGCGATTCCAGTGGCCGCGGCAGGTCAAGTATTAACTATCTTCGTACGTACTTTAACCATCTTCCTTCAACATAAAGCCGATGATTTTGCCGCAAAAGCCAACTTCCGCGGTATTGAATTTTGTCACTTTAGTGCTCTTGCATTACAAGCGTTACGTGTGGCAATTCCAACCTTCTTCGTTGCCTTAGTAGCAGGTACAGATACGGTAACTGAAGCATTGAACGCCATTCCAGAAGTCGTCACTCGCGGTTTACAGATCGCCGGTGGCTTCATCGTAGTCGTAGGTTATGCAATGGTCATCAATATGATGCGTGCAGGTGCATTAATGCCATTCTTCTTCCTAGGCTTTGTAATCGCCTCTTTCACCAATTACAACCTTGTAGGTCTCGGTATTTTAGGCACATGCTTAGCGATGATTTACATTCAATTAAACCCACGTTTCCATCAATCTACTGCACCACAAGCAGTTGCAAAACGTGAATTAGCTGATGATGAACTTGAAGGACTATAAGGAAGAAATTATGACTGAACAAACTAAAAAATCATTAACAAAAGGCGATATTCGTAGCACTTACTGGCGTTCAACTTTCTTGCTAGGTTCCTTCAACTTTGAACGTATGCAAGCAATGGGTTTCTGTGTATCGATGATCCCAGCCATTAAACGTCTTTACAGCAAAAAAGAAGATCAAGCGGCAGCATTAAAACGCCATTTAGAATTCTTCAACACCCAACCTTGGGTGGCCTCATCTATCATCGGTGTAACCGCCGCGATGGAACAAGAACGCGCGAATGGCAACGATATTGATGACTCCGCAATCAGCGGGGTGAAAGTCGGTTTAATGGGACCATTAGCCGGTGTGGGTGACCCAATTTTCTGGGGGACATTACGTCCTGTATTAGCGGCACTTGGTGCGGGCTTAGCCCTTACCGGTAGCCTTTTAGGGCCATTACTTTTCTTCATCGGTATCAACCTTTGCCGCGGTTTAACCCGTTGGTATGGCTTTAAATATGGCTATGAAAAAGGTACCACCATCGTTAACGACATGGGCGGCGGCCGCTTACAAAAATTGACGCAGGGGGCGTCTATCCTCGGTCTCTTTGTCATGGGCTCACTGGTATCGAAATGGACGAGTATTAATATTCCATTAGAACTTTCCCGCTATAAAAACCAAATGGGCGAAGAAGTGGTGACCACCGTACAAAGCGTGTTAAACGATCTTCTCCCTGGCCTTGCGGCATTAGGTTTAACCTTCTTATGTATGTATTTATTACGTAAAAAAATCAACGCCATGTACATCATCTTCGCCTTATTCGGCGTGGGTATTTTAGGCTATCATTTTGGTGTATTAGCGTAATATACTATGATATTGCCTTCCCTCTTTCACTTGAGGGAAGGCAAATTTTTAGCATGACATATAAATCCTATGAACCTGAAAGATCTCATCAAGCCACCACCGGCTGAAGGCTATATCAAAAATTCATCCAATTTAGTGACCGCACTTTTTATTCTGGCGGGCATGCTTTATTATCCCACTAACGGCTACGGTGCCATCATCGCATTAATTGCGGCGCTGATTGTGTTAATCGGTCAAAAAATGCTGATTGCTCAAACCAATAAAGATTTCACTGAAATGCAATTAGCCGAGAAGCAATTCCAAGAAACCCAAAACAGTGATTACCTTCGCTTTATTGAAGCTCGTGCCACCCAAATGTTGCGCGACAACAAAGTCCTTTCCGAAAAAGGCAAAAAAGAGTTAGAGAGATTACTGTCTGTCGTCAAAACACATTTAAAGGTATAATACTGCCAAATTTATATTTGGAAAATATCCTTTAAAGATGAGACATACAAAGAAACTCATTACTCTTGCGGGAATTGCCGCATTTGTCAGCTATTGGTTTTATCTGCCAACTTATCCGGTATATCCGAAGAGTGATCATTATGATCCTGATACACAAACTTTCTATAATGCAGAACCTCAACGCGCACCAATAAATGTTGCAAGTGCACTTTGGGAAATGACATTTCATGAAAAAGATTTTCACCCCAAAAAACCATTGCCCACGGTCAAACCAAATTGGACCGAGTTATTAGCGCCAGCTGAACAGAGTCGCTTTATGTGGTTTGGACATTCAACGCTACTTATGCGTATTGGCAATCAAACCATCATTACCGATCCACTTTTTGGAAATAGTGCGTCTCCAGTGCCAATAATGATGCACCGTTTTCAACCACCTGTGGCAGAAATTGAAGAATTACCGCCTATAGATGTCGTGCTGCTTTCACATAGTCATTACGATCACTTAGAACAAGAAAGCATCGAGAAATTAATGAAAACACAAAGTCATTTTGTGGTTTCTTTAGGAATGGGCGTAATTTTACAAAAATGGGGAATAGATGCGGCTAGAATTACGGAGTTAGACTGGTGGCAAAGCACTGAACGAAATGGCGTAAAATATACTGCATTACCTGCAAGACATGATTCTAGCCGTGGCTTGTTTGATCATAACAAAGCATTATGGTCTGGTTTTTTAATAGAGCATAAGCGCGGTCAAAATGAAGAACGTTTTTACTTCCATGGTGATTCCGCCCAAGGCAAACATTTTGATGAAATTGCCAGCCGTGTTGGCAAAATTGATATTGCGTTTATCGAGAACGGACAATATGACGAAAGATGGCCCAATAACCATCTTTTCCCTGAGCAAACCGCACAACTTGCGGCAAAACTACAACCAACAAGATTTATGCCCATTCACTGGGGCGCTTATCCCCTTGCCTTGCATACGTGGAATGAGCCTGTGCTTAAAAGCGTACCAATGGCAAGAACACTGGGAGTGAATACACTTACGCCATTGTTAGGACAAGTATTTGACGTAAATACAAAAACAGAAGATTGGTTTACCCAAGAATAATTATAACTTTTGGCTATATGAAATAAGCTTTTCTTCTTTTTCTTATTTAAGTTAGAAAGGTATTATCAAGCGGAAATTTATGATTTATCCCTTAGGAGTAGTTTATGTCTCAATTTAAAATTCACACCATTGAATCAGCACCTGAAGCAGCACAAGAAGCCTTAAAAGCCGTACAAAATGCCAATGGTTTTATTCCAAATTTAATTGGTGTTCTCGCGAATGCCCCTACTGCACTTGAAACTTATCGCACGGTAGGCGGTATTAATGGTCGTAACAGCTTAACGGCAACAGAACGCGAAGTGGTGCAAATTACCGCTGCCGTAGTCAATGGATGTGGTTTCTGTGTAGCTGGCCACACGAAGATCGCTTTAAAAGTATTAAAACTTGAAGAAGAGCTTGTAAACCAAATTCGTGCAACTGCTCGTATTGAAAGTGATAAAAAACTGGATACTTTAGCGCGTTTCACCCTTGCCGTTATTTTGCAAAAAGCAAAATTAACTGAAGCACAGCTTAAAGCGTTCTTTGATGCAGGTTATACCCAAGAAAATGCCATTGATGTGATTTTAGGTGTCAGCCTCGCCACATTATGCAACTATGTGAACAACATCGCTGAAACCCCAATCAACCCTGAATTACAGGCATTTGCATAATCAAACCAATATAAAAAGTGCGGTCAAAAATGACCGCACTTTTTTATTCCTTCACAAATTGTTTAATTTGATCTGAATTCAAATGACCTGGCTGCGCTTTGATAAGATTTAAATCCTTATCCAAGAGCAAATTAAATGGATAGCCTAACACATTAGCACGTTTAATAATTTCCCCATTTTCATCCAATAATACAGTGATATTTTTATAGTCCAAGCCTTTATACCAATTGATAAATTTTTGGCTATTTTGTTCGTTCTTTTGTCCAGGTGAGGCAATCGTAATCACATTAAAATTAAGATTTTGTTCTGCACTAAGATCATCAATTTCCGCTAAACCAGCCAAGCAAATTGGACACCAGGATGCCCACATTTTGATATAAAGCGGTTTGCCTTGATATTGTGATAAAGAGACGGTTTGATTATCCAACGTTTTCAAGGGGATATCAGCCAAAGACACCTTCTCTTGTGCAAAACTCAATGGACTCAAAAACAATAAAAGTGCGGTCAATATTTTTTTCATTTTTTCCTCTTATTTCACAAAGGGAATCAAATCGCCATAGCCTTGTTTTTCCATTTCATCTAATGGAATAAACTTAATCGATGCGCTGTTAATGCAATAACGCAAACCACCTTTATCACGCGGACCATCATCAAACACATGGCCTAAATGGGCATGACCACTGCGACTTAACACCTCAATACGAGTCATATTAAAGCTATTATCTCTTTGATACTCCGCCACTTCAGCGGCAATCGGTTTGGTAAAACTTGGCCAACCACAACCGGATTCAAACTTATCTTTGGAAGAAAATAACGGTTCTCCCGTGGTGATATCCACATAAATACCTGGGGCGAAATTATCCCAATATTCGTTACTAAAAGAACGTTCGGTATGCTTGCCTTGCGTCACGTCATATTGAAGTGCGGTCAATTTTTGCTTTAATTCTACATCACTTGGTTTGGGGTATTTTTTATCATCAATTAATGGCTCATCAGCTTTTTTGACGTCGATATGACAATAGCCATTCGGGTTTTTCTTGAGATAATCCTGATGATACTCTTCCGCCTCTACATAATTTTTCAGCGGTTCCACTTCAATTTGAATCGGTTCTTGATATTTACTTTGTAAAGTTTTCAATGCCGCTTCAATAACGGCTTTATCTTGTTCATTTTGATAATAAATGCCGGTGCGATACTGTCTGCCACGATCATTGCCTTGCTTGTTAATACTGGTTGGATCGATAACACGGAAATAATATTGCAACAATTTATCTAGCGAAATTTTATTTGGATCGTAAGTCACTTTCACGGTTTCTGCATGATCTGTCGCATGCAATAATTGATAATTCGTGGTATCACCTTTTCCATTGGCATAGCCCGAAACGGCATCGGTCACGCCTTGAATGCGTTCCATATAAGCTTCTAGTCCCCAAAAACAACCACCAGCTAGATAAATAATTTGTTGTTCTTGTTTACTTTCCATTGTCATTTTTTGCTCCTTTGATGATTCTGTGTGATCAGCATACGTTAAACTACTTTGCAAACCGCCAAAAAGTGCGGTCAATATGAGAAATGTTTTTTTGTATATTTCATTTTTCTTTCCTTATTATAGAATAATATCTTCAGGTTACATTTCATTAGACGAAGACAAGCCCATTTTCTTACAAAATAAGGCAATTTTTTACCGCACTTTATGCAAGGAACCCTTATGCCAAACATACATCTCCGCAATAATTATCAAAAAGCTGTTGTTTGTATGGTGTTAGCTTACATCAGCATTGCCTTTAATGGGCGTATTTGTAAAAATACGCCTCTGATGAATTACCGTCCAGCGAAATTTTTATTTTCCCGTTTTTTTATTGGTTTTGTGTTTCTCCTGCCCTTTTTAATTAAAGATGGAGATTTCAAAGTTGATATGTCGCAATGGAAGTTTCTCGTTTTTGCGTAATCTCGCCGGCATTGCCAGTATGTTGCTAACCTTCTACGCGATTAAATATTTACCGATTTCCATTGCGATTTTTATTGATGAATACGTCCGCACTTTTTTTGTGCCTTTTATTGCTGTTTTTTTCTTTAAAGTCAGAACACCATTAAAAGTATTGGCTTGCAGTTTTATGGGATTTGTCGGTGTATCCATCATTATGCTGACCAATGGCCCAATGAATATCAACCCAATCCATGTAGGCTATGCGTTAGGTGCTGCTGTGCTAGCAGCCATGGCATTTATCAGTTTACAAGAACTCAATAAACACAACTCACCTAAAAATATCGTGTTTTACTTTCACTTATTAGGCTCGATTTTATTGCCACTCTTTTTCATCGCACAGTGGAAAATGCCGACATTACATGGATTCACATTACTGCTTTTAGTGGGTGGATTCGGTCTTATTTTCCAATTATTACTCACTCGCGCCTTTAAATACGCCCCTGCCAATGTCATTACGCCTTTTGCTTTTACTGGCGTAATTTTCTCCAGCATCTGTGACTGGCTCTACTGGGATAACGTACCAAGCCTAAATTTCTGGATTGGTTCATTAGTCATCATTATCGCTGTCAGCTTGCTTGCTAGAATGCGGGCAAAATAGAGAAGTCCGACCAAATAGATAAAGTATAACTATTCTCAATAACATTATTTTAATGTATAATCCAAACGCTTTTTATTATTGGAGACACATCATGAAAAAATTATTCAAAGCTACTTTAACTTCCGCATTATTAATGGCGTCAGCATTCGCTAGCGCAGTGACAGTTAAAGACGCCAAAGGCGAATTCACCCTTGATAAAAACCCCCAAGCCGTGTTGTGGCATTGGAATATTCTTTTTGTGGATGCGTTAGCCCAAGTCGGTGTTAGCCCAGTGGGTGTGGCTGACGATAACAAAGTCGATCGTATTTTGCCGCAAGTGCGCGAAAAAATTGCTGCATGGCAATCCGTTGGTACGCGCTCTCAACCGAGTCTTGAAGTGATTGCTTCTCTCAAACCCGATTTAATTATTGCTGATCCATCTCGCCATACTGCAGTATTTGAAGAATTGAAAAAAATTGCACCAACGGTGATGTTTGATTCCCGTCATGAAAGTTATCAAGAAAAATCTTGAAACTGCGCAGAAAAATTGGTGATTTAGTGGGTAAAAGCGCTGAAATGAAAGCGAAGATCAATGAACATAATGATTACATTGCCAACATTGCAAAAAATCTAGGTGTACAAGGCAAAAAAGCCTCATTTGGTACTTCCCGAGAAGATAAATTTAATATCCAAAATGACAATGGCTATGTGGGTAGTTTCTTAACGACATTAGGTTTTGCCCCAACTAAACTCAATAGTGATCAAGCTTTCGTAGAAATCAACCTTGAACAATTAGTAATGGAAAAACCGGAATACTTGTTCATCGCCCATTACCGTGATGAAAGTATTGCGCGCAAATGGGAAGCTGAGCCACTTTGGAAAGCCATTCCTGCCGTAAAAGCAAACCATGTTTACAGCGTTGATGCCGACATGTGGGCTCGTGGTCGTGGCTTAGAAGCGAGCAAAATTATGGCAAAACAAATTGAAGGTTTCGTGAAACAAAAATAATGATGAAGTCTACTTTCCGTTGGGGACTTCCCCTTATCATTCTGGCTTTCCTATTATGGGGAAGCCTGTTTTTGTATTATCCCATCGAAATTCGACCGCTTGCAGCTTTACAAGCGCTCCTCCCCGATGGCGATGAAATTGCCAAAATTACGGTAACCGATTTACGCCTGCCGCGAGCATTAGTTGGCATGATTTTAGGTGCCAATCTTGCGGTGGCGGGGGCGTTGTTACAAACCATTACGCGCAATCCACTAGCCTCGCCTACGCTACTCAGCGTGAACTCAGGAGCTAGTCTTGCGATGGTAACCGCCAGTGCGTTTAGCCCCTTGATTCTTTCTGGTTATAGCATTGCCTTAGTGGCCAGTATCGGCGGCGGGCTGAGTTGGTTTGTGGTGATGCTGATCAGCAATGGTTGGAAAGACAACAGTGGGGATCGTAGCCGAGTGATTTTAGCGGGGATTGCCGTATCACTACTTTGTGCAGCCCTTACGAAATTGGTGCTCATTATCGCGGAAGATCATGCCTTCGGTATTATGAGTTGGCTAGCTGGCGGCATTGCACATGCTCGTTGGAATGAATTATTGACGTTATTTCCGTTCTTTATTTTGACCGCACTTTTCTGCTTGCTTTTTGCCAGTCGTTTGAATTTACTCAATTTAAGCGATGAATCCGCTCGTTCCCTAGGCATCAATCTCTTCCGTTTACGTTGGTACGCTAACATCATGGCATTATTAATTGTGGGTTCAAGCGTAAGTGTTGCTGGTCCCGTGGCCTTTATTGGCTTACTCGTGCCCCACCTTGCCCGCTATTGGATTGGTTATGACTTGCGAAAATCGCTCCCTATGGCGATGTTACTCGGTGCAATTTTAATGCTCGCTGCAGATACCATTGCCCGTGCGGTGAACTTCCCTAGCGAAGTGCCTGCTGGTGCGGTGCTTGCCTTAATCGGTGCCCCAGTCTTTGTATTATTTGCCAGAGGAAGACACTAATGCGAACCTCTCATGTATCTTTTCGCGCTATCGGCTTTTTATGTCATCACGCTCAGTATGATGGTACTACTCTTTGGATTGAGTATTCGCCTTGGCACTTATACGCTTTCTTTTGAGGAAATTTGGGCGGCCTTTCAGCCTGATGATAAAAACTATTTTACCTTGATGGAATATCGTCTCCCCCGTGCAGTGTTAGCGATTTTATTAGGCGGAGCCTTAGCAATTTCTGGTGTGTTAGTGCAAAGCGTGGTGCGCAATCCACTTGCCTCTCCCGACATTTTAGGGATTAACAACGCGGCTGGGTTGGTTGCTGTTTCGGTATTGATGTTCTTGCCAAACTTAGCATTTTACTGGATGCCAATTTTTGCCTTTTTAGGCGGCGTGCTCTCTTTTGTCATTTTTATGGATCGTGTGCGGTTTTAACTTCCGCCCTATCAAAATGGCAATCATTGGGGTCGCACTTTCCGCATTATGGGCAGCCATTAGTCATTATCTGATGCTTACCAATCCGGTCGAGATCAACACGGCTATGTTATGGCTCACAGGAAGCCTGTGGGGGCGCAGCTGGTCTTATTTGAATGTGGTATTGCCATGGTTAGTGGTATTGCTGCCCTTACCATTTATTTTTCTGTCGCGATCTCGATACCCTTGGTTTAGGTGAAAACAAAGCCTCCACCCTGGGCGTAACCGTAAATAAAGTGCAAATTAGCGTTTTAGTGTTAGCGGTAGCTCTTTTCCACTACAGCTGTGGCAATTTGTGGTCCGATTGCCTTTTTTAGGCTTGGTTGCGCCGCATCTTGCCCGTCGTTTAGTCGGTGGCAGACATCGCACCCTATTACCGGCAGCCTTGATTATTGGCGCCCTCTTATTACAACTTTCGGATATTTTTGGCGCGGGTGATTGACCCACCAACTGAACTACCAGCGGGTATTCTGACCGCGATTATCGGTGCGCCATATTTCTTCTACTTATTGATGAGAACTAAATAATGAGCATTGAAATCAATAATTTATCTTTAGGTTATCAAGATAAACTCGTGGTTAAAAAAATCTGTCGCTAAAATTCCCGAGAAATAAAGTGATTGCATTAATCGGCCCAAATGGTTGCGGTAAATCCACCACATTAAAAGCGGTAGCTCGCTTGCTTAAGCCAAAGCAAGGTTCAATCACCCATAAAGGTCAGGATATTTGGCAAAAAAGCCCTAAAGAATATGCCCAAGAATTGGCTTTTCTCCCGCAGCAACACCTGGTACCCGAAGGGATTAAAGTGCGGGAATTGATCGCCTACGGGCGTTCGCCTTACTTAAATCTCTGGGGCAAACTCAGCCAAAAAGATGAAGAATTGGTTAATTGGGCGATGGCACAAACACAAACTACCGAACTCGCCGAGCAGTTAGTTTCCGATTTATCCGGTGGCCAGCAACAACGGGTATTTTTAGCCATGACTCTTGCGCAAGATGCCGAATTAGTGCTACTCGATGAGCCTACCACTTATCTGGATTTAAACCGCCAAGCAGAACTCATGGGCATGATGCGACAAATGCAACAAAACGGTAAAACCGTGATTACGGTGTTGCATGATCTCAACCAAGCCTGCCGCTATTGCGATTACTTAATCGTCATGAAAAAAGGTGCCTTAATGGCACAAGGCACACCTGATGAAGTGATGACCGAAGAGTTACTTAAGGATGTGTTTGATTTGGATGTCATCATTCATCGTGATCCTATCAGTAACACACCGATGTTTATTTTGAAATAACTTTCAATCACTTCTCTAAATATCAAATAGGCGTTTTATTTTACTAAAACGCCTATTTTTTTCACCTAAAACATCCGCTGTTATACATAACTAATATTTTTTTATCGCCCAACTTGAGGTCAGACCACTTTTACGAAACTTACACTTTCTTTACATTGTCATAAATATGGAGTCCACAATAAATAATTATAATTAAACATAGTAGAAGTTAATATGAAGTCTCTATCCCATATCTTTAAGGCTGTGCTATTAGTAGGTGTCAGTACCTCAGTAGTACAGGTTGCCTATGCCCAAAAATTCCTCTATTGATACCGAACGAGAAAATATCATCATTTTTCTCTCGTCAAGGAGAGGCTCAATTAAATCAAGCTATTCCAAAAACTTGAGGCCTTATTTAAGAGGACACACGATATTAAAGTGCGCGATGATTTAATTACACTCTATCTGAGGACGAATCAATCCGCTAAAAGCACTTTCACTTTGCGAAAGCTGCGCACCAGCGCAATTTTTCTCAAAATGAACTGGAAAAATTTAGGCAAAGCCGCTCGAAATGAAAAAAACAATACGACCGTGCCGTTGCATTCTATTCCCAATTGCAAAAAGCAATTCCCTGATAATCCAAATGGATGGCTTGGTGGCGCATTAGCCTCCACTGAAACCAAAAAAACTAAAACTACACTGCGGCAAAAAAATGCACTGAATGTTTATAAGAAACGTTTTTGGACAAGATAATGCTTATCTTGATGCGGAAAGTTATTTGCTTGATTTCACCGAACCCGACATGGCTAAACTTGGCCGTTGGCAACGTCAGTTAGAACAAAAATCCGAAAAAAATATCACCTTAATGAGAGAGTTGTATCGTTTAGCATCGAAATACAACCTTCAACCATTACAAGAGAAACTACAAAAAGCCTATCCTGATCAATTCAATCAAAAAGATATGATGTGGTTTGAGCATGGTAAGACGATTACCTCCTCAAAAAATGCGACAACACCTACACAACAAGAAAAATCATTTGAAGAATTGACCGCACTTTTGGACAAAATTAATCCTGAGCATCCTCTGTATCAACAAGCATTGCAAGATCGTTTTGTGATGGGTGTTCGCTTGAATAAATTTGATGAAATAGAAGACGACTTCAATACATTACAGGCTCAATCTAATGTGCCGGCGTATTTAGAAGAAGCCTTTGGTGATTATTGGGCTGCAAAAGGCTCACCACACAAAGCATTAGCAATTTATCAAGCAATTGAACAACAAGCCTTACACAATAAACTCGCTGTGAGCGATGGTTTACTTCATAAACTCTCTCTCACTGCAAGCGATGCGGGCAAATTTGAATTGGCGCAACAATATTTAGAGCGTATGAATTCAAATGTTTATATCAATGACTATACCCGAACATCAAAAAAATTCTGAATCCAGGCTACGATTCTCGCTATTTTGGTTTTAGCTCGTTTAGCGTTATGGCGCGGTAACAGCAAATTAGCTCAGCAACTTATTGATGATCGTCTATTTAACAAAAACGCCTGGTGATCCATGGGTGATGTTGCAAAAAGCAGAACTTGAGCGAAATCGTGGCAACTATGATGATGCTAAATTATGGGCGGAAAAAGCCGGTTATTTTTTGAGTAAAAATGATCAGCAAGAAGCTCGTAATAACCTGGCTGAAACCGCCTTAAGTCAAAAATGATTTACCAACAGTTTCAAAAAAACGATTGATGCAATGAATGAAGAACAACGTCAGTCAGCGCAATCCCTTATTAAGCATTATGAACAAGCGCGTTCAGGCAAAATTGTAGGGAGTGTCGGCTTACAGCATCGCACCTCACCAATAAGTTATAGCAATGAAAGTAGCCAAGATTATGCGATTTACACACCGAAAACAGCAAATGGTCACGATCTCTACGTTCATTACTTAGAAACTCGCTCCCCTTATGACAAAGAAAGTCTTATTTCGCGTCGAATCAGTGTAGGCACTGAACTCAATTTCTATCCACTCCAAGTAAAAATGGAAGGTGGGAAAGGCATTAAGCTTAATGATAAAGCCTATTTCTCTACAGAGGCAAATTATACCCTCAACCAGCATTGGTCATTTAATTTAGATGCCAATATTAATGGTAATGGCACTCCAGTTAAAGCCATCAATAAAGGGGTGTATACCAAAGATATTGGTTTCTCTACCACGTATTCCTATTCCGATATTTTCCAAGCTGGACTAGGTGGTGGCGTCATGAAATTTGATGACGGCAACTTAAGAAAAGAAGCCAATTTCTGGTTGAATCTCAATACATTTAAACATGACCGTTGGGCGCTAACCAACAATTTCAGAGTCGATTACAGCAAAAATAAAACCATTGATTCTGCTGAATATTACAACCCATCAAAAGCAACAAGCTTGGAATTCGGTGCGGATTTAAGTTACTACCAACCACTTAATTATGGCTTAGTCTTAAATCATCACCTGAAGGCCAGCGTGGGTGCTTATAAACAGGCAGAACTCAGTCGAGAAAAAATGTGGTCGATAAGTTACGGACACCAATGGCGTGTGGGTAAAAAATTTGGCGTGTCTTATGAAATTGGTCGTAAAAAGAATATTTACGACGGCAGTGCTGAATTCAACAATTTCGGAAATTTAAACTTTTCTATTTATTATTAAATACTTAAGCGGTATAACCTTATGAGATCTCTAAAACATTTTGCAAAAATCATTATTTGCATGCTTTCCCTTTTTTCGGCTTTTGCCTTTGCGCAAGATCGTTATGGCGTATTAGCTTATCACTCTGTGGTAGATGAAAGTGCGGCTGAAAATCAAAAACAGTATTTTCCTCAAACGATTTCTGCCCAAATGTTAATTAAACATTTTAATTGGCTAAAAGAAAACGGATACAATGTGATCAGTTGGCAGCAAGTTATCGATGCTGAAAATGGTAAAGGCACATTACCTGATAATGCGGTGTTGCTAAGCTTCGATGATGGCTATGAGACTATGTATAACGTGGTCTTCCCTCTATTAAAGGCTTATAACTACCCCGCTGTTTTTGCGCCTGTGACAGGCTGGTTAGATACGCCGGCAGATCAAAAAATCGCTTATGCCGATAAAATGCTAGATCGTTCCGTTTTTGCTACTTGGGCACAAGTGAAAGAAATGGAACAGAGCGGGCTCGTTGAAGTTGCCTCACATACCCATAATCTTCATAACGGTATAAATGCCAACCCATCTGGTGGTCAATTACCCTCAGTGATTGCACCTGAATATAAAAACGGAAAATATGAAACTGAAGATGCCTACAAAAACAGATTGAAATCTGATTTCACTCGTTCTGTTCAAACCTTAGTCAATCATGTCGGTAAGAAACCACGTGTAATGGTGTGGCCTTATGGACAATTTAATGATGTTGCTGTGCAACTTGCACGACAAGCAGGAATGCCACACTATTTCTCATTAGGTGAAAAAATCATCAATAAAGTGGGCGATAAACATATTGGACGCTTATTACTTAATGCAGAAACCGATCTAAATACCGTTAAAAACTATCTTGATGGCATTGATGAAAGCAAACAAATTCAACGAGTACTGCATGTCGATTTAGATTATGTCTATGATGCGGATAAAGCTCAGCAAGCCAAAAACCTTGATAAGTTAATCGACCGCATCTATCGCTATGGTGTGACGACAGTTTATCTTCAAGCCTTCTCTGATCCCGACGGAGATGGTGTAGCGGATGCCTTGTATTTCCCAAATAAATACCTTCCTGTACGAGATGATATTTTTGGCCGAATTGCCTGGCAATTACAAACGCGCGCAGGCGTACAAGTCTACGCTTGGATGCCTGTACTCGCCTTTGATTTACGCAAAAGTGTAAAAGAGGCGGAATATGTCATTGATAGCCGCACGGGCAAGCCTTCAACAAAGGCTTATTTACGCCTTTCACCTTATAACAAACAGAATGTTGAAATCATTAAATCCATTTATAACGATTTGTCATTCTATGCAAAATTTAATGGCATTTTATTCCACGATGATGCGTTCCTAACCGATTTTGAGGGCGCAGAAGGCAATCATGCTGAAGGCATGGTTAGCCCACAAGCAAAACAAAAAACGCAAGATTTAATCCAATTAACCCATCAACTTACCGATGCGTTGAAACCTTATTTCTTGCGTGGTTCATATTCTCTTAAAACGGCTCGTAATCTTTATGCATCAGTGATCACAAATCAAAATGCAGAAGAATGGTTGGCACAAAACTTAAAAACGCTCACTGACAATTACGACACGACGGCCATTATGGCGATGCCATACATGGAAAATGAGCAGCCTATTTCACAAGAAGAAGCCTATCAATGGTTTGCTTCTCTCATTGAAAATGTGAAAACCCAAGCACCATTAGATAAAGTCTTGTTTGAATTCCAAGCGGTGAATTGGCGAACTCAAAAACCAATTCCTGAATCCGAGTTGATTGATTGGATGAAGCTATTGCAAAAAAATCATATTTATAGCTATGGCTACTATCCGGATAACTTTTTAACTAATCAACCGGATCTGAACAAAATGAAACCATATTTTTCGGTAAATACTAATGTGGGAAAACCTTAAGGATTGACTATGAACCAACAATTCTTAGAAGCAATTAGTATCTTCGTATTTATGTATCCTGCTGGAATGGCAATATATTGGGTCAGTGCAAGTCTCTGCTATTACCTTTTCATGGAAGGAAAACTAGGACAACCAACTTTCCAACAAATGCCAAAAGAGCGGGTGCCGATGGTCAGCATTATGGTGCCTTGCTATAACGAAGGCGACAACTTAGATGAAGCTATTCCTTACTTACTTCAACTCAGATATCCAAACTATGAGCTCATCTTTATCAATGATGGGAGTAAAGATAACACTGGCGAAATTATTGAACATTGGGCAAAAGAAGATGAGCGAATCGTAGCTCTTCATCAAGAAAACCAAGGTAAAGCCAGCGCATTGAACCATGGCTTATTGGTCGCTAAAGGGGAATATGTGGCCTGTATTGATGGCGATGCCGTATTAGATTTTGATGCTATCGACTATATGGTGCAATCCCTTGAATTAAACCGCACTTACGGTGCTGTTACAGGCAACCCACGCGTACGTAACCGCAGTACCATCCTAGGTCGCTTACAAGTGTCTGAGTTTAGCTCCATTATCGGTTTAATCAAACGCGCTCAAAGCCTGATGGGAACGATCTTCACGGTATCAGGCGTATGTTGTCTCTTCCGCAAAGATGTGATGGAAGAAATTGGTGGTTGGAGCACCAATATGATCACCGAAGACATTGATGTCAGTTGGAAAATTCAAACAGCCGGTTACAACATCATGTATGAACCCCGTGCTTTATGTTGGGTATTAATGCCTGAACGTCTTTATGGTTTATACAAACAGCGTTTACGCTGGGCGCAAGGTGGCGCAGAAACCATCATCAAATATTTTCCTCAGGTCTGGCGCTGGAAAAACCGCCGTCTATGGCCAATGTATGCCGAATATTTTGTTACCGCTACTTGGGCAATCTTATTGGTTGCACTGGTTGCGCTTGCACTATACCGCAAGATTGCTTTTGGGTATAGGCATTCAAAACATGGAATTGTTTGAAACAAATATCTCGATCATGTTTTTTTCCTTCTTCTTACAGTGTCTCTTGAGCTTATACATCGACTCTCGTTATGAAAAAGGATTGATCCAATATGGAATTTCTTGCATTTGGTATCCCTACGTTTATTGGTTACTCAATACGGTAACGTTACTCGTTGGAATCCCAAAAGCGATTTTTAGAAACAAGTCCAAATTAGCTGTATGGACAAGCCCTGACAGAGGAGTTTAAATAATGGCAACCGCCACTTTACAACAATTGATGGTTATTAATAAAGGTAGCAGCCTTCCCTTGCTGATTAAAGCCAAAAGCTTTGTACTAGATATAGTCACTTGGGCTTTATGGGCTTATATCATCACTTTTTGTCGCGAGATATGCGGAACGCATCTTCACTAAACCGATTCTGGAAAGTTTCTTTTTCGTTGATGTGATAAGCATAATGTTTTCTGTATCTGCGGTATTGGTTATATTGGCTTATATTTGGTCTATTCTCACCGTAGCAAAAGAATAACTCGCAAAAACTTAGTATAAAAAACCGCACTTTGTTTTTTTAAATCAAAGTGCGGTTATTTTTTTATGGAGGTTTTAACTCAATAGACCAGAATACATCATCTCTAAACAGACTTTCTTCATTTATCGTAAGCATAATACTCTCTGTATTAACCCTGTAATACTGGCTTAATGACTATTCCCCATATCAAAAGATGTCATTCACATAAAAAATTGAAGATAAAGAAAACCGCACTTTGATTTAAAAACCAAAGTGCGGCTATTTTTAGAGATGTTTAATTAGATACTGTTTATCTAATTAAGCTTTTGGACCCGCTGCGATAAGTGCTTTACCTTCTGCATTAGTCGCATATTTTTCGAAGTTTTTCACGAAACGACCTGCAAGATCTTCAGCTTTAGCTTGCCATTGAGCTTTGTCAGCATAAGTATCACGTGGGTCTAAGATCGCAGGATCTACACCTGGTAATGCTTTTGGAATCGCTAAGTTAAAGATTGGTAACTCGCCCATTTCTGCTTTTTCGATAGAACCATCTAGGATTGCATCGATAATACCACGAGTATCTTTGATTGAGATACGTTTACCTGTACCGTTCCAACCAGTATTAACTAAGTAAGCTTCTGCACCAGCAGCTTGCATACGTTTCACTAACACTTCAGCATATTGTGTTGGGTGAAGAGTTAAGAACGCCGCACCGAAACATGCTGAGAAGGTTGGAGTTGGCTCAGTAATACCACGCTCTGTACCAGCTAATTTAGCGGTGAAACCAGATAAGAAGTAGTATTTGGTTTGCTCTGGTGTCAATTTAGACACAGGAGGTAATACACCGAATGCGTCCGCAGTTAAGAAAATTACTTTCGTTGCGTGACCAGCACGAGATACTGGTTTAACAATATTATCAATGTGATAAATTGGGTAAGACACACGAGTATTTTCAGTTTTAGAACCATCATCGAAATCAACTGAACCATCAGCACGAACCACTACGTTTTCTAATAACGCATCGCGACGGATTGCACGATAGATATCTGGCTCATTTTCTTCAGAAAGATGGATAGTTTTCGCGTAGCAACCACCTTCAAAGTTGAAGATACCTACATCATCCCAACCGTGCTCATCGTCACCGATTAATTCACGTTTTGGATCGGTGGAAAGGGTGGTTTTACCTGTACCTGATAAACCGAAGAACACTGCTACATCACCGTCTTTACCTACGTTAGCAGAACAGTGCATTGCACCTACACCTTTAAGTGGTAGGAAGTAGTTCATCATTGAGAACATACCTTTCTTCATTTCACCGCCGTACCAAGTACCACCGATTAATTGGATACGCTCAGTTAAGTTGAATGCAACGAAGTTTTCAGAGTTCAAACCTTGTTCTTTCCAGTTCGGGTTGGTGCATTTAGAACCATTCATTACCACGAAATCAGGTTTAAAGGTTTTTAATTGTTCTTCTGTCGGACGAATGAACATATTTTTCACAAAGTGTGCTTGCCATGCTACTTCAGTCACAATACGTACTGCGATACGGTCTTGTTCACTTGCGCCACAGAAACCATCAACTACGAATAAACGTTTACCAGAAAGTTGTTTAGTCACAAGACCTTTCAAGCTTGACCAAGTTTCTTGAGTCATTGGTTTGTTATCGTTTTTCGCCACATCAGAAGTCCACCACACAGTATCTTTTGTGGTATCATCTAAAACGATGTATTTATCTTTCGGCGAACGACCGGTAAAGATCCCTGTATCAACAGCCACCGCTCCAGTTGTGGTAAGTGTACCTTTTTCAAAGCCTTCTAAGCCAGGTTTGGTTTCTTCTTCAAAAAGTTGTTCATAGCTTGGGTTATAAACCACTTCTTTTACATCATGAATACCAATGGCTTCAAGTTCTTTAATTACATTTTTTTAATGTCAGTCATAGTTCACCTCTTGATTAAAGTTTAAAAATTTTTCCTGTGGTTATTGTAGGGGAATTGCCAGAAAAAAAATGTTAACTAGATCAAATTTTTGAACATTCATTGAAAATTTCTACCTATTTTTAGGGTGTTTTGGGGAGCTAAGATGAAGTGCGGTTGATTTCACCTTTACTTTTACTATATAGTGATAACCATTCTCAAATTAAGAGTAGATAACCATGTTCTCATTTCTGCGTTTACCCTTTTTATTTTTCCTGCTGATGTGTACGCAAAGCGCGCAAGCAGAACCCAACTTTAAGATTCCTCCTATTCAAGAAAGCATGAAAAAAATGTATCAAATTCAACAAAAAGATTTTACTTTTGAAGGTAAGCATTATCGTTTGTTTATTGCTGTTCCACCGAAAACGTCGAAAAAACTGACCGCACTTTATACGCTAGATGGTAACGCTCAATTTCCAATAGCAGTGAATGCTGTCAATCCTAACAAACCTCTCCCCCTTATTGTCGGTATCGGTTATGTATCTGATAAAGCTTACGTCATTGAGGAACGAATGAGAGATTACACTTTTCCGGTAGAAAGCGCTGAATTTGCCAAAGGAGGGAAAGCCGCTGATTTTCTACGTTTTATTCAAGAAGATGTAAAACCTTACATTGAGCAGCATTTCGATATCAATAAGGAAAAAAACAATATTTCTTTTGGCCATTCTTTTTGGTGGGTTGTTTGGATTATACGTGCTCTTCCATCAACCGGATTTATTTCAACATTACACATTGGCAAGCCCTTCCCTTTGGTGGGGGAATGGTTCATTTTTGCCTCAAAATGAGCCATGGATTAGCCAAAAACCATCACATATTCTGATTACATTAGGCTCTTATGAAGAACATCCTGAACAGGATCCGAATATCACTGAAGAACAATTACAGCGTATTAATCAACGGAAACAAATGCGAACAATCAATGCGCATCAACTGGCGGAAATATTAAACAAACAAGGAAATTCCGTGGCGTTTATTTCCATTCCCAATAAAAACCACGGTGGCTCAATTCCTGATGCAATCAAACATAGCTTGGAGCAAGTGCAACAATAAAACGTCCAAAAAAATTTGACCGCTTATTTTCTCTTCATTTTCCGTGGTTCGAAACCTTCCCACGGTTAGTCAATATTTGACTAGAAAACAAAACTAAGGATGTTTATGCAACAAAATAAAAAAGCCCTTGTGATTTTTTCAGGCGGCTAAGACTCTACAACTTGCCTATTTCAGGTCATCGCAGAATTCGGCAAAGAAAATGTCGAAGTAGTGACCTTTCAATACGGACAAGGTCATGCAATTGAGCTAGAAAAAGGGCTTAACGAATACTTAGCAGAAAAAGGACTAGCAAATGTTTAAAATTGCAAAAGAATTCAGTTTTGATATGGCACATATGCTTAATGGGCATGATGGCAAAATGAATTTATTAGAAACTATCACTCAATTCGGTCAATTAAATCTTCGTGCTAATAAACCTAAATGGCAGTTAAGCCTTCAAACTCATAAGATTATTGGTATCGAGTAATATCTTATTAACATCTTTCTGAGAAGAATCAGGCGATTCTTCTCAAATTTGCCTTTCTATTTTCTTCAAAAACTAAAAAATATCGCTATTTATTCAGTATTTTCGTGAATTTTACATTATTTCCACACAATTCTGTGAGGTGATTCACAAATTCGAGAAAAAAGCATTTACTTTTTCCCTCTGTTGATTTTTATGTTCATTAACAATCTTGTAACAAAGCAACAAGGGGTGATTACTATGTCCTTCCAACTTTCTAAAAACCTACCGTCCTGAACGACAACTCATCACCGAAAAACTATCGCTTAGATGAGAAAAACGGCAGTAGATAACTTGCTTAAAAACCTTAGATTTTACCCAAGAACAAGAAAAAAACACATTACTGACAATGCGATCAAACTTATTAACAAACTTCGCCATCTTAAACAAAAAAACAATATGGCGCAGATGCCTTAATGCAAGAATTCTCATTAAGCAGTGAAGAAGGTGTCGCACTAATGTGCTTAGCTGAAGCGCTGTTACGTATTCCTGATGCAGAAACCCGCGATGATTTGATTTATGAAAAAAATTACGTGATGGTAACTGGAAATCTCACATTGGTAACGCTAACTCATTTTTTTATCAACGCAGCTAGTTATGGCTTAGTTTTCGGTAAAAATTAGTGAAAATTTAGACGAAAAAGCCTCGCAAATGCGTTAAGCCGTAGCTTTGCTCGCTTCTCTGCCCCGATTATGCGTACGCTCATTGTAAAATCCATGCAAATCTTAGGGAAACAATTCGTAACTGGCGTTACCATGCAAGAAGCGCTAACGAACATTAAACCTCGTTATGAAAAAGGCTTTACCTTCTCTTTTGATATGCTTGGTGAAGCAGCCATGACCCAAGCGGATGCAGATCGTTATTTTTAATGATTATCTCCATGCCATTGAAAAGTGTGGGGAAAAGATGCTGCAGGTCGCACTATCTATAATGGTAACAGTGTTTCCGTTAAACTTTCTGCTATCCATCCAAAATATTGGCGTGCGAAATATGATCGTGTTATCGACGAGCTTTATCCGCGCGTAAAAGAACTTTTCTTACTCGCCCAAAAATATAACATCAGCGTAAACATTGATGCAGAAGAAGCTAGCCGCTTAGAGCTATCTCTGGATTTAGTAGAAAAATTACTAGATGAGCCAGAACTCAAAGGCTACAAAGGTATTGGCTATGTTGTTCAAGCCTACTCTAAACGTTGCCCATTTGTGTTGGATTACTTAATCAATCTTGCCCGAGAAAAAGACGGTTACTTAATGATTCGCCTTGTAAAAGGAGCTTATTGGGATAGCGAAGTAAAATGGGCGCAAGCGGATGGCTTAGATGGTTTCCCGCTTTATACTCGCAAAAATCACACTGATATCTCTTATATTGCCTGTGCAAAAAAATTACTTGCTGCTCAAGATGTGATCTACCCACAATTTGCGACGCATAACGTACAAACCATGTGTACGATCCACGAATTAGGTCAAGGCAAACAATTTGAATTCCAATGCTTACATGGCATGGGTGAAAGCTTATACGACAACATTGTTGGCAAAGAGAATTTTAATCGCCAAGTCCGTGTTTACGCCCCCGTAGGTACGCACGAGACCTTATTAGCTTACTTAGTTCGCCGTTTATTAGAAAACGGGGCAAACTCATCATTTGTTCATCAATTGGTCGATGAAAATATTCCGGTAGAACAATTAGTGATTCCGCCTTGGAAACTCTATGAGAAATCTAATGGTGAACCGAATAAATTAGTACGCAATCCACTTGAGCTATTTAATGATCGTAGAAACTCTGCAGGTTTTGATTTAAGCAACGAATTTGAGTTAGCTAAATTAGAACAAGCATTAAACGAAGCACCTATCGAAAATGCGCAATCACTCACGGTGCTGGCTAATGCAGAAAACTTAGCTGCACATACCGTCGTCAATCCAGCTAATCTGAAAGAGAGCTTAGCGGAAGTTGCTTTCTTAAACCCAACTGAAGCACAAGCTGTGTTTAATGCGGCAAATAATGAGACATGGGCAGCACAAAGCGCAACTGAACGAGCAAATATATTACGAAAAGCCGCAGATTTATATGAAGAAAACTTCGGCTTATTGATGAAACTTGCCATTGTTGAAGCTGGTAAAACATTACCAAATGCAATTGCAGAGCTACGAGAAGCGGTCGATTTTCTCAGATATTATGCAAATCAGCTTGAATATCTCGCAAAAGATCAACACTTGGGTGCACCACGCGGAAAAGTTCTCTGTATTTCGCCTTGGAACTTCCCTTTAGCTATCTTTACTGGACAAGTCGCTGCAAGCCTTGCAGCAGGAAATGCGGTAATTGCTAAACCAGCAGAACAAACTTCTCTTATTGCATATGCAGCAGTAAAACTTTTACACCAAGCAGGCGTACCAAAAGAGGCATTACAATTGGTGCTTGGGGCAGGCGATTTAGGGGCGGCATTAGTACAACAAGCTTTTGATGGCGTTGTGTTTACTGGCTCAACTGAAGTTGCAAAATTGATTGAAAAACGAATTGCACAAGCGGATAACGATCCTGTTTTAATTGCTGAAACTGGTGGACAAAACGTATTAGTATCTGACTCCTCTGCATTACCAGAACAAGTTGTTGCAGACGTTTTAAGCTCTGCATTTGACTCTGCTGGTCAACGCTGTTCTGCGCTACGTATCTTGTTATTACAAGAAGATGTCGCAGATCATTACTATAAAATGATTACAGAAGCGATTAACGAATTTAGCCTTGGTGATCCTCGTTTACTCTCAACAGACATTGGCCCTGTAATTGATCAAGAAGCGAAACAAAATCTAGAAAATCATAAAGCGAATATGCGGAAAGTCGCTCGTGCTTATGTCGAATTAGAGGCACCAACCAATGGTCATTTTGTCGCACCAGCAGTCTATCTTTTAGATAATCTTAACCAATTACAACGTGAAGTGTTTGGCCCAATCTTACACATCGTGCGTTATAAAAAAGAGAACTTAGTTAACGTACTCAATGAAGTTAATGCGAAAGGTTATGCGCTCACTGGTGGTTGCCATAGCCGTATCCGTAAACAGATGGACTTAGTTGAAAAACACCTCCACTGCGGTAACTTCTATATTAACCGTAATATTGTTGGTGCAGTTGTGGGCGTACAAACCATTTGGTGGTCATGGTTTATCTGGTACAGGCCCGAAAGCCGGTGGCGAATTCTATTTGCAACGTTTAACAAAAAAACAGACCGCTACTACAGCCAATTTGGGGATGAAAACAGTCTAGGTAATGCACAACCTGTTTTAGACAGTATTACTGGTGAACGCAACTCTTTAGCTTACTTGCCTTCTGAAGTAGCAATTCTAAATGGCGATTTAGCTACATCAGAAAAAAAGCTGCAAATAAACTATTGGCAAAAAGGCTTTTACGATTTTTAGTTGAGCCAAGTCATCCATTAGCTAAATCTAGTAAAGCGGGCGTAAGAGTTGATACTAAACTAGGCCACTGCCAAAAAGGTATCTACTTAGCAGAATTAAGCAAAGAACGACGCCAATGGTTAGCTGAAAACAGCTCAGCTATTTTTAAATGCTATGATTGGCAAACTACCCAAGATATTTTACCGTTATACGATGAGTTCTCTCGCAGTTACAACACCACAGCTGCTGGCGGGAACACCTCGTTAATGTCTTCTGAAGAACATTAAGAAGGAGTAATTTATGCAAATCTACATTACCTTTGGGCTCTATTTGCTCGTTATTTTAGGCATCGGATTATATGCCTACCGTTCCACGCAGAATTTTGACGACTATATTCTAGGTGGTCGCAAAATGGGCAGTTTTGTTACTGCCATGTCTGCTGGTGCATCAGATATGTCCGGCTGGTTATTAATGGGATTACCTGGAGCAATTTTTCTCTCTGGTTTATCCGAAGCTTGGATTGTTGTTGGGTTAACTATTGGAGCTTATTTGAACTATCGTGTTGTTGCTGGCCGCTTGCGTATTTTTACTGAAAAATATAGCAACGCCTTAACGTTACCGGAGTTCTTTGCACAACGTTTTCCACGTCAGAAAAAAGCACTGAAAATCATCTCTTCAGGTATTATCTTGTTCTTCTTTACCATCTATTGTGCCTCTGGAGTAGTGGCTGGTGCGAAATTATTCCAAAGCCTATTAGGCATGGATTACACTACCGCGCTTTGGTTTGGTGCGATTGCGACCATTAGCTACACCTTTATTGGTGGGTACTTAGCAGTTTCTTGGAGTGATACCATTCAGGCTTCATTGATGATTTTTGCTCTAATTCTTGCTCCTGTGATGGTTATTCTCACGATCAGTTGGGATGATCTCACAATGGCACTTGAAGCAAAATCTGCTGTAACAGGTATTCCTTATAGTAACTGGTTGCACAACGTTTCTGGTATTGGTGTAGTGTCTGCCTTGGCATGGGGTTTAGGCTACTTCGGTCAACCACATATTTTGGCTCGCTTTATGGCTGCAGACTCTGTTGCTTCTTTAAATAAAGCACGCAAAATCGGTATTACTTGGATGATCCTTTGCTTAGGTGGTGCAGTTGCTGTCGGTTATTTTTGGACTAGCTTATTTCACTGAAAGAAACATTGACCTTGCGAATGCAGAATCTGTATTCATTGAATTATCCAAAGTCATGTTTTAACCCTTGGATTGTCGGCATCATATTATCTGCAATTCTTGCCGCAATTATGAGTACCTTATCTGCGCAATTATTGATGTGTTCTGCGGCTATTACAGAAGATTTCTATAAAGGTTTCTTCCGTAAAAATGCCTCTAGCACAGAATTAGTTTGGGTTGGTCGCTTAATGGTGTTACTCATCTCTGTCATTGCTATCGTTATCGCACATGACCCTAACTCAAAAGTGATGGGATTAGTTTCGTACGCTTGGGCTGGCTTTGGTGCTGCATTTGGACCAGTTGTGATTCTTTCTCTCTTTAACCGTAACATTAGCTCAAAAGCTGCATTATGGGGAATGCTATCTGGCGCTATCACCGTCGTTGCATGGAGCCCACTCATGCGCTATCTAGGCTGGGACGATTTATCCAAACTTTATGAGATTATTCCCGGTTTCTTAGTTTGCTCATTTATTACTTTAACATCATCTGTCTTTGCACCTGTTCATCCGAAAGTGCAACAACAATTTGATGAAGCCCTAGCAGAATTTGAAACAAGATGCTAACTTTATTTAACAAAAAACCTAAACAAAATGATCTGACCCCAAAAAGTTAGACTGTTATTTAAAGGACTGCTTTCGATATTGTATCGGACTCAGTCCTTTTAATTTTAATTGGATTCGTTCTTCATTATAGTACCGGACATAATCATTGATAACCTTTTTCAAGTTCATCAATGCCAGTAAACGATTTTTCCGTGAAAGCAAGATTTTTCGTGATGTTCGAAATAGAAATTCACGACTTGTTGTTTGAAAAAGTTGATTATATTTAGTCATAAAAAAATCTGCACCTTAATCAGTTAGAAGTTTAGTCTAACTTTTTGGGGTGCAGATCATGAACGGGGATTTTTCTTATTGTGCTTGTTTGAGTTTATTGATGGCTTCTTTATTGAAGAAGTAATGCGTGCCACAACATTCACACTGCATATCAATACTGCCTTTATGCTCTTCTAAGATTTCATCAATTTCAGTTTCTGGAATCAGCAATAATGCTGCACCAGAACGTTCAGGTGAGCAACCGCAGAAGAAAGAAACAGTTTGCGGTTCAAAAAAACTTCCACCACTTCTTCATGATATAAACGATAAAGCAATTCTTCCGCTGGCAATCCAAATAACTCCTCATCTTTTACGGTTGCTGCTAAAGTAGTTAAATGCTCAAAATCCTCTGGGGTACCTTGCCCATCAGGCATAATTTGTAGCAACATCCCTGCAGCAACTGGTTTGCCTTCATATTCACCCTGTGCGAATAATAAGTTGGGTTTGTAATTGCTCTGAACGAACAAAAATAGTCTTCTAAACATTCCGTAATCGTTGGTTTATCTAAACCGATAACACCTTGATAACGCTCGCCTTCAGTCGGCGCAATCGTAATCACTAACACGCCTTTGCCGATCATATCATGCAAGCTCATGCCATCTTGAATATCACCTTGCACACGGGCTAATGCACGGATCTGTTGTTGGTCATTACCATTTACTAAAGCTAATTTTAATGGGCCGTCACCTTGAATTTGAACAGTAATATTACCGTTAAATTTTAATGTTGCGGTCAACAAATTAGTCGCCACCATCATCTCACCCAATAAGTTTTTGTACTGCTTTTTGGATAATGATGGGTATTCAAGGTATCAGTAAAAGTTTGGTTTAATCGCACCCATTCACCACGCACTGCACGGTTTTTGAAAAAAAGGTAACGGTAAAGTTTGTCATTATCTTGAGTATAATTCATTATTTGTTCCTATTTATTCTTTTGAATGAAAAAGTGCGGTCAATTTTACGCATAAATTGTGAGTGGTTTATCTGATTTTTTTCATCTCTAGTGCTGAAATCAATATTCAAAAACAGCATTTTTTTGTTACCGCACTTTTTAGCCTGTGCAGTATTATGGGGATGAAAATCAAAATTACAAGCAAAAAGAAAAGCGGATAGTTTTCACTATCCGCTCATTTTATAAGATTAAACTGATAAATTACCAGTATGCACGTAAACCGATAACAGTTTTGAAATCACGGCTACGATCTACAGCGCTGTTTTTCGTATTTAGTACGAGTTGCTTGCCATTCTAAGAATGGTTTCACTTTTTAAAGAACCTTGGTTAAACACATAGTATTCAGTACCTACCATGAAATTGGCGAGTTCTGTCTGTATTATTACTGTGTTTATCTGTTTTATATGCATACATTGCATAAACGTTCCAATCTTCGTTTAAACCTTGACGAATAACAGCACGCACTTCATTTTTTTAATGCGTTTGTCACCTTGGTTTTTTTAGTCACTTGACGCTCTAAATCCACACCGTAAGTCGTATGAACGAAGTTATACGCTAAACCTAATCCATACGCATTACGGAATAATGACGTGTTGTTTCCGTTTTCAGAAATTTCACGAGTGAAACCTGCTGCTACAGTTACATTTTGGATACTGTCAATTGCATGATTGAAGATAAGACCTGTACCCCAAGCATTTTTACGTTTATTTGCTAAATCAAGGTTTTTCATGCTACGTTTGCTTGAACCGCCGTAGTACGCACCAAATTTCACTTTATTGGAACCGTAGTTACCGTTGTATGTATATTGTGCTACGCGGCGAGCAGAGCCATCTAATAAACCATCAGATAAGCTGTAAGTATTTGCTAAGTCGGTTTGTTTTACTTCATCAGTGATAGTTGGCATGTTACCGTAAGTTAACTCACCGAATTGTTTGTGACCAATACCTGCGTAAAGGAAGTGAGTATAAACATGGTCAAAATCATGTTGTGAAGGAGCTTCACCACGCATACGCCATTCAGCACGGCCTAATGCGTAGAAATCACCACCTAAACTTTGTTTTAATTTAATGCCAAAACGTGAACCATTGTTGTCTACTGCGTGGTTGATGTGCTCTTTGCTTTCACCGCCCGCTACATAGTTAGTTTTGTTAGAGGTACTTTCCCATTTAACACGTAAAGAACCATAGAAATCAACATCCGTACCAGTTTGGTCAACATGGAAGTTATAAGCTTGTGCAGAACCTGCTGCTAATGCAGCTACAGATAAAGCAAGAAGTGTTTTTTTCATAACGCTTTCCTTATGATTTAAAAGTTAATAAAAAATTGAACTTTTTTAGTCTATACACCACGAACTAGAATGTGTCAACCTTAAATTATTCCCAACTATCAGAAAATAGGCAATATTTTTGACTAAAAATCAATTCAGATAAATATATTTTCTGATTATTTCTATCACCTATTTAATTAATAAATTTAGCATTGAAAAAGACCTGATCTGACGTAATATTTTTCCATTGAACTAGCCGTTAAATAATGTTGATTTTTTTGACCATAACAACCAATTAAGGTCGGATCAGTTGCGCCATAAAGCGTAATATTAGGTTTATCCAGTGCTGCCGTTAAATGAGCAAGCCCTGTATCCACGGACACCACGGCTTTCGCATTAGCTATTTGGTAAGCTAATTCATTTAATGAAAGCTTAGGCAAAACAACCGCATGAGATAAGCCCACGGCTAATCGCTCGGCTCTCGCCTTTTCTTTTTCATTTCCCCAAGGCAAACGAACCTGAACAGAAAGTGCGGTCAGTTTTTCAATTAAATTTCGCCATTCATGTTCTGGCCAATGCTTTTCATCTCTTGTCGTAGCATGAAAAAAGATCACATAAGGTTCGATAGAATCTGCGGAAATAAAATGACGCGCAATATCATAATCCCCTTTCTCTTTCGGTAATGGATAAGATAATGCTTGAGCAAAAAGCTGACGAATACGCTCTACGGCATGTTGTTGATAAGAAATCGCATATTTTTTATCGTAGAAAAATGAAGCAATCGGCTCACGAATACTTTTACGATCATAGCCATGTTTGACACCATTGGCTAAGCGCGTCGCAAAAAAGGCACTTTTAAAAAGCCCTTGCGCATCAATCACAGCATCATATTGATTTGTCTTGTAATAAAGTGCGGTAAGATTTCCATTCGTTCTTTGTTTGAGCCGAAAAAGGTGATTTTCGCCAGCGTCTTAAGGCAATTGGAATGATTTGATTCACTGCAGAATGCCAACGTGGGATTTCAGCAAAATTCTCTTCCACCACCCAATCAATAGAGAGATTAGGAATAGCACGCTGTGCATCAGTCAATGCCGGCAAAGTATGAATTACATCCCCCATAGAGGAAGTCTTAATCACACATACTTTCATTTAATTAACCTTCTTCCCCAGTGCATAATTCCAAGCCCAGATACGGCTAAAATGCCTCCTATAATTAAGGAGGAATCCACTTGTTCATTCAACCAAACGGCTGAAAATAAAATGCCTAAAATCGGCACAAGAATAATGTAAGCCGAGGCATTGCCTGCCCCTAAGTGTTTCACACCATCAAAATACCATGCATAGGCTAATACCGTTGCACCAAATGCAAGACCAAGTAAACTTATCCACTCACCTTGTGATAAATTCAGTACTGTCAGCCAATTGTCCGAGCTTTCCACGCATAGGGCACATATAAATAACAATAAAAAACCAAAAATGGAAGATAATGTGGTTGCGGTGAGAGAATCAATGCCCGCAAGTACTTTTCTCGCCAATAAGGTGTAAACGACCCAACAAATTAGCGCACCAATTAATAATATTTGCCCAAATCCAAAGGAATCCATCATTTGTAAAAAATTCCCTTTTGTGAGAGCCAATAATGTTCCGCTCATGGCAATAATCATTCCAAGTATTACCCAGCGATTCCATTTTTCTTTAAATAAAAAAATCGCCAAAAGCGTGGTAAATACAGGGTTTGTCGCCACAATAACAGCCGCTTGTCCCGCGGGAAGATATTTCAACCCCCAGATAAAAAATGTGGAATAAGCGAAAAACACCGAAAAAGGCAGTTACAAACAAACCCATCCACTGATTAGCGTTTAGTTGTTTAGCATATTTGAAGCGATTTGCCGCATATAGCCAAATAATGAGTGGAATAATGGCGAAAAAAAAGCGCACACTTGAAGCAACAAATGTCGGCATAGCTTGGGCAACCACTCGTCCCCCAAGGCCAAGAGGCGCCCCATAAAATCACCATTCCAATTAATTGTAAATGTATGCGGAGAGGGTTCATATCATTAACATATCCTGTTAGGCCTTTTCTATTTACTTAAAAGGCTCTGCTTGGTAAGCTTTTATTTTTTTCTCGTAAAGCGGCTTCAAATGCTTCTCGATGAGCATCATCTTGAAAGGCTGAATGAGGAATATCAGAAAAAAACAATCCAGAACCAACTCGAATTATTAAATAGCCATATTTGATTTTTCAATATGATGAATATAATGATAACTATATAATGTTTGGCAGAGATCTATTTTAGATATATAAAGCCATCTTCTTGAATTCGTATGGTTTGACTTCCTTTCTCCATTTTGGAGCCCTATACTTGGTTTTTGAATCATAGCTTTACATATTTCAAATAAGGTCGTATTATAAGAGCATAGAAAAAAAGAAAATATTGAAATAGCAGACAATATATATCCCGCATAATAGGCCAAAATATTCTCATAATAATCATAAAGAACTTCAGCCCAATTCATCATAAAAAATGCAATAAAAAGACTTGGTATCAAGCAAAATAAATATAATAAAAAATCGCCAAGCCGCATCATTTTACGAAATTTATTGTGCTTATAAATATCACGGCTTATTTTTTACTGCCTTAGTATAATTTTTATCTAATACGGGTTGATAGGTAATTTCCATTTTATATTCTCTCTTTCTCAAGCCTCTAAAAGTGCGGTCAATTTTTCTACCACTTTTTCTGGTGTAATATCAATTAAACTTTGATGATACCCTTCCGAGCTATCTGTACTTTTACGCACCTTAATTAAATCGCCTTCAATTAAACGAATAATTACAGCTTTATCAGATAATGGTGGCGTATAAGTTGGGCTCGTTGGGCCATAAAGTGCAACCAATGGACGATCTGTTGCAGCGGCAATATGCATTAAGCCGCTGTCATTGCTCACCACTGCCGTACAGTTAGCAATTAAATCTACCGCTTGGTTCAGATTTGTTTGTCCTGCCAAATTCAAACAGAATGGTTGAAGTTCTGACTGGCAATGCATTGCGAATTTGCTCTCCCTGCTTCCACATCTTTTGGTGAACCAAATAATTCTACCGCATAGCCTTTTTTTCAATGAGCATTTCTGCCAATTTAGCATAATGATAATGCGGCCAACGTTTAGCTGGACCAAATTCAGCTCCAGGACAGAAACCCGATAATCGGACGTTCGCCTAAAAAGTGCGGTCTGTTTTTTTCAAAAGTTTTTTTAAGGTTTCCGCTTGTTGAGTTGGATCAACGGTTAAATAAGGTTTTTAGAACAGGAATATCTGCCGCTTTCGGTACTGCATTTTTGCTCAAAAGCTAACGCGACATAACGTTGCACCATCATTGGGTAATCACGTTTGTTATTGCGTAAATCGTTAAGCAAGAAATAACGGCTCTTCCCTTTCCAGCCACGACGCACCGCAATTTTTGCAAAAGGCGGGAATAAAAGGCTGACTTCAAGGAGTTTGGTAACACGATCGCCATATCATATTGATTGCGCAATGCCTTACCTAAACGATAACGTTCACACAAGGCAAACTTGCCGTGTCCCAAGCGGCATTTCAATGGCATGACGCACTTCTGGCATACGGGCTAAAAAGCGGTTTACACCAATTCGAGTGCCATCACATCAATTTGGCAATGGGGATATTGCAGTTTGAGTTGTTGATACAAACTGTGCGACATCATCATATCGCCGACCCAAGACGGGCCGATAATTAAAATATTCATGTTTGACCTTATAACAAAAGTGCGGCTAAAAATAAGACTAATTTTAACCGCACTTTATTCATTTTCTAGTATTGAACGACATTATTTGTTCAATATTTTTTTATTTATTTAACCACGCCATGTACTCAGCCACACCTTCCGCGACAGTTTTAAATGGTTTGTCGTAGCCAGTTGCGCGAAGTTTCGTTAAATCTGCTTGCGTATATTCTTGATAGCGAGATTTTCAAATGCTCTGGGAATGGAATGGTTTCCACTGCACCTTTGCCATGGAATTTAATTACTGCTTTCGCCACTTCTGCGAAAGACTCTGCATTGCCGGTACCACAGTTAAAGATACCCGAAATGCCATTTTGCCAGCACCAAATGTTGACTTGTGCCACATCACCTACATAAACGAAATCACGGCGGAAGTGTTCACTGCCTGCAAATAATTTTGGATTTTCGCCTTTTAGGATTTGGTTATTTAAGTGGAATGCCACACTTGCCATTGAACCTTTGTGACCTTCACGCGGACCATACACGTTAAAATAACGGAAACCACATACCGGTGATTGCGCTTCAGGTAAAATCGCACGCACATATTGGTCGAATAAGAATTTAGAATAACCGTACACATTCAATGGACCTTCAAATTCACGCTCTTCACGAAATTCAGTTTTGTCGCCATAAGTCGCTGCACTTGATGCATACAAGAATGGAATTTGACGATCTAAGCAGTAATGCAATAACTCTTTTGAATATTCGTAGTTATTATGCATGATGTATTTGCCGTCCCATTCAGTGGTCGCTGAGCAAGCCCCTTCATGGAATACCGCATCGATATCACCTAAATCATCACCTGCAATAATTGACGCAATGAAGTCTTCTTTATCGCAGTAATCTGCGATATCAAGATCCACTAAGTTAATGAATTTAGTCCCGTCTTTTAAGTTATCCACCACTAAAATATCTTTGCGTCCCATATCGTTTAATGCTTTAACGATATTACTGCCGATAAAACCGGCGCCACCTGTTACGATAATCATAATTCTGTCCTCTTTAAAATAAGTCTGTGTATTGTAATAGATTTTTGTGCCGCTTAGCCAAAAAAAACTCGGTGAAAAAAACAACCGCACTTTTAAACCCCAATAACTTGTCCAGCCCGTTGTAGCCAAATCCATTTTTCCTTTGTTTAAAATAATAATTGTCGGTGTCACATTCACCTGCCATCGATCCGCAATCTTGCCTTGAGGATCATTCACTGTTGTAAACTGATAGTGATGTGTTTGTAAATAATCCTCCACGTCCTTATTTGACCCTGAACGCAGCGCGATAGAGACTACCGGATAGCCTTCTTCTGAAAGTGAATTAATTGCTGGGAGAAGTATAACGACAATAACCGCACCAACTTCCCCAGAAATAAATGATCGTCGGCTTAGCTTGATCTAATTGGGGTAAAAGAAGGCATTCCCCTGTAAATCATAAAAGTGCCGTCGCATTGATTTCAGGTGGAATATTGGGTTTACGAACAAAATCAAGAATACTGCTTACGATAATCAACGTCAGCAGGAGCGAAATCGCATTTTTTAATAAGGTTTTAAGTTTCACAATAAAATGTCATGATCTGGGATAAATGGATTGTAATCGATCAGAAAAGTGCGGTCAAAATTACAGATATTTTTGCTATGATAACCACATCATTTAATAAGGAGAAAAAAATATGGATAGTAAACAATTAGCACAATATATTGATCACACTGCCCTTACTGCTGAAAAAAACAGAACAGGATATTCTTAAACTCTGTGATGAAGCCATTCAATACGGCTTTTTATTCAGTCTGCATTAATTCAGGTTATATTCCTTTAGCCAAAGAAAAAAACTCGCTGGCTCAAACGTCAAAAATTTGTACGGTTGTTGGTTTTCCCACTTGGTGCCAACTTATCCTCAGTCAAAGCGTTTGAAACCCAAGAAGCCATCAAAGCGGGTGCGGGTGAGATCGATATGGTGATTAATGTTGGCTTAATTAAATCCAATAAATGGGATGCCGTAAAAGATGATATTCAAGCTGTATTAACGGCTTGTCATGGCGTGCCACTTAAAGTGATTTTAGAAACGTGCTTACTCACCAAAGAAGAAATCGTAAAAGCCTGTGAAATCTGTAAAGCATTAGGTGTAGCATTCGTTAAAACCTCAACGGGTTTCAATAAAGGCGGCGCAACCGTAGAAGATGTGGCATTAATGAAGAAAACGGTAGGTAACATTGGCGTGAAAGCCTCTGGCGGTATTCGTGATACTCAAACCGCACTAGCGATGATTAAAGCGGGAGCTACTCGAATTGGCGCAAGCGCAGGCATTGCGATTGTAACGGGGGTTTCTGGTAATACCTCAAGCAATTACTAATCGATAATAAAAAAGGAGATTGAAGTGTATGCTTCAATCTCCTTTTTTAATCATCAATTAAAGAATCTCTAATAACTTCGCAAAGTCGTCAAACACCCAATCTGGGTTTGAATCAGCAATTGGGATGTTGTAGTTGTATCCGTAAGTTAATCCCACAGCCGAGCAACCTGCTGAATGTGCCGCGAGAATATCATTTCGAGAGTCACCAACAAACAATACTTGGCGAGGTTCTACGCCAAATTTACCGCATAAATAATACAATGGGCCTGGATGTGGTTTAATCGCGGGTAATGACTGTCCCCCAAGCATTTCACTGAATAAATGATCGATACCAAATGCGGCTAATACTGGCTGAACGTGACGAGTTGGTTTTGTTCGTTACCACGGCTAAGGTATAACCGCGAGCTTTCAAAGTTTCCAATGTTTCTTTTACATTTTGGATATAAACGGCTCACATTACAAAGATTCTCCGCGTAATACACGTTAAAACGCTCTTTCACTTGCTCCATTTCAGCATCCGAGAAGTCTTTACCTGTTTGTACTTTTGCCCATTCTAAAGCTCGTGCAATCAATACAGGTGCCCCATTACCAATCCAAGTTAACACTAACTCTTCTGGTGCTTGAGGTAAACCAAAGTCTGCTAAAGCAGAATTCACAGACAACGCTAAATCCGGCAAGCTATTCACGAGCGTACCGTCTAAATCAAAACCGATAACTTTTAAATTGAGTCTTCATTCTCACTACCATCTATTTTAACTGAAGCTAACTGCGCACGCATTTGATCAATGATTTGTTTATAATCTGGTTTACCAAAAAAATCGCTGAGCCTGCCACAAACATATCTGCACCGGCTGCGGCGATTTCTGCAATATTATCCACTTTTACCCCACCATCAACTTCTAAACGGATATCTAAACCGCTTTCATCAATCAGACGACGTGCCTGTTGTAATTTTTTCAATGTGGAAGGTAGAAAAGGATTGCCCACCAAATCCTGGATTCACGGACATTAACAAAGATCACATCCACTTTATCTAATACATAATCCAAATAACTTAATGGCGTGGCAGGATTAAACACTAAACCTGATTTGCAACCGTGATCGCGAATGAGCTGTAAAGAGCGGTCAATATGTTCACTGGCTTCAGGATGAAACGTAATGTAATCCGCACCGGCTTTGGCAAAATCAGGAATGATACGATCGACGGGTTTCACCATTAAATGCACGTCAATGGGTGCTTTAATGCCATAATCACGTAGAGCTTTACATACTGCAGGGCCAAAGGTTAAATTCGGCACATAGTGATTATCCATTACATCAAAATGAATTACATCCGCACCGGCATTCAATACGTTTTGCACATCATCACCAAGACGAGCAAGATCTGCAGAAAGGATAGAAGGGGCGATTAAATAAGGTTTCATTTGTCATCTCCTAAAGGATAAAAGTGCTTGTAGTTTACTACGTTGAGCTTAATTTTACCTTGATTATTTACAAGTTTTATCTGAAAACAAAGAAAAAAATAACCGCACTTGATTCAATTGCCTCAAAGTGCGGTTGGTTTTTCAGTTATTTTGAAATGCTATCAATCCATTGGAATAATTCATCGAGATCATAATCTCCTGAATGAGGTACACCCCAAGGAGTTTGATAGTCAACTTGCTTACCATTCATGCGTAATTTCACTGCTAAGATCGCACTAATCGCATGAGATGTATCACGATCCGATGTTCCTGCACGGATACGCCAATGCTGTGTTTTGCTCTGATCGAGATAATTCATGGCATTCATAAGTTTCACGATTTGTTTATCTGCCATTTCACCTTTCTCTGTGCTGTGTTGCAGTGAATATGCAGTAAAGTGTTTATTATTCACCGTTTCCGTACCGAATAAATTATTCTCGCCGGAACTCAAATTCAATGCGTCAAATGCAGGGGGCGATTTCATTCGTTTTTCGGAGTGAACATAGCCATCCCAATCAATATCGCTTACGCCATCTTTGCTCACTCTCACCCAAGGTTTTCCATCAAAAGAGGCACCATTTTTTTATGGGCTTTTATTTGCAGCTGAGGCAATCACTGAACGCATATAATCTTTGAAAGAGCCATTTCCTTGTGCATCTAATGTCAAAGCATGGCCTTTTTTTCATCTTTTTAAATTTCAAGCTATTTAAAGTAAGCTGGAAACGCGGCTTTTAAGTTGATCAGAAACCTTGATTTCATCTGCAGACAATGTTCCCTTCAATTTTGGCTTTTTTTCTACCTGTGAACGATCATTATAGCTATTGGCATTCAAACGGCTCATATCCATACGGCTATATTCATTTACACCGTTAAATTCCCACTCATAAGCACTATCTGCATTCTCTAAATTGGTAATCGGACAATAAGCCGATACCGCAAAAATAGCATCACTCGCCTCAGCTGCGCCGGCTTGTTTTAAATAATCGATATAATCGTTGCTATCACCACTCGCACCCAGTAACGCAGATAATGCCCCTCCAGCACTAGTACCGTTAGAAATAATCTTCTTCGCATCACCAGGCATCACATTATCATTCGCGTGTAAATAACGAACAGCAGCTTTCAAATCAATAATTGCTGCAGGTGCTTTACCGGTGTATTTCCCGTCTTTTTCTAAAGTACGGCCACGCGCGCCTACGCTCGCCACTACATAACCTTTAGAAAGTGCGGTCACAATGGCATTCGGTTTATCGCCACTACCAAAACCTTTGGCATCATAGGTTGCCGCCTTAGCCGGCATATAGCCACCAACTGCATTAGGTAAAAAGATCGGCGCCGTTTCAGCTGAATAACCATTTATTTTTTTCACCCTTAAAATAAGCTTCCGGAACATAAATATTTAAGGTTTGATAATCAGGCTCGATAGGATTCGCCACGTACACTATCTTTTCAAAGGCACGGAATTTAACCAATGAATCCCCTACTTTTACCTCTAAAGTGCGGTAGTTTTTTGGGGTAAATTTAAGATCGAATCCCTTGTCTGTTTGATTAAAATAAGGGAGTATTGGCTAGAGGATCGGGTTTATTTGGCATAGCAAGTGTTGAGGTTGAAAGTGTAAGTGCAATAAAGGTTGCAAGAAAAGTGGCTTTTTTCATAAAAATATCCTTACTGATAAATCTTGTTCGTCTGACTATCAGGAAAAAAACGAAAAGTTCGGGATGCGCATAAAAAAACACCAAAAGCTTGTGCCTTCGGTGTTTTATTTAGATTAGTTTAATCCAATGATTTCCCAACGGTTGTGAGATTGACCATCGATTTTACCTTTCTTCACGTTGGTGATGTAATCGATCATCATATTTTGGATCGTGCCTTTTTCACGGCCCATTGCCACTTTAGATTCCCAAAGTACCGGAATTTGTTGGCCTTCCCAAATACCACCTTTACCGTTTAATTGAGCGAAACGATATGAGTTCATACCCACTTTTTAATTTCATATCATCCGTTACCGGTTTGCCGTCAGCAAGGGTTAAATCAACGATTTTGCTACCTTGTGGGTTACGTAAGTCAATTTTGTAATTTACGCCACCGAAAATGTCGTAAGTCACATATTTTTGATTTTTTTACGTTCCGCATTGTAACGGTATTCAGTGTCACCCGGTTGAATAGTATCGAAGTAGTTCGCAGACCATTCCATATATTCTTTCAATTGTTTACCGGTCAGTTTCATAAACGGTGACATCACCACCCGCATAACGATAGTTAAAGATGATGTCTTTTTTTCTTGATATCGCCTTTATTCATGCGTGCTTTTTGGTGGTCGAAAGAGAAAGTTACCACATCTGCACCACTGTAATGTTGTTCAACATCATTAATGAATGAAGATAAACCAGTATCTTTTGAGAATGCAGCAGATACACCGTGTTTGGTCTCTTGTGGCACCATTTCATTTTCGGTTTGACCAATCACCACGTTGTTTAATTCACGTAATTTCTCGTGATAAGGTTTGTAGATTTCCGCAATTTTTCTTATCCGCTTCAAGTTCTTTAACTGGAACGGTTTTAGATTCTTTCTTCACCAATTTCACTTCTTTTTTATCGTTGATATCAAAAGTGAGATCCACTTCAGATACCACGGTACCGTAACGATGTGGTTCAGTGATAAGGGTATTTTTAATGGTTTCACTTGGTACATCTTTGTGCATGTGACCCGCGATTACCACATCAATGCCATCTACTGCATTGATGACATCACGCATACCGGTATCAGGAATCTTGTTTTCATTCTCGATACCCATGTGAGCGATCACAATAATCGCATCAACACCTTTCGCTTTTAACTTCTCAACTTGTGTACGTGCTTCTTCCGTTGGTGAAGTAAATTTCATGTCTTTTAAGTTGCCCGTGTCTTCTTCAAATTTTGCTGACATTGGGGTACTTAAACCGATAATCCCTGAGTTTTCACGCCATCTTTTTTTCGATGATGGTTGTTGCATCAATATAACGTTTATCGTTTTTCTTATAATAGAAGTTTGCGGTTAATTTTTTCGCTTTGATGTCTTTTAAGATTTCATCTAATGCTTTCATCCCAAAGTTAAACTCGTGGTTACCAAGTACGAAAACATCGTATTTCATTTCGTTTAATACTTTTGGAATTGGGTGATCTTTGTAATATTTTTTATCTTTTGCGAACACATCTACTTGGTTATCTTGGATCGCATCGCCCACATCCACTAACACCACGTTTTTGTTGTTTTTACGCACATCTTTCACATAAGTTGCGATTTGCGCATAAGAACCAGATTTGTCTTCTACGTCTGCGCCATAGCTCCAAGGTACAACGCGACCATGAATATCAGAAGTACCTAATAATTTAATATTCACTTCTTGCGCCATTGCTGTGCTAACAGCAGAAAGCGCAAATAATGAGCAAAGTAATTTTTTCATAGAATTTCCTTTAAAGTTACACAAAGTGCGGTTAAAAATGCTGGAGAATTATAGCGATGAATTGATTACCAACATAATTTTTATTTTTGAAGAAAAATAAAATTTGTGAGCTTTGACCACATTTCATTTGGAGGATTAATGCCCTGTTTGAGAAAAACAAGTTAATCACTAAAACACCGCTGATAATCAATGCCATACCAATCAGCCCAGCGGTATCGATTTTCTGACCAAAAGCGAAATACGCCACGATGGCAGTCAAAACAATGCCAACGCCCGACCAAATGGCGTAAACCAAGCCCACGGAAAGCGTGCGAAACACAAGAGAGACAAAATAAAACGAAATGGCATATAAGGTTAATGAGCCTATTGTAGGTAAAAGTTTGGTAAAGCCATCGCTGACTTTTAATAAATTCGTTGCCACAATTTCAAGGCAAATCGAAATAGCAAGTAATGTCCAAGGATTCATATCAATCAAAACGTAAAATAGAAAGTCGCTATTCTACCTTAAGCGGCTGATGGATGTAACCGAATTTGACGAGCCATAGCTTGCATATAAGGCGCCGTTTGTTCAAAGAAATAACGGTAAGAAGCACATAAATAATTATGTGGATTGGGTTCATTTTTCGAGAGAAACAAAACGATGTTTCGGGCAACCGCCATAACAGAGTTTACGAAACTCACAACGCCGACAAAGTGTGGTCAATTTTTTTGTGATTTTTTTCTAAACCAAATTGTTGCTGTTTACTGGAAAACACAATCTCTGTTAAAGGTTGCTGAGTT
>BNJS01002972.1_pt1 | contig 78458 bp, 70 predicted proteins | sample 8540461 | NCBI WGS metagenome assembly BNJS01 (sample SAMD00202454, study PRJDB9452) | human saliva metagenome | isolation source: human saliva | place: Japan
CGCATGGGATAAGAGTTAGCTTAGGCTAGCTCTTTTTGTTTTTTTATCAGGTTTATAATATCTATGGTGGGCGTCCTTCGCTTTCAGATAAATAATATAGTTTGAAATTTCTCCTAATTTTCTCTATTCTTTCTACTTTTTCCGAATAAATAGATAGAACAATAGAATCTAGTAAAGTTAGATTTAAAACTATGGTATAATAAAAGGAGGAAATGGATGATTCTCAGACATCCGGGCATTAGCCCAACTAATGACTTGGTTGCTAAGAAGATTTTTAGCAATCCAGAAATCACTTGTCAATTTATCCGCGATATGTTGGATTTACCAGCAAAAAATGTAACTATTTTGGAGGGAAGTAACATTCACGTCTTACCTTCCATGCCGTACTCATTGCCCAGGATTTCTATACAAGTATAGACGTCTTGGCGGAATTGGATAACGGTACTCAGGTTATTATCGAAATACAAGTCCATCATCAGAATTTTTTCATCAATCGTTTGTGGGCTTATCTGTGTAGTCAGGTTAATCAAAATCTAGAAAAAATTCGCCAGCAAGAAGGCAATACACACCAGAGTTACAAGCATATCGCACCAGTATACGCTATCGCAATTGTGGACAGCAATTACTTCCAAGATGATTTGGCTTTTCATAGCTTTAGTATGCGAGAGGACACGACAGGTGAGGTTTTAACTATCACCAATAATGGTCAAGAAAACCATCTGGTCAAGATGGCGTTCTTGGAATTAAAAAAATACAGAGAAACCAGCAAAGACGAGGTTCGCAAGCCATGGTTGGAGTTTTTCGGTAATAAACCCTTTACCCAACAACCCGAGCGAGCCATCAGCCAGGCAGACCAACTGCTGGACTATAAGAGCTGGTCCGAGGAGGACAGGAAGATGTTTAGTCAACTACGTATGCGAGAAGAACAAGCGTTATTGGCTCAGGATTATGCCTTGAAAACTGCTAGGGCTGAAGGTCTTGAACAAGGACTAGAGCGTGGGCAACTGCTTGCTTTTTTAGATATGGTCCGTCAAGGTCTTTTGACTTCCGAGGTTGCCAGCCAGCAGTTAGGTATGACTGTCGCTGAGTTTGAGTTACTATTGAAAGAGCATCACAAATAAGAACTTAACAAATACAGAGAAACCAGCAAAGATGAGGTTCGTAAACCATGGTTGGAGTTTTTTGGGAATAAACCCTTTACCCAACAACCCGAGCGAGCCATCAGCCAGGCAGACCAACTGCTGGACTATAAGAGCTGGTCCGAGGAGGACAGGAAGATGTTTAGTCAACTACGTATGCGAGAAGAACAAGCGTTATTGGCTCAGGATTATGCCTTGGAGACTGCTAGGGCGGAAGGTCTTGAACAAGGACAATCTGAGGGTATCGAAGAGGGATTGAAAGTAGGTTTACTAAATCTCGTCCGTCAAGGTCTTTTGACTTCCGAGGTTGCCAGCCAGCAGTTAGGTATGACTGTCGCTGAGTTTGAGTTACTATTGAAAGAGCATCACAAATAAGAACTTAACAAATACAGAGAAACCAGCAAAGACGAGGTTCGCAAGCCATGGTTGGAGTTTTTCGGTAATAAACCCTTTACCCAAGAACCCGAGCGAGCTATCAGTCAGGCAGACCAACTGCTGGACTATAAGAGCTGGTCCGAGGAGGACAGGAAAATGTTTAGTCAACTACGTATGCGAGAAGAACAAGCGCTATTGGCTCATGACTATGCTTTGGAGCAAGCTGAAGAAAAAGGATTAGAACGTGGGAAAGTTGAAGGAAGAGAAGAAGGGAAACTTTTTGCCTTCCTAGATATGGTTCGTCAAGGTATCCTGACACCTGAGATTGCCAGTCAACAGTTGGGTATGACTGTATCTGAGTTTGAAGAACTATTGAAAGAGCATCACAAATAAGGACTAAAAAAATACAGAGAAACCAGCAAAGACGAGGTTCGCAAGCCATGGTTGGAGTTTTTTGGGAATAAACCCTTTACCCAAGAACCCGAGCGAGCCATCAGTCAGGCAGACCAACTGCTGGACTATAAGAGCTGGTCCGAGGAGGACAGGAAGATGTTTAGTCAACTACGTATGCGTGAAGAACAAGCCTTGTTAGCACAGGACTATGCCTTGGAACAAGCTGAAGAAAAAGGATTAGAACGTGGGCGAGCTGAGGGTCTTGAAAAAGGTTTAGAACAGGGACTGGAGCGAGGTAAAGTTGAAGGAAGGGAAGAAGGGAGACTTTTTACCTTCCTAGATATGGTTCGTCAAGGTATCCTGACACCTGAGATTGCCAGTCAACAGTTGGGTATGACTGTATCTGAGTTTGAAGAACTATTGAAAGAGCATCACAAATAAGGACTAAAAATACAGAGAAACCAGCAAAGACGAGGTTCGCAAGCCATGGTTGGAGTTTTTTGGGAATAAACCCTTTACCCAATAATAAGCTTTCATCAATCCGCTGTCTATAAAATGTAAGGACAGGCAATCTACCATTTAAAATAAAATAATGACAGATTTTTCCTAAGCAAAAGGTAAAATCTGTTTTTTATTTATATTAAATTTTTATAATACATAGTCTAAAAACACGGTACAATAAGCGTTGCATATATATATATATATATATATATATATATATAAATGTGTAAAACACCTTGAAATATCAGTGTTACAGCGCTTACATTTTTAGATGATATTTATGTAAATGCTTGATTTTTTATTTTAAAAGAGTTAACATATTATCGAGTCATTATGTCTCGGAGATTTTAAACTTATTCTACTAAAACAATAGAAAGGACATATTTATGTTTGGTAAAAAGTCTAATGATAATGGTGAAAAATTATACCGTTATTCTATTCGTAAGTACCATTTTGGTGCTGCAAGTGTTGCCATAGCAGCGTTAATGTTTTTTGCTAATGGAGTAGCTAAGGCGGATATGACCGTCTCTCCTGCAACAGCCAATACTGAAAAAGTGGGGGTTGCTGTTACTGGTTTGACTGAGGGAGTTCCACCTACAGAGGGACATTCAGAAAAATCACAGGAAGTAGGGTCTGAGAAAGAGGCAATTGCTAAGAAATCAGTGGATAAGTCTGCTCTTAATCAGGCTCTTAGTGAACTTCAAGCTGCGATTGCAAGTCAAGTAAGTCGGGTTCAATCTTTTACAGAGCAAGTGCGTTTACTTAAGTCTAAGGCTAAAGATAAAGATTCTAACAAGGAAGATAGAACCGATTCTAAAGTTCAAGATAAAAAAGAGCTCAAAGTATCTGATAAAGCTGTGATTCCTACTGATCAGACTGAAGAAATTAAAGATGTTCAAAAAGATGACAACAAAGAAGATACTGCTAATAAAGATAAATTAGAATCACTTTCTAAAAGTTTAATCACTTACTTATATACTGCTAAAAAAATTGAACGCCCTGAGACCAAGAAACTTTTGGGAGATGTGGAAGAAGTTGTTCGCTCTATTGAAGATGGATTAAAAAATTCAAAATTAACGGCTTCAGAAATTGAAGAATTAATGAAGAAAGGAAAACAAGCAGAGAAAAAACTTGCACTTGCTGTCACACGTGAACATTCAGGAAAACGTGACTTGGATAATGGTAAGAAGATGTTGCCAGAATCTTACTTTAGATCTGCAATTTATCGAGCGGCGAACGGTGTAGTTTATGATGCTCAAGGTAACAACAACTTACGTGACGCAGAGGTAGGGTATATTACGAAAGAAGGGGATGGTTCTGGATATCCACCTGGAACTTTCTTGTATATATCTCATAATGATAATAGCTCTGCGAACGGTAGAAATAATGCTGATTTAGGTCCTCAACCTGTTAAGCGTTTGAAGCAAAAAGTTTGGGCTGTTGTTAATAAGACTGGTGATGGTTTCCATTGGAAAATAACTTATAACAATGGGAAAGACTATAGACAAAATCCAATTTACTACTTTACTGTTCCAAGTGGTCATTCTGTACAAAATATGACTTTGAAAGAGAATGGTTCTGTTGTAAAACACGGTGGGGTTGCTCAAGTATTTAATGGTGAAGCAGATAAATATTTAACGGCTGTTGGTTCTCCAAATGGTGGTGTCAATGGTAGTCCTTACTATGAAAATGTTGCAAATACTCAAAATGGAATTGTAGGTAACCGTGGTGGTATTTATACCTTAGATGATTTTGTGCGAAACGATACAAGTGTGTATTTTAATCGTGATGGTATGTCTCAAGATGATATAAGAATTACGGATAAACTGTACGATAAAATCAAGAGTTCTACACAAAATATCTTTGCTTTTAGACCAAGAGATTTTGACGCAGCTAATACTTATGAAGTGGAATTTGATACAAAAGCTGATACTGAAGCTCCACTTTACTATATTGCAGGTATGAAATCGTACGAAAAAATACCAAGTGGACGTTTTATGCACAAGAGTTACCAACAATGGTATGGATTGCAAGAACAGTATAATATCACAGTTAATACGAATGTGTTAAAAACAACTTTCCTAAAAGGTACAGGGATTGGTACTTTGGATACAGCAAGTGGTCTGATGAGTAGTGCCGTTACTATTGAGGATACTTATAATAATAACAGTCAGACGAACCCTGACCGTGGAGATGTTACCGATTACCACACTTATAAATCAACAGGTAATTTTAGTGCGGATTATTTCAAGAGTTTCCATAACCGCTTTAGTAGACAACGTTCAGAAGATGGCGTGAATACAACTGCTGATAGAACAAAAGGAAACCATACTCTTTATATTGAAGCTAGAGTTAAGGGACAACCAATTAATTTCCGTTTGCCATATAAAATTGTGACTCAGTCTGATGTTTATCAACCAGTAGCTAAAGAAGTAACGGATACAAAGAATTATAAGGCTGATTTAGGAAATGCCGATACTTATATTAAGAGTTATACGGATGTTTCATCTCAAATTGATGGATTTAAAACTCCAGATGCCGATGATATGGGAACTCCAAACCCTGGGAATTCATTCTATAAGGATCGAATTTCAGAATTTCCTCGTACAAGTGATAAAATTAAAGAACAGGCAGTGAAGCAAGTTCAATGGGTAGGTGGCTCGAGTTTATCAACAGGTAAGAGAGTAATCGAATTAACACTTGATAATCGTAAAACAGAGTTGTTTACAGTGCCAGATGATATCGATGTTTTACCTGGTGGAAAAATTTCTGCAGAAAATGTTGCAAAGTTGAATGCTGCTATTCGTGAAGCTTATCAAAAAGTCGATACAAATGGAAATGTATCGGGTACAGTTCCAACTGTTACATCAACTACGCCTGTATGGGTGCAAAAACAAATAAAAGTTACGTACTATGATAATGAAAATAATTCTCGTACAAATAATCAAGATGATTCTGTTGACTATGTAGATGTTCTTTTCAAACATATTCAAAAAGAAGCTAAACCAGCTGCTCCAACAATAGCAACTCCGCTTGATGGCTCTGCTTCTGTTACACCAAATGGTACGACAGATAAAATGGTTGTTTCTTATAGACCAACTGGACAACACAGTGATACTACACTTACGGTGAAAAAAGAAGGATCATCATGGGGAGTAGTTGGTAATCGTCCAGATGGTGTAACTGTGGACACTTCAACAGGTCGTGTATCTATTACAGAGCCAACCGTTGAAGATAATACGAAAATTAAAGCTATTGCAACGTATCTGAATAGTGATGAAACTTCAGCTGAAGATACTGTTAAGAGTAGAGATACTCAAGCTCCAACTGTTATGATGAATGGACGACCTTTAACTGAAAGAGCTTCTGATAATCGTTTCGTTATTTCCGTGGAGCTGATTTTAATCCTATTTTTAAAGTAGCCGATAATTCGAACACAATTGCTGAGTTTAATGTAAAAAATATTCCAAATGGTGTTTGGTTTAATAAATCAGGGAATAAAGACTACGCTCGTACTTTAATTACAAATGGAGATTATCATTTTAGTAATACAAAAGTAGATGATAATGCGCCTTTAGTAACGCGTGAAGCTTCTGTTACTGTAAGAGACCTTAGTGGTAATGCAAAAGAATATAAATTTGAATATACTATTGCTGATGTTATGGTGAGAAATTCACCTAAAGCTGCTTCTCTTAACGATAAAATAGGAGATTCTCATAGTTATTTGATTGATACCTTAAATGGTAGCACAGACCAAGGAAATAAATTTTTCCCAGGAGGAATGAATTGGGAATGGGAAAACGCTAATCAAGATACAAGATTAACTAATCTTGGATTGGTGAGACATGTAGCAAAAGCTGTATTTCCAACGGGAGCTCAAAACGGAAGTCTTACAGCTAACGGCATGACTCTCTATGCGCCACGTGAAATTAAAAAAGAAGTAAACTTCAATGTTACTGACAATGCAAAACCACAAGCTACTCTAAATGGAGTATCCCTCGGTACAACAGCAGGAGAACCAATCTTTACAATTTTCCGTGGAGCGACCTTTAATCCAGAATTAAAGGCATGGGATAATGCTGGAAAAATTAGTAATGTAACAGTCAGTGGATTACCTGGAGGAGTAACAAGTACAAACTTCCCAGGAGGGCAACAAACAGGTAGCGAAACGCAGAAGTACATAGCTAAATTATCAAATGGTACTGTAGATAATTCTTATGCATTAGGAGAACACGAAGCTACTTTAACGGTTACAGGTAGTGATAGTAAGGACGTAAGTATATTTAAATTTAAATATCGTGTTGTAGATTTAGATTTTAAAAATGTTTATGAAACACCTGATGCTGGTCAACCAGGTGGTAAGAGTTATGTTATTGGACTTCATGATGGAAATTCTGTCAATGTAACGGATGGTGCTAAAAATATCAATCCTAAAGACTACTGGAAAGTGATTAATGATTCAAGTAAGGCAGATAGAGGATATTCTTATCTACCAGATGGAGTGACTTACAGTATCAATAATGGTGGTATTTCTTCTAATCCTGCCGATGCTTCTAAGAGAGCTAGTATCGCTATGGGGCATTATGCTCGTATGATTAAGGCTGATTTCAGTAGAGCGGGAGATATCGCAAATAATGACAGTACAAGTAGAACGGTATTTGCTCCAGCCTTTATTGAACGAAGAATCTTAGTTGCAGTTGATCCAACAGCTCCAACGATTGATGGAGGAACAGATCTTCTATATGGTCAAGCAGGATATAAGCCAGATATTAAAATTAAGAATATCGTTAATATTGGTGAAAATGCTTCAGAAGTAGGTACGGTTAACAAAGAGGCAATTCGTACGATTCAATTGTATAGTGACCAAGATGATACAACTCCTATAGCAGAACATTCTTTTGATAAAGGAAGTAGAGAGACTGAGTGGATCTTCCGAGAAAGTGATATTAGTCATGCGCGTCCAAATGGATTGAGAGAAGGGGAAACTCTTTATGCACGAGTTAAGGTAACGCACCTCGGTGTATCTACAATGTCAGGTAATAGTAACGAAAAAGAAGTTACTGCTCGACTAAGTTTAATAGAGAATGCAACTAACCGAATCGTTCAAGCGAATGATAGCAAGTTGAACGATGCTGAGAAAGCAGCAATTAGAATCGCTTTGAAAAAAGCAAATCCTACACTTGGGTTACAAGATGAAAATATTGAGATTTCAGATAGTGGAGCTATTGTTGTTACAAAGATAAGAAACGTGGCTGGCTTCAAACTGAACCAAATAAGAACAGAGGAGAGGGATTTGTCACTCGCTTTGCAGACATTCGTAAGGATTTCTTGTTAGAAAATATCGAAGGTGCAAAACTATCGAATAGAGATACAGATAAAGGCTTTGCTTGGTCTAATAGTACAAGTGACCCATCTGTAAATGGAAATCGTAGTTTGATTTATTACTATGATGCGACAAAAGGACAAGGTATCAATCTAAATGATGTCTTAAGAATGATGCACTTAAAACCAAAAGCAGGTACAAATAGTGTTGAAAATCCATCTCTTGTTGAAGCTAGAGGGGATGATAAAGAAAAAGCTGAACATAATCGTGAAGGTTATAGTAAGGATTCGCGTACAAACGAGTTTAAAAAAGGTTCTGACTATATTAATACGCTAGATTTGGTAGATGCAGGAAATCTTAGTGGTGGACAGGTTGTTTCTAATTCACCTAATAAGTTAGTTGAAAACGGAAAAGGAACACCTAATGCTTATGGAACGAACTTGCAAAATGCTACGATTGAAGGAACTAATGGCATCCCATCTAAATCATTAGAACATGTGGTAAATGGTAGTAGGTCTATTTATAAAGCTCAGTTGTATCTTCGTCCTGAATATGTAACTGCGTCTGCTTTATCTAAAAGAAATGAGGATAAAGGTACCACTACAAATGTTATTAATGTTTACTTTGTGCCTGTAGACGTAGAAAAACCACAGGTACAACGATCTAGTACAAATAATTTAGGGGTTGCTGAAAAATTCTATGACTATTTACCTAAGGAACATCGTCCAGATTTCACTAGTCTTGTAAAATTAACAGATAATTATGACAAAGATGATGATACTGATGCTAAACAATCCATTAAGACACAAGCTTAGTATGTGGCTTAAAACAGGAAACGAGAAGACTTTGATAGTTGAAAATGGAGTAGAGAAGCAGGATGTTATAGAAAAATTGTATAATAATGCTACCTCAACAACAGTATATGAGCTTTTAGCGAAAACAGAGGATAACTCAGGGAATAATAGTTCTGAGGATAGTAGCAATGAAACAAGTCTAGGATTCTTTAAAACACAGTATCCAGCGGTTACTTATCGTAAAAAAGATAATCAAGAAGTAAGTAGCTACTCTGAGATTGTAGGTCAACCGTTGACATCAGCTGTAGTAGGAACTGGAGGAAGATTACGACCTGTTAAGCCTGATTTTTATGTAGCATTTGATGGGCGAAGACCAAATGCGACGTCAATTACTTTCAAGGATGGGGTTCTTCCAGATAGAAGTACTACTGCTGGGGTTACTAAAAAAACAATTATTGTAGAGTTTCCTAATGGTAGTAGGGTAGAGAAGGAAATCACTATTAATACTTATGGAAATGAAGTGAACTATCCAGAAGGTAAGACTTACTTTGAGACAGAAGTAGGTAAAAATTTCGAGAAACAAAATGCTGCTGACTATGTAAAAACAAGTAGTTCTCTAGCTAATCCACTAAGAACTGCGATAGCTTGGGGGGGATGGATACAGTAGTTCTGCAAATCCAGTTTCTAAAGTTCAAACTACAATAGGAATGCGTGAAGAAAATGTTAATGTTTATTACACGTCGCCAATTGCTAGATTACGTGGAGATGATACGTTTAACTATACACATCAAGATATTAAAGTTGATTTAGCCGTCAAACCACAAGCGCCGATGTTGTCTGCAAATCAATTCCAAGGAAAAGCAGGAACTAAACCTGAGATTACAGTGAGCAATCTTCCAACAACTGCACAGTTGACGGCAGGATTAACTGTAACAGTACAGTTAAAAGATGCTGCTGGCACTGTAGTTGCAGAAAAAACTGTAGCAGCAGGAACAGAAAGTACAACTTTTGCTGAAGCTGACTATAGAAATCCAGTTACTTTAGGTCAACAATTGACAGCTAATGTGGTTGTCTCAGGAACTTATCAAAAAACAAAAACAACGGATACGGGAACAAGACAAGTCCCAACTGCTTATTCTTTAGTTTCTAATAATAGCAACAGTGAACAAGTCACTCCTCAAAAACCAACCTTTGATACAGCAACAGTGACTTCAACTAGCCGTACATTGAGGGGTACTTTAGGCGGATTTAATGCAACTAATAAAGTGGTCAAAGTTCATTTGAACGATGAGAATAATACCATTCTATCTAGTGAAAATAATGGCGAAGTAACCATCAATGATAATACATGGACAGCTACGCTTCCTGCTACTGTAAAACTTCGTCAATCAGTTGCTAAGAATGGAGAAACTACAACACCGCGAGCGATTACAGTGGAGAATACAGTCACAGGAGGAACGGTTTCAACTACAAGTGATGAAAAAGAAGTCACAATGGGTGCTTATTCTGTATCACCTGCAATTGCTGGTAGCAAGCATATCGATATTGCAGTCCCGCATGATGCTAAACGAGTGGAGTTGAGATTCCATAACAATCAAGAAAAAGGCGATAAACCAAACAGTGTCACTCTTGTACGTGGTGCAGATGGTACTTGGCACACAGATGCAACTCGTGCTGATAATGCAACTGTGACAGATGCTTCTGGATATGTCGGAAGAATTAGTTCTAGCGCAAGCAAGACTAATCCAGCAGAAAGTATTATTACTATTCCTCTTAATGAAGAAAGTAACGGTAAGAAACTTCATATTAGAGAAGAAGCTGCTAACGGGGATAATACAGAAACCTACGGCAAAGGACTAGGTTTACGTGTAGATTATCAACTAGAAGCAGGACAAGACCCGACGGCTGCTGGAAATTGGAAAGTAGTTAATGTTACGAATACAGCACCTACTATCAAAGTAAAAGGTGACACAGGAAAAGATGAAACTCATAGAAAAGTCTATGATTCTGGAACAAGGTTGACAGCCGACTTGTTAAAAGATTTAGTGACAGTAACAGATGCAGAAGATGGACGTGCTACTGAAAGTGAAAAACCATACGGAACAGGAAATGTTAAGGTTGTATCTGAATTACCTACAGCAACAGGAGCAACTCCAGCAGGGGTATACGAAGTAACTCTAGTAGCAGTTGACAGCCAAGGTAAAGAAGGAAGTCAAGTTAAAGTATATGTAGCTGTTAAAGAAGCGAAGCCAACAGCACCAAGCGTAGGACAATGGCAAAATGGAAATGTAAGAGTAACACCAGATTCTACAAATTCAGGGGATAAAATTACAATTCCTCTAAACTCAGGAAGTGTTGTAGTAACAAAAGATGCTCAAAATGTATGGCAAGTAACAGGACAAGCTAATGGAGTAAGCGTTCATGATGGAAGTATCGAAATTCCACGTAACTTGGTAAATACTACAGTAACAGCAACTGCAAGCAAAGGCGAAGGCGATATTAAAGCAGTATCTGATGAAGGAACACATACTTTAACAGCACATGAAGTTACAAAAGCAGACATTATTAAGAAACCAACGAATCACCTTACTGGAACAGATTTATATTCAGCAACAGGAGTCACAGGAGTCACAGGAGTTATTGAAAACGGCGTAACAAAAACATATCAAAAAGCAGGTATAAAATCTGTTACATCTGATGGACAATTACCAGAACTAGAAGCTGATAAGGAAAAACAAGTACCAGTAGTAATTACCTATAACGATGGTTCTCAAGAAAAAACTAATGTCACACTAAAAGTTGCGCCAGCTGCACCTAACGTAACGGTCAACAAGCAAGATGGCACAACAGGAGACGTGACACTAACAATTAAACGGCATGACGATACTAATTACCCAGATGGTTCTGTAGTGACTGTCCCAAGAATAGACGAAACATTCAGAGTCAAAGATGGCACAATCACGATTAAGAACGACCAACTGAAAGATACAGTACAAACAGGAAAAGTTATTGTAAAAGAAGGAAACAAACTTCCAGCAGAAACTGATGGGGATAAGGTGATCCCAGCGAAGAAACAAGCTAGTGCCAAACCAGTCTTCACGCAACCAAGACGAGATGACAATGGAGATGTACACTATCGAGTGACAACGCCAGAAGGCACATCTTACCCACAAAATACGCCAATCAAGCTAGATGGAGTAGGAACGTTCACGGTAGGAGCCAACGGCGAGTTGACAATTCCAAATGCGAACTTACCAGAAAGCGAAGCGAACAAGGTTCCAACAGCAACCGAAGATGGTAAATTAGCGACAGCGGGCGAGTCAGTCTCAGTCCCAGCGAAGAAACAAGCTAGTGCCAAACCAGTCTTCACGCAACCAAGACGAGATGACAATGGAGATGTACACTATCGAGTGACAACGCCAGAAGGCACATCTTACCCACAAAATACGCCAATCAAGCTAGATGGAGTAGGAACGTTCACGGTAGGAGCCAACGGCGAGTTGACAATTCAAATGCGAACTTACCAGAAAGCGAAGCGAACAAGGTTCCAACAGCAACCGAAGATGGTAAATTAGCGACAGCGAGCGAGTCAGTCTCAGTCCCAGCGAAGAAACAAGCTAGTGCCAAACCAGTCTTCACGCAACCAAGACGAGATGACAATGGAGATGTACACTATCGAGTGACAACGCCAGAAGGCACATCTTACCCACAAAATACGCCAATCAAGCTAGATGGAGTAGGAACGTTCACGGTAGGAGCCAACGGCGAGTTGACAATTCCAAATGCGAACTTACCAGAAAGCGAAGCGAACAAGGTTCCAACAGCAACCGAAGATGGTAAATTAGCGACAGCGAGCGAGTCAGTCTCAGTCCCAGCGAAGAAACAAGCTAGTGCCAAACCAGTCTTCACGCAACCAAGACGAGATGACAATGGAGATGTACACTATCGAGTGACAACGCCAGAAGGCACATCTTACCCACAAAATACGCCAATCAAGCTAGATGGAGTAGGAACGTTCACGGTAGGAGCCAACGGCGAGTTGACAATTCAAATGCGAACTTACCAGAAAGCGAAGCGAACAAGGTTCCAACAGCAACCGAAGATGGTAAATTAGCGACAGCGGGCGAGTCAGTCTCAGTCCCAGCGAAGAAACAAGCTAGTGCCAAACCAGTCTTCACGCAACCAAGACGAGATGACAATGGAGATGTACACTATCGAGTGACAACGCCAGAAGGCACATCTTACCCACAAAAATACGCCAATCAAGCTAGATGGAGTAGGAACGTTCACGGTAGGAGCCAACGGCGAGTTGACAATTCAAATGCGAACTTACCAGAAAGCGAAGCGAACAAGGTTCCAACAGCAACCGAAGATGGTAAATTAGCGACAGCGGGCGAGTCAGTCTCAGTCCCAGCGAAGAAACAAGCTAGTGCCAAACCAGTCTTCACGCAACCAAGACGAGATGACAATGGAGATGTACACTATCGAGTGACAACGCCAGAAGGCACATCTTACCCACAAAATACGCCAATCAAGCTAGATGGAGTAGGAACGTTCACGGTAGGAGCCAACGGCGAGTTGACAATTCAAATGCGAACTTACCAGAAAGCGAAGCGAACAAGGTTCCAACAGCAACCGAAGATGGTAAATTAGCGACAGCGGGCGAGTCAGTCTCAGTCCCAGCGAAGAAACAAGCTAGTGCCAAACCAGTCTTCACGCAACCAAGACGAGATGACAATGGAGATGTACACTATCGAGTGACAACGCCAGAAGGCACATCTTACCCACAAAAATACGCCAATCAAGCTAGATGGAGTAGGAACGTTCACGGTAGGAGCCAACGGCGAGTTGACAATTCAAATGCGAACTTACCAGAAAGCGAAGCGAACAAGGTTCCAACAGCAACCGAAGATGGTAAATTAGCGACAGCGGGCGAGTCAGTCTCAGTCCCAGCGAAGAAACAAGCTAGTGCCAAACCAGTCTTCACGCAACCAAGACGAGATGACAATGGAGATGTACACTATCGAGTGACAACGCCAGAAGGCACATCTTACCCACAAAATACGCCAATCAAGCTAGATGGAGTAGGAACGTTCACGGTAGGAGCCAACGGCGAGTTGACAATTCCAAATGCGAACTTACCAGAAAGCGAAGCGAACAAGGTTCCAACAGCAACCGAAGATGGTAAATTAGCGACAGCGGGCGAGTCAGTCTCAGTCCCAGCGAAGAAACAAGCTAGTGCCAAACCAGTCTTCACGCAACCAAGACGAGATGACAATGGAGATGTACACTATCGAGTGACAACGCCAGAAGGCACATCTTACCCACAAAAATACGCCAATCAAGCTAGATGGAGTAGGAACGTTCACGGTAGGAGCCAACGGCGAGTTGACAATTCCCAAATGCGAACTTACCAGAAAGCGAAGCGAACAAGGTTCCAACAGCAACCGAAGATGGTAAATTAGCGACAGCGGGCGAGTCAGTCTCAGTCCCAGCGAAGAAACAAGCTAGTGCCAAACCAGTCTTCACGCAACCAAGACGAGATGACAATGGAGATGTACACTATCGAGTGACAACGCCAGAAGGCACATCTTACCCACAAAATACGCCAATCAAGCTAGATGGAGTAGGAACGTTCACGGTAGGAGCCAACGGCGAGTTGACAATTCCAAATGCGAACTTACCAGAAAGCGAAGCGAACAAGGTTCCAACAGCAACCGAAGATGGTAAATTAGCGACAGCGGGCGAGTCAGTCTCAGTCCCAGCGAAGAAACAAGCTAGTGCCAAACCAGTCTTCACGCAACCAAGACGAGATGACAATGGAGATGTACACTATCGAGTGACAACGCCAGAAGGCACATCTTACCCACAAAATACGCCAATCAAGCTAGATGGAGTAGGAACGTTCACGGTAGGAGCCAACGGCGAGTTGACAATTCCAAATGCGAACTTACCAGAAAGCGAAGCGAACAAGGTTCCAACAGCAACCGAAGATGGTAAATTAGCGACAGCGGGCGAGTCAGTCTCAGTCCCAGCGAAGAAACAAGCTAGTGCCAAACCAGTCTTCACGCAACCAAGACGAGATGACAATGGAGATGTACACTATCGAGTGACAACGCCAGAAGGCACATCTTACCCACAAAATACGCCAATCAAGCTAGATGGAGTAGGAACGTTCACGGTAGGAGCCAACGGCGAGTTGACAATTCCAAATGCGAACTTACCAGAAAGCGAAGCGAACAAGGTTCCAACAGCAACCGAAGATGGTAAATTAGCGACAGCGGGCGAGTCAGTCTCAGTCCCAGCGAAGAAACAAGCTAGTGCCAAACCAGTCTTCACGCAACCAAGACGAGATGACAATGGAGATGTACACTATCGAGTGACAACGCCAGAAGGCACATCTTACCCACAAAATACGCCAATCAAGCTAGATGGAGTAGGAACGTTCACGGTAGGAGCCAACGGCGAGTTGACAATTCCAAATGCGAACTTACCAGAAAGCGAAGCGAACAAGGTTCCAACAGCAACCGAAGATGGTAAATTAGCGACAGCGGGCGAGTCAGTCTCAGTCCCAGCGAAGAAAATGAGTGCTAAAGGAAATCCAGCAGTTGAGTTTATTGTTGAATTTCCGTTACCAATTGTAGTTCCAGATTCAGACCATTTAACACCGCAAGAAATAGAAAAATTAGTGGATGAAGTTAAAAAATCTAATCCAAATACGATTGTTACAGCGGATGATAAGGGCAATGTTACTGTGACGGATCAGGCAACTGGTGAATCAGTACTCATCCCAGTTAAAGACTTGACTGTGCTAGACTTCGAACCAGTGACACCAACTGATAAAGTTCCAGTCAAAGATTTGAATAATCTAAGCAAAGACGAACAAGATAAAGTTAAAGAATCAGTGGAAAAAGCAAATCCAGGAAAAGACGTAATTGTTGCTTCAGATGGAAATGTAACAATCACTAATCCAGAAACAAATGTCACTCATAATATTCCTCGTGATGAATTGTTATTTGCATATGCAAAAGGTGAACCAGAAGTTTTAAAAAATCCAGAATTCAATGGAGGAGTAAATGCACCGGATTCGCCAATTCATGAAGTACCAGAATTTAATGGTGGAGTGAATGGAGAACCAGAAAGTCAAGAAGAATTACCAGAATTCAACGGAGGAGTAAATGCACCGGATTCGCCAATCCATGAAGTACCAGAATTTAATGGTGGGGTGAATGGAGAACCAGAGGTACAAGCAGAAAATCCAGGATACAACGGCCCAATCGGTACAACAGGAGTAGATGAAAATGGTAATCTAATTGCCCCACCAGTAGTTGATCTTCCAGAGTTTACAGGTGGAGTCAATGGTGAACTTCCAGATCCAGCAGAATTACCAAAAGTTCAGTTAATCATCACTAAATGGATTGATGAAGAAGGTAATGAATTGAAACCAGCGGATGCCAAAGCTCCATCAGTTCCAGGTGAAACCAATGAGGCATTTGAACATGGTGAAATTGAAGGGTATGTATTTGTAAGAACAGAAACTAAAGGTGATGTTGTAACGCATATCTTCAGGAAAGTGAGTCCAGCTAGACCAACAGGTGACGACCACCAAGAACCAGCTACGCCATCTGCCGATACAAATCCTAGACTGAATAATGTTACCCCTGCTGAGGTCTCAGCTACTCAACCGCAAGCAGTGTTGCCAAATACTGGTACGAAAGCAGATTGTGCTACAGGTGCATTAGGAGTTCTATCTCTTCTTGGCACATTTGGTTTGCTAGCTGCCAAAAAGAAAAAAGACGATGAAGAGGAAGCTTAAATAGATGATCTCATCTGATCATTAGTAGCTTTCCCTACATAAAGTCTTTATAAATCAAAAAGAACTAGAAAACTCACTCATTTGTGAGAACTCTAGTTCTTTTTTTGTATTTCATAAAGATTTCATATTTAGATTTTATAATAGTCTTACAAATATGGAGGTGACAAATGAATCCAATCCAAAGAGCTTGGGCTTATGTCAGCAGAAAACGACTGAGAAGTTTTATTTTATTTCTGATTTTATTGGTCCTATTGGCTGGAATTTCAGCCTGTTTGACTCTGATGAAGTCCAACAAAACAGTTGAAATCAATCTTTACAAATCACTCAACACATCTTTTTCTATTAAGAAGATAGAAAATGGTCAGACCTTCAAGCTGTCGGACCTAGTATCTGTAAGCAAGATTAAGGGACTGGAAAATGTTTCTCCTGAACTTGGGACGATCGCAAAATTAAAAGACAAGGAAGCGGTGAGTGGCGAGCAGAGCGTGGAGCGTGATGATTTGTCAGATGCGGATAAGAACGTGGTCAGCTTAACGGCTCTTGAGGATTCATCAAAGGATGTGACCTTTACCAGTTCGGCTTTCAACTTAAAAGAAGGGCGACACCTTCAAAAAGGAGATTCAAAGAAAATCCTCATTCACGAAGAGTTGGCTAAGAAGAATGGTCTTTCGCTTCATGACAAGATTGGCTTGGATGCTGGACAGTCCGAATCTGGCAAAGGACAGACAGTTGAGTTTGAAATTGTCGGCATCTTTTCTGGTAAAAAACAAGAGAAATTCACAGGCTTGTCTTCTGACTTCAGTGAAAACCAGGTCTTTACAGACTATGAAAGTAGTCAAAGCCTTTTGGGAAATAGTGAACCTCAAGTCAGTGCAGCACGATTCTATGTAGAAAATCCTAAGGAAGTGGACGGACTCATGAAGCAGGTGGAAAACTTGACCTTGGAAAGTCAAGGCTACCAAGTCGAAAAGGAAAACAAGGCCTTTGAACAAATCAAGGATTCAGTTGCGACCTTCCAAACCTTTCTGACCATTTTCCTTTATGGGATGTTGATAGCAGGAGCTGGAGCCTTAATTTTGGTCTTGTCTCTCTGGTTGAGAGAAAGGGTCTACGAAGTAGGAATCCTTCTGGCACTTGGAAAAGGCAAGAGCTCGATCTTCCTACAATTTTGTTTAGAGGTAGTTTTGGTATCTCTTGGTGCTTTGCTTCCAGCATTTGCTACAGGCAACGCCATTACATCTTACCTACTCCAAACCCTACTAGCAAGTGGAGATCAGGCAACTCTACAAGATACACTAGCCAAAGCAAGCAGTCTATCAACCAGCATCCTATCTTTTGCAGAATCCTATGTTTTTCTAGTTCTGCTTAGTTGCTTATCTGTAGCCCTTTGTTTCCTATTCTTATTTAGAAATCGCCTAAGGAAATTTTATCATCTATTAGTTAATACTCTTCGAAAATCAAATCCAAACTGCGTCAGTTTTATCTGCAACCTCAAAGCTGTACTTTGAGCAACCTGCAGCTAGCTTCCTAGTTTGATCTTTGATTTTCATTGAGTATAAGAAGGAGAAATCATGACTTTATTACAATTACAAGATGTTACCTACCGTTATAAGAACACTGCTGAAGCAGTCCTATATCAGATCAATTATCATTTTGAACCCGGAAAATTTTACAGTATTATTGGGGAGTCAGGAGCAGGAAAATCCACTCTCTTGTCCCTACTGGCTGGTCTAGATAGTCCTGTTGAAGGTTCTATCCTTTTCCAAGGAGAGGACATTCGTAAGAAGGGATATTCTTACCATCGTATGCACCATATTTCTCTGGTCTTTCAAAATTATAACTTGATAGATTATCTTTCTCCACTGGAAAATATCCGCTTGGTCAATAAAAAGGCAAGCAAGGATACACTGTTTGAGCTTGGTTTGGATGAAAGTCAGATCAAGCGGAATGTTCTCCAGTTATCAGGTGGTCAACAACAACGTGTTGCCATTGCTCGTAGTTTGGTATCAGAAGCTCCAGTTATTCTAGCTGATGAACCAACAGGAAATCTGGATCCTAAAACTGCTGGAGATATTGTCGAACTGCTCAAATCACTTGCCCAAAAAACAGGTAAATGTGTCATCGTCGTAACTCACAGCAAAGAAGTGGCACAAGCGTCAGATATTACACTTGAGTTGAAGGATAAGAAACTAACTGAAACTCGCAATATGACGAAATAATATGAGCTTTTTCTGTTAGAACTATAAAATAAAACAAAATCTAGAAAGGGAACCTATGTTACACAACGCATTTGCCTATGTTACAAGGAAGTTTTTCAAATCGATTGTCATCTTCCTGATTATTCTCCTCATGGCGAGCTTGAGTTTGGTCGGCCTGTCAATCAAGGGAGCTACTGCCAAAGCTTCTCAGGAGACCTTTAAAAATATCACCAACAGCTTCTCCATGCAAATCAATCGTCGCGTCAATCAAGGAACGCCACGTGGTGCTGGGAATATTAAGGGTGAGGACATCAAAAAAATCACTGAAAACAAGGCTATCGAGTCTTATGTTAAACGCATCAACGCTATCGGAGATTTGACTGGCTATGAACTCATCGAAACGCCAGATACCAAGAAAAATCTGACACCTGACCGTGCCAAACATTTTGGAAGTAGCTTGATGATTACAGGTGTCAATGACTCCTCTAAAGAAGACAAGTTTGTCTCTGGTTCTTATAAGTTGGTCGAAGGTGAGCACCTAACAAATGATGACAAGAACAAGATCCTCCTGCACAAGAACTTGGCAGCCAAACACGGCTGGAAAGTCGGGGACAAGGTCAAACTAGACTCTAATATCTACGATGCAGACAATGAAAAAGGTGCCAAGGAAACAGTCGAAGTGACAATCAAGGGACTCTTTGATGGTCATAATAAGTCAGCAGTAACCTACTCACAAGAACTCTATGAAAATACAGCTATCACAGACATTCACACTGCTGCAAAACTTTATGGATACACAGAAGACACAGCTATTTATGGGGACGCAACCTTCTTTGTAACAGCGGACAAGAACTTGGATGATGTTATGAAAGAGTTGAATGGCATCAGCGGTATCAACTGGAAGAGCTACACACTTGTGAAGAGCTCCTCTAACTACCCAGCTCTCGAGCAATCCATCTCTGGCATGTACAAGATGGCCAACCTCCTCTTCTGGGGTAGTTTGAGCTTCTCAGTTCTTCTCCTTGCCCTCTTACTCAGCCTTTGGATCAATGCCCGTCGTAAGGAGGTGGGAATTCTCCTCTCTATCGGTCTAAAGCAGGCAAGTATCTTGGGTCAATTTATCACAGAATCCATCTTGATTGCCATCCCTGCTCTTGTTTCTGCTTACTTCCTAGCCAACTACACAGCACGTGCAATCGGAAATACTGTTCTTGCCAATGTCACTTCAGGTGTTGCCAAGCAAGCCAGCAAGGCTGCTCAAGCCTCTAGCCTTGGTGGTGGTGCAGAAGTAGATGGCTTTAGCAAGACCTTGTCGAGCCTAGATATTTCTATTCAGACATCAGACTTTATCATCGTCTTTGTCCTAGCCTTGGTTCTAGTGGTTCTCGTTATGGCGCTTGCTTCAAGCAATCTCCTCAGAAAACAACCAAAAGAGCTTTTGATGGATGGTGAATAAGTTTGAAAAAATGATTCTGGAAATAGAGAAAGCATCTTGTTTTTCTATTCAAGAATGGTGGATAGAGAATGGCTATTTAACAATACAAAATAGAGCTGAAAGCAGTGGTGAAAATCATTGCTTTCAATCGCTTTCTTTGTACTTTAGTACTTAAATATGATATACTAAAATCGTGGAATTTAGTGGAAGGACAATTTACAATTTCTATATTCAAATATGCATAAAAATTTATTCATAATTTGTTTTTAAATAAATAGAAAACTTGTAGATACCTATCCAGACTGAAAAGGTAAACGAACCTGCTGTAGCTGAGTTTGCCTTTTAAAAATATAAAAATAGTGAGGAAAACAATGAGACAAACAAATGTTAGAGGGACATTATCCCTACGTGGCTTTAGAAAATTAAGAACTGGTGCAATTGTTGCAACGGGTGTGATTTTATTGGGACTGGGCTTTTTAGCTCCAACTGTCTCAGCTAATGAACAAGATGGTGTTTGGGTAGCCAGAACAGTTACAGAAGTAAAAGCTGATATTCAAAATATAGACAATTTATCACACTACACAATTAAGTGGGGAGATACACTGAGTGCTATTAGTGGAGCAACAGGGCTATCTGTTGATAGCTTGGTTGAGATAAATCGTATTGCAAATAGAGATTTGATTTTTGCTAATAATAAATTGTATTTTAGCGAAGAGTCTTTTCTAAAAGATGGAAATACAGAAGTAAAAAGACAGCGAGTGTCAATTGATAATTCTGGTAGCTGTCAAAGTTATGAAGTTGAAACAAAGACAGATACTGTAACTGGAGAGCAAAGGACTACTGTTAAACAAACGACACCAGTAGTTGTGGAAACACCAGCAGTATCAGTACCGAAATCAGAAACCTCAGCCTCAGTTGCGCCAAAATCAGACGAGCCAGCAGCGACTGAACCAAGAACGGACGAACCGGCGGCAACAACACCGAAAGCGGACGAACCAGTGGTAACAACGCCGAAGGCGGAAGAGCCAGCAGGAACTGAACCAAAAACGGACGAACCAGCAGGAACAACACCGAAGGCGGAAGAACCGGCGGCAACAACACCGAAGGCGGACGAACCAGCAGCGACAACACCGAAAGCGGACGAACCAGCAGGAACAACACCGAAGGCAGAAGAACCAGCAGCGACTGAACCAAAAACGGAAGAACCAGCGGCAACAACGCCGAAAGCGGAAGAACCAGCAGGAACAACACCGAAGGCAGAAGAACCAGCAGCGACTGAACCAAAAACGGAAGAACCAGCGGCAACAACGCCGAAAGCGGAAGAACCAGTGGTAACAACACCGAAGGCAGACGAACCGGCAGCAACAACACCGAAGGCGGAAGAGCCAGCAGGAACTGAACCAAAAACGGAAGAACCCGCAGGAACAACACCGAAGGCGGAAGAGCCAGCAGGAACTGAACCAAAAACGGACGAACCAGCAGGAACAACACCGAAGGCGGAAGAGCCAGCAGGAACTGAACCAAAAACGGAAGAACCCGCAGCGACAACACCGAAGGCGGAAGAGCCAGCAGGAACTGAACCAAAAACGGACGAACCAGCAGGAACAACACCGAAGGCGGAAGAACCGGCGGCAACAACACCGAAGGCGGACGAACCAGCAGCGACAACACCGAAAGCGGACGAACCAGCAGGAACAACACCGAAGGCAGAAGAACCCGCAGCGACTGAACCAAAAACGGACGAACCGGCGGCAACAACACCAAAAACGGAAGAGCCAGCAGCGACAACGCCAAAAGTAGAAGAACCAGCGGCAACAACGCCGAAAGCGGAAGAACCCGCAGCGACTGATCCAAAAGCGGACGAACCAGTGGTAACAACGCCGAAGGCGGAAGAGCCAGTATCTCCAGCACCAAAAGCAGAAGAGCCAGCGACACCGGCGCCAAAAGTTGAAGAACCAGCGGCAACAACACCGAAGGCGGAAGAACCCGCAGCGACTGAACCAAAAACGGAAGAACCATCAGAGCCAGCACCGAAAGTGGAAGAGCCAGTATCTCCAGCGCCAAAAGCAGAAGAACCAGCGACTCCAGCACCAAAAGTAGAAGAACCAGCGGCAACAACACCGAAGGCAGAGGAACCAGCAGGAACAACACCGAAATCAGACGAGCCAGCAGCAGGAACAACACCAAAAGCGGACGAACCAGCGACACCGGCGCCAAAAGTTGAAGAACCAGCGGCAACAACGCCGAAAGCAGACGAACCAGTATCTCCAGCGCCAAAAACGGAAGAGCCAGCAACGACAACGCCAAAAGTAGAAGAACCGGTGGCAACAACGCCGAAAGCGGACGAACCCGCGGCAACAACGCCGAAAGCGGAAGAACCAGCAGCGACTGAACCAAAAACGGAAGAACCAGCGACTCCAGCACCAAAAGTAGAAGAACCAGCGGCAACAACACCGAAGACGGAAGAACCAGTAGGAACAACACCGAAGGCAGACGAACCAGCAGGAACAACACCAAAAGCGGAAGAACCAGCAGGAACTGAACCAAAAACGGACGAACCAGCGGCAACAACGCCGAAAGCGGAAGAGCCAGCAGCGACTGATCCAAAAGCGGAAGAACCAGCAGCGACAACGCCGAAGGCAGATGAACCAGCAGCGACAACGCCTAAGACGGAAGAACCAGCAGGAACTGAACCAAAAACGGACGAACCAGCGGCAACAACACCGAAAGCAGAAAATTCATCTGAAGAAGTAGCACCTAAAGATGAAAAACTTGAGGGAGCGAAAAAAGATGGACAAGATATTATTGAAGGAATTGCATCTTCAAAACTTAGTGAAATAGAAAAAGTTAAAGATGAAGCAGAAAAAACAAAATTAAAAGAAAAATTAAATGGATTAAAAGAAGAAGCATTAGCGGCAATAAATAATGCTAAAGATTACGATGCTGCTGTAGCTGCTGCGGACGAGTATCAAACAAAAATTGATGAAATTGATGTTCCAGGTGAAGAATTACCAGCACCAAACTATAATAAAGATAATTTAACAAATGGCCGTAATGAAGGAACTACTATTGACAATGGAAGTACGGTAATAGGTCATGGTTCAGGTGAAGCTACGGCAACCAGCCCAACACAGCCTGCTACTGAAGAAAGATCAACTTCAACAGCATCTCCAACACAACCTTCTTCAACTTCAGAAGGGACTTCAAGTTTTAGAAGTGCCCTATCAGTTCAAGCAAGAGCAAGAAGAGTAGCACGTTCAACATCAGAACCAGATGGAACCGTAAATATTAGTTATAACTTCGCTGGAATGCCAGATATTCATGGTTTCCTATCTGACCCAGGAGAAGATAACACTGTCACAATTCCTGCTGGAACGAGTGAAACACAGGCAAAAGAGCTAGTAAAAGAAAAAATTCAAGCCAAGATAAAAGACTTAGATGCTAGAGGGTATCATGTGAAAAATGACATTATTTTTGAACAAGATACTACTGTGAAAAATTATAACTACGTTGTCACATTCGCTAAGGAGGCTACAGGAACTTCAGGGTTCAGAATGGCTCCAGCAGTGCAACCACGCGCTAGCAGAAATCGTAGAAGTCTAGAACAGCCAGCTCCTCAAAAGGTCAAAGTCAATGTTTTTTATAACTTTGATCAAATGAAAGATATTGCAGGTTTCCTAGGAGATATCAATGGAACTTCTCTTGAAATCGCGGAAGGTTTATCAAATGAACAGGTTAAAGCAGATGTCAAGAGCCAAGTTGATGCTAAGAAAGAAGAGTTGAGTAAACGCGGCTATACTTTCAAAGAGGACTATGTCTATCAAGCTAATGGGAAAGATTATAACTACGTTGTAACATTTTCAAAAGCAACTAAATAATTTTCATTCCATAGGGAGTGAAATATGAGCAGAGAGAGCGATAGGCTCTCTTTGTTTTATCTAGTAGCAAGTTTCTTAAAGACAAAAGGCCAATAAGAGATTATAATAAATAGAGTAGGTGTTTATTATAATACTCTTCGAAAATCCCTTCAAACCACGTCAGCGTCGCCTTGCCGTAGATATCATAGGTATAGGTAACTGACTTCGTTAGTCTTATCCACAACCTCAAAACCGTGTTTTGAGTAACCTGCGGCTAGCTTCCTAGTTTGCTTTTTGATTTTCATTGAGTATAAGAAAAATAAAAAATAGAGAGCAGTTAAAGTATGAAAATTTTAATTGTAGAAGATGAAGAGATGATCCGTGAGGGGATCAGTGACTATTTGACGGATTGTGGTTATGAAATCATTGAGGCGGCGGACGGTCAAGAAGCCTTAGAAAAATTTTCCAGCTATGAAGTAGCTTTGGTTTTACTGGATATCCAGATGCCCAAGCTCAATGGCTTAGAAGTCCTAGCTGAGATACGCAAAACCAGCCAGGTTCCTGTCTTGATGTTGACTGCCTTTCAGGATGAAGAATACAAGATGAGTGCTTTTGCTTCGCTAGCAGATGGCTATCTGGAAAAACCTTTCTCCCTCTCCCTCTTAAAAGTGAGGGTGGATGCGATTTTCAAGCGCTATTACGATATGGGACGCGTCTTTTCTTACAAAGATGCCAAGGTGGACTTTGAGAGTTACAGTGCCAGCCTAGCAGGTCAAGAAGTGGCCATCAACGCTAAAGAGTTGGAAATTCTGGACTATCTGGTTAAAAATGAAGGAAGGGCCTTGACCCGATCTCAGATAATCGATGCCGTCTGGAAAGCGACAGATGAGATTCCTTTTGACCGTGTTATTGATGTTTATATCAAGGAATTGCGGAAAAAGCTAGACTTGGATTGTATCCTCACTGTGCGCAATGTTGGTTATAAATTGGAGCGAAAATGAAACGAATAGGCTTATTTACAAAGATATTTATCTATACCTTCTCGATTTTTAGTGTTCTGGTCGTATGTCTTCATTTAGCCATTTATTTTCTCTTTCCCTCGACTTATCTGAGCCATCGTCAGGAAACCATTGGCCAGAAAGCGACAGCTATTGCCCAGTCCCTAGAGGGAAAGGATAAGCAGAGCATCGAGCAAGTCTTAGACCTGTATTCCCAGACCAGTGAGATCAAGGGAGCAGTCAAGGGAGAGATGACCGAGGACAAGTTAGAAGTCAAGGACAGCCTTCCTCTGGATACGGATCGTCAGACAACGTCTCTCTTTATCGAGGAGCGCGAGGTGACAACGCAAGACGGTGGCACCATGGCTCTCCAGTTTCTAGCTTCCATGGACTTGCAAAAGGAAGCAGAGCAGATCAGTCTCCAATTTCTCCCCTATACCTTGCTAGCATCCTTTCTGATTTCCCTCCTGGTGGCCTATATCTATGCTCGGACCATTGTTGCACCGATTTTGGAAATCAAGCGGGTGACTCGTAGAATGATGGAACTGGATGCTCAAGTGCGATTGCGCGTGGATTCTAAGGATGAGATTGGTGATCTCAAGGAACAAATCAATAGCCTCTACCAGCACCTTTTGACTGTCATTGCGGACTTGCATGACAAGAATGAAGCTATTCTCCAGCTGGAGAAGATGAAGGTCGAATTTCTACGAGGGGCTTCTCATGAACTGAAAACGCCGCTGGCTAGTTTAAAAATCCTGATCGAAAACATGAAAGAAAATGTCGGTCGTTATAAGGATAGAGACCACTATCTGGGAGTAGCCTTAGGAATTGTGGATGAGCTCAATCACCACGTTCTCCAGATACTTTCTCTCTCTTCTGTGCAGGAATTACGAGATGATAGGGAACAAATTGACCTATACCAGATGACGCAAAGTCTGGTTAAGGATTATGCCTTGTTAGCCAAGGAAAGAGAGCTCCAGATAGACAATAGTTTGACCCATCAGCAGGCCTATCTAAATCCATCGGTGATGAAATTGATTCTGTCTAACCTCATCAGCAATGCCATTAAGCACTCTGTTCCAGGTGGCTTAGTTCGCATTGGAGAGAGAGAAGGGGAACTTTTTATAGAAAATAGCTGCAGTCCAGAAGAACAAGAAAAACTAGCCCAGTCTTTTTCTAACAATGCTAGTCGCAAGGCCAAGGGGTCTGGGATGGGGCTCTTTGTGGTCAAGAGTCTATTAGAACATGAAAAATTAGCTTATCGTTTCGAGATGGAGGAGAATCGTTTAACCTTCTTTATAGCTTTTCCAAAAGTCGCCCAAGACTAGGAAGAGAAAGGGTTTACATAGATGAAGCTAGAAGAAATTCAATCGAAACTGCGGGAAAAACTAGATTTTTTTGTCAAAAAGTGATAAAATGAACAATGTAAATGGGATGTCCCATAAAAATATACAGGAGTACCTGATAAAATGGCAATCGTTTCAGCAGAAAAAAATTTGTCCAAGCAGCTCGTGACAACGGTTATGCAGTTGGTGGATTTAACACAAACAACCTTGAGTGGACTCAAGCTATCTTGCGCGCAGCAGAAGCTAAAAAAGCTCCAGTTTTGATCCAAACTTCAATGGGTGCTGCTAAATACATGGGTGGTTACAAAGTTGCTCGCAACTTGATCGCTAACCTTGTTGAATCAATGGGTATCACTGTACCAGTAGCTATCCACCTTGACCACGGTCACTACGAAGATGCACTTGAGTGTATCGAAGTTGGTTACACTTCAATCATGTTTGATGGTTCACACCTTCCAGTTGAAGAAAACCTTAAATTGGCTAAAGAAGTTGTTGAAAAAGCACACGCTAAAGGTATCTCAGTAGAAGCTGAAGTTGGTACTATCGGTGGTGAAGAAGACGGAATCATCGGTAAAGGTGAATTGGCTCCAATCGAAGACGCTAAAGCAATGGTTGCAACTGGTATCGACTTCTTGGCAGCTGGTATCGGTAACATCCACGGTCCATACCCAGCAAACTGGGAAGGTCTTGACCTTGACCACTTGCAAAAATTGACAGAAGCTCTTCCTGGATTCCCAATCGTATTGCACGGTGGATCAGGTATTCCTGATGAGCAAATCCAAGCAGCTATCAAACTTGGTGTTGCCAAAGTTAACGTTAACACTGAATGCCAAATCGCATTCGCTAACGCAACTCGTAAATTTGCTCGTGACTACGAAGCAAACGAAGCAGAATACGACAAGAAAAAACTCTTCGACCCACGTAAATTCTTGGCTGACGGTGTAAAAGCTATCCAAGCATCAGTTGAAGAACGTATCGACGTATTCGGTTCAGAAGGTAAAGCTTAATCTAGCTTAACAATACAGATGAAACCTGCCCATTGGGTGGGTTTTTTGTGTGGTTTAAGGAAATTATTAAACCAGAATTTTGGACTAATACTCTTCGACCCGCGTCAGCGTCGCCTTACCGTAGGTATGGTTACTGATTTCGTCAGTTCTATCCACAACCTCAAAACAGTGTTTTGAGCTGACTTCGTCAGTTTCATCTACAACCTCAAAGCAGTGTTTTGAGCAACCTACGGCTAGCTTCCTAGTTTGCTCTTTGATTTTCATTGAGTATAAAAATACCACTTTAAGAGAAAAAATTCAATTTCATAAACTTTAGGCAAACGCTTGCATTCTAGTTTTTATTGGATTATAATAGGTTGGTATAAAGCCTTCTGTAATAATATTGAGAAGGTGTAGAAAGTAGGGATTTAGAATATTTGTATGCAAATACAATGTTGCTATTCCTTATGATAGGGAGATCAATATGGCAATGATAGAAGTGGAACATCTTCAGAAAAATTTTGTGAAGACTGTTAAGGAACCGGGCTTGAAGGGGGTTTTGCGCTCCTTTATTCATCCTGAAAAGCAGACCTTTGAAGCGGTCAAGGATTTGACCTTTGAGGTACCTAAGGGGCAGATTTTAGGCTTCATAGGGGCAAATGGTGCTGGGAAGTCGACAACCATTAAAATGCTGACAGGAATTTTGAAACCAACATCTGGTTTTTGTCGGATTAATGGCAAGATTCCCCAGGATAATCGCCAAGATTATGTCAAGGATATTGGGGTTGTTTTTGGGCAAAGAACCCAGTTGTGGTGGGATTTGGCTCTGCAAGAGACCTACACGGTTTTAAAAGAGATTTACGATGTGCCAGACTCGCTCTTTCATAAGCGTATGGACTTTTTGAATGAGGTCTTGGATTTGAAGGACTTTATCAAGGATCCCGTACGAACTCTTTCACTGGGACAACGGATGCGAGCGGATATTGCGGCTTCCTTGCTCCACAATCCCAAGGTTCTCTTTTTAGATGAGCCGACCATTGGTTTGGACGTTTCCGTCAAGGATAACATTCGTCGCGCCATTACCCAGATCAATCAAGAGGAAGAGACGACCATTCTCTTGACCACCCATGACTTAAGTGATATTGAGCAACTCTGTGATCGGATTTTTATGATAGACAAGGGGCAGGAAATTTTTGATGGAACGGTTAGCCAGCTCAAGGAGACCTTTGGCAAGATGAAGACTCTTTCCTTTGAACTGCTACCAGGTCAAAGTCATCTCCTTTCTCACTATGAAGGCTTTTCGGATATGACAATTAATAGACAAGGAAATAGCCTCAACATTGAATTCGATAGTTCTCGCTACCAGTCAGCTGACATTATCAAGCAAACCCTGTCTGATTTTGAAATCCGCGATTTGAAGATGATGGATACGGATATTGAAGATATTATCCGCCGCTTCTACCGAAAGGAGCTCTAAGATGGTTAAATTGTGGAGACGTTATAAACCCTTTATCAATGCAGGTGTTCAGGAGTTGATTACCTATCGAGTCAACTTTATTCTTTATCGGATTGGGGATGTTATGGGGGCTTTTGTGGCTTTTTATCTCTGGAAGGCTGTCTTTGATTCCTCACAGGAGTCCTTGATTCAGGGTTTCAGTATGGCGGATATCACCCTCTACATCATCATGAGTTTTGTGACCAATCTCTTGACCAAGTCAGATTCTTCCTTTATGATTGGGGAGGAGGTCAAGGATGGCTCCATTATCATGCGTTTGTTGCGGCCAGTGCATTTTGCGGCCTCTTATCTTTTCACAGAACTTGGTTCCAAGTGGTTGATTTTCATCAGCGTTGGACTGCCATTTTTAAGTGTCATTGTTTTGATGAAAATCTTATCTGGGCAAGGTATTGTAGAAGTGCTGGGCTTAACTGTTCTTTACCTCTTTAGTTTAACGCTGGCTTATCTGATTAACTTTTTCTTTAATATCTGTTTTGGTTTTTCGGCTTTTGTATTTAAAAATCTTTGGGGTTCCAATCTCCTCAAGACTTCCATAGTGGCTTTTATGTCTGGAAGCTTGATTCCCTTGGCTTTCTTTCCAAAGGTTGTTTCAGATATTCTCTCCTTTTTACCTTTTTCATCCTTGATTTACACTCCGGTCATGATCATCGTTGGGAAATACGATGCCAGTCAGATGCTTCAGGCACTCCTTTTGCAGTTCTTCTGGCTCTTAGTGATGGTGGGCCTGTCTCAGTTGATTTGGAAACGAGTCCAGTCATTTATCACCATTCAGGGAGGTTAGTATGAAAAAATATCAACGCATGCATCTGATTTTTATCAGACAATACATCAAGCAAATCATGGAATACAAGGTGGATTTTGTGGTTGGTGTCTTGGGAGTCTTTCTGACTCAAGGCTTGAATCTCTTGTTTCTCAATGTCATCTTTCAACATATTCCATCCCTAGAAGGTTGGACTTTTCAAGAAATTGCTTTTATCTATGGATTTTCCTTGATTCCCAAGGGACTGGACCATCTCTTTTTTGACAATCTCTGGGCACTGGGACAGCGTTTGGTGCGAAAAGGGGAGTTTGACAAGTATCTGACACGTCCTATCAATCCTCTCTTTCATATCCTAGTCGAGACTTTTCAGATTGATGCCTTGGGTGAACTTTTGGTCGGAGGTCTTCTGCTAGCGACAACAGTATCTAGTATTGCTTGGACTCTTCCCAAATTCCTGCTTTTCCTAGCTTGTATTCCTTTTGCGACCTTGATTTATACTTCCTTGAAAATCGCGACAGCTAGTATCGCTTTTTGGACCAAGCAGTCAGGGGCTATGATTTACATTTTTTATATGTTTAATGACTTTGCCAAGTACCCGATTTCTATTTACAATTCTCTTCTTCGTTGGTTGATTAGCTTTATCGTGCCTTTTGCTTTTACGGCCTACTATCCTGTCAGCTATTTCTTGCAGGACAAGGATGTAATCTTTAACATAGGAGGTTTGATGTTGATTTCCCTCATCTTCTTTGTCATTTCCCTTAAACTTTGGGATAGGGGCTTAGATGCCTACGAAAGTGCAGGTTCGTAAATAATACAATATCAAAGCCTTGTCTCAGGACAGGCTTTTTCTAATAGAGATGAAAATATCTTAACATCTATTCTCAGAGTGATATACTGTAAGTGTAATCACCGATTTAGCTTATACTCTTCGAAAATCTCTTCAAACCACGTCAGCTTCCATCTGCAACCTCAAAACAGTGTTTTGAGCAATCTGCGGCTAGCTTCCTAGTTTGCTTTTTGATTTTTATTGAGTATTAGTTGGTAGAGCAAGGTACTCGTAAAGCCTAGATCACAGGTGAATATATGACTGAAGATTTGCAAAATTAGATATGTAGAAAATAACCGTTAAGTCTAGTTCTTATCGGTTATTTATGTTCTTTAATGGTATTGACATTGCACTAATGGTATCTATCTTTGTGATTCTAGTAGTGGTTCAACTTGATTGCTACTATTTTTGATGGTGTGAATGTTCTGATAATGTATCCCCGTTAAGTACGAAATTTTTGTATCGTTTTTAACATATATTAAAAATAAAATTAACCAACATTAATTTTTTTCTTGACTTAAAAAAATTTTTTTAATTGATATACTATTTTTTTCAGAGAGCTAACAATTATATATAAATGTACTACTCTATTTCCTAGATAATACTTAGTAAAACTTTTTATAACAAAGGCTAGCAAAGTTAAAGTTTTCTATCTATCGGAAGTTAAATAAATATGTAAGGAATTAAAATGAAAAAAAGTACAGTATTGTCACTAACCACAGCTGCAGTTATTTTAGCAGCATATGTCCCTAATGAGGTAGTTTTAGCAGATACACCTAGTTCTGAAGATTCTTTAAAAATATCTGATAAAGAAACAGTAGTAGTAGGTAAACAAAACGAAAACAAAGAAAAACTTGAAGATATTCATAATGTTATAGAAACTTCAAAGGATACTGAAGAAAAGAAAACAACAATTATTGAGGAAAAAGAAGTTGTTAGTAAAAATCCTGTGATAGACAATAAAACTAACAACGAAAAAGCAAAAATCAAAGAAGAAAATTCTAATCAATCCCAAGGAGATAATGCAGATTCGTCTGCAAGTAAAGACCCAGAAAGTCCCAAAAAAGAGGATAAACTTGTCTATATTGCTGAATTTAAAGATAAAGAATCTGGAGAAAAAGCAATCAAGGAATTATCTAATCTTAAGGATACAAAAGTTTTATATACTTATGATACGGTTTTTAATGGTGTTGCAATAGAAACAACTCCAGATAATCTGGACAAAATTAAACTAATAGAAGGTATCTCATCGGTTGAACGATCACAAAAAGTCCAGCCAATGATGAATCATGCTAGAAAGGAAATTGGAGTTGAAGAGGCAATTGATTACCTAAAATCTATCAATGCACCATTTGGAAAAAACTTTGATGGTAGAGGTATGGTCATTTCAAATATAGATACGGGGACAGATTATAGACATAAGGCTATGAGAATCGATGATGATGCCAAAGACTCAATGAGATTCAAAAAAGAAGACTTAAAAGGTACTGATAAAAATTTCTGGTTGAGTGATAAAATCCCTCATGCTTTCAATTATTATAATGGTGGTAAAATTACTGTAGAAAAAGCTGATGATGGAAGCGATTATTTTGATCCACATGGAATGCATATTGCAGGGATTCTTGCAGGAAATGATACTGAAAAAGATATTAAAAACTTTAACGGAATAGATGGAATTGCTCCTAATGCACAGATCTTCTCTTATAAAATGTACTCTGACGCAGGATCTGGCTTCGCAGGAGATGAAACAATGTTTCATGCTATTGAAGATTCCATCAAACACAATGTCGATGTTGTTTCGGTATCCTCTGGCTTTACAGGAACGGGCCTTGTAGGTGAGAAATATTGGGAAGCTATTAGAGCATTAAGAAAAGCAGGCATTCCAATGGTTGTAGCTACGGGTAACTATGCAACTTCTGCTTCAAGTTCTTCTTGGGATTTAGTGGCAAATAATAATCTGAAAATGACCGACACTGGAAATGTAACACGAACTGCAGCACATGAAGATGCGATAGCGGTTGCTTCTGCCAAAAATCAGACAGTTGAGTTTGATAAAGTTAACATAGGTGGAGAAAGTTTTAAATACAGAAATATAGGTGCCTTTTTCGATAAGAATAAAATCATAACAAACGAAGATGGTTCAAAAGCTCCTAGTAAATTGAAATTTGTATATATAGGCAAAGGTCAAGACCAAGATTTGATAGGATTGAATCTTAAGGGCAAAATTGCAGTAATGGATAGAATTTATACAAAGGATTTAAAAAATGCTTTTAAACGAGCAACGGATAAGGGCGCACGCGCCATTATGGTTGTAAATACTGTAAATTACTACAATAGAGATAATTGGACAGAGCTCCCAGCTATGGGATATGAGGAGGATGAAGGAACTACTAGTCAGGTTTTCTCAATTTCAGGAGATGATGGTGTAAAGCTATGGAACATGATTAACCCTGATAAAAAAACGGAGGTTAAAAGAAATAGTAAGGACGATTTCAAAGATAAATTGGAGCAATACTATCCAATTGATATGGCTAGCTATAATTCTAATAAACCGAATGTAGGTGACGAAAAAGAGATTGACTTTCAGTTTGCACCTGACACAGACAAAGAACTGTATAAAGAAGATATCATAGTTCCAGCAGGATCCACATCTTGGGGACCGAGAACAGATTTACTTTTAAAGCCTGATGTCTCAGCACCAGGTAAAAATATTAAATCCACTCTCAATGTCATTAATGGGAAATCAACTTATGGTTATATGTCAGGGACTAGTATGGCAACTCCAATCGTGGCAGCTTCTACTGTTTTGATCAGACCTAAGTTAAAGGAAATGCTTGAAAAACCTGTGTTGAAAAATCTTAAGGGAGATGACAAAATAGACCTTACAAGTCTTACAAAAATTGCCCTACAAAATACTGCACGCCCTATGATGGATGCGACTTCTTGGAAAGAAAAGAGTCAATACTTTGCATCACCTAGACAACAAGGAGCAGGGCTAATTAATGTTGCCAATGCTTTGAGAAATGAAGTCTTAGCGACTTTCAAAAACACGGATTCTAAAGGCTTGGTAAACTCTTATGGTTCTATTTCTCTTAAAGAAATAAAAGGAGATAAAAAATATTTTACAATTAAGCTTCACAATACATCAAACAGACCTTTGACCTTTAAAGTTTCAGCATCTGCTATAACTACAGATGCTCTAACTGACAGACTCAAACTGGATGAAACATATAAAGACGAAAAATCTCCAGATGGGAAGCAAATTGTTCCAGAAATCCATCCAGAAAAAATCAAAGGAGCAAATATTACATTTGAGCATGATACTTTCACCATAAGCCCAAATTCTAGCTTTGATTTAAATGCGGTTATAAATGTTGGGGAGGCTAAAAACAAAAATAAATTTGTAGAATCATTTATTCATTTTGAATCAGTGGAAGAAATGGAAGCTCTGAACTCCAACGGGAAGAAAATAAATTTCCAACCTTCTTTATCAATGCCCCTAATGGGATTTGCTGGGGATTGGAACAAGGAACCAATCCTTGATAAATGGGCCTGGGAAGAAGGATCAAAATCAAAAACAATGGAAGGTTATGATGATGATGGTAAACCAAAAATTCCAGGAACCTTAAATAAGGGAATTGGTGGAGAACATGGTATAGATAAATTCAATCCAGCAGGAGTTATACAAAATAGAAAAGATAAAAATACAACATCCCTTGATCAAAATCCAGAATTGTTTGCTTTCAATAACGAAGGGATCAACGCACCATCATCAAGTGGTTCTAATATTGCTAAAATTTATCCTTTAGATTCAAATGGAAATCCTCAAGATGCTCAACTTGAGAGAGGATTAACACCTTCTCCACTTGTATTAAGAAGTGCAGAAGAAGGATTGATTTCAATAGTAAATACAAATAAAGAGGGAGAAAATCAAATCGACTTAAAAGTCATTTCGAGAGAACACTTTATTAAAGGAATTTTAAACTCTAAGAGAAATGATGCAAAGGGAATCAAATCTTCTAAGCTAAAAGTTTGGGGTGACTTGAAATGGGATGGACTCATCTATAACCCTAGAGGTAGAGAAGAAAATGCACCAGAAAGTAATGATAAGCAAGATCCAGCTACTAAGATAAGAGGTCAATTTGAACCGATTGCAGAAGGTCAATATTTCTATAAATTTAAATATAGATTAACTAAAGATTACCCATGGCAGGTTTCCTACATTCCAGTAAAAATTGATAACACAGCCCCTAAGATTGTTTCGGTTGATTTTTCAAATCCTGAAAAAATTAAGCTGATCACAAAGGATACTTATCACAAGGTCAAAGATCAATACAAGAATGAAACCCTATTTGCTAGAGATCAGAAAGAACATCCTGAAAAATTTGAAGAGATTGCCAACGAAGTTTGGTATGCTGGCGCCGCTCTGGTTAATGAAGATGGAGAGGTTGAGAAAAATCTTGAAGTAACTTATGCAGGTGAGGGTCAAGGAAGAAATAGGAAACTAGACAAAGATGGAAATACCATTTATGAAATTAATGGTGCAGGAGATTTAAGAGGAAAAATCATTGAAGTCATTGCACTAGATGGCTCTAGCAATTTCACAAAGATTCATAGAATTAAATTTGCTGATCATGCTGATGAAAAGGGGATGATTTCCTATTATCTAGTAGATCCTGATCAAGATTCATCTAACTACCAAAAGCTTGGCGAGATTGCCGAATCTAAATTTAAAAATTTAGGAAATGGAAAAGAGGATAGTTTTAAAAAAGATACAACTGAGGTAGAACATCATCAAGAAAATGAAGAGTCTATCGAAGAAAAATCTAGCTTTACTATCAATAAAGCCATTTCAACAATTAGAGATTTTGAAAGTAAAGACTTGAAGAAACTCATTAAAAAGAAATTTAGAGAAGTTGATGACTTTACAAGTGAAACTGGTAAGAGGACAGAAGAATACGATTATAAATACGATGATAAGGGAAATATCATTGCTTATGACGATGGTAGTGCCTTAGAATATGAAACTGAAAAACTTGACGAAATCAAATCAAAAATTTATGGTGTTCTAAGCCCATCTAAAGATGGACACTTTGAAATTCTTGGAAAGATAAGTAATGTTTCTAAAAATGCCAAGGTATACTATGGAAATAACTATAAATCTATAGAAATCAAAACGACCAAGTATGATTCCCACTCAAAAACGATGACATTTGATTTATACGCTAATATTAATGATATTGTGGATGGATTAGCTTTTGCAGGAGATATGAGATTCTTTGTTAAAGATGATAATCAGACTAAAAGCTGAAACTAAAATTAGAATGCCTGAAAAAAATAAGGAAACTAAAGCAGAATATCCCTATGCATCAAGTTATGGGAATGTAATAGAATTAGGAGAAGGAGATCTTTCAAAAAACAAACCAAATAATTTAACGGAAATGGAATCTGGTAAAATCTATTCTGATTCAGAAAAACAACAATATCTATTAAAGGATAACATCATTCTAAGAAAAGGCTATGCACTAAAAGTGACTACCTATAATCCTGGAAAAACGGATATGTTAGAAGGGAATGGAGTCTATAGCAAGGAAGATATAGCAAAAATCCAAAAGGCCAATCCTAATATAAGAGTCCTTTCAGAAAAAATAATTTATGCTGATAGTAGAAATGTTGAAGATGGAAGAAGTACTCAATCCGTATTAATGTCGGCTTTGGACGGCTTTAACATTGTAAGGTATCAAGTGTTTACCTTTAAAATGAACGATAAAGGGGAGGCAATCGATAAAGATGGAAATCTTGTGACAGATTCTTCTAAACTGGTATTATTTGGTAAGGATGGTAAAGAGTACACTGGGGAGGATAAATCCAATGTAGAAGCTATAAAAGAAGATGGCTCTACGTTATTTATTGATGCAAAACCAGTAAACCTTTCAATGGACAAGAACTACTTTAATCCATCTAAATTTAATAAAATTTATGTACGAAATCCAGAATTTTATTTAAGAGGTAAGATTTCTGATAAGGGTGGTTTTAACTGGGAGTTGAGAGTTAATGAATCGGTTGTAGATAATTATTTAATCTACGGAGATTTACATATTGATAACACTAGAGATTTTAACATTAAGCTTAATGTTAAAGACGGTGACATCATGGACTGGGGAATGAAAGACTATAAAGCAAACGGATTCCCAGATAAGGTAACAGATATGGATGGAAATGTTTATCTTCAAACTGGCTATAGCGATTTGAATGCGAAAGCGGTTGGAGTACACTATCAATTTTTATATGATAATGTCAAACCCGAAGTAAACATTGATCCAAAAGGAAATACTAGTATCGAATATGCTAAGGGAAAATCTGTAGTCTTTAACATCATTGATAAAAGAAATAATGGATTCGATGGTGAGATTCAAGACAAACATATTTATGTAAATGGAAAAGAATACAAATCATTTGATGATATTAAACAACTAACAGATAAGACACTAAACATTAAGATTCTTGTAAAAGATTTTGCAAGAAATACCACTGTAAAAGAATTCATTTTAAACAAAGATACGGGAGAGGTAAGCGAACTAAAACCTCATACGGTAACTGTGACCATTCAAAATGGAAAAGAAATGAGTTCAACGATAGTGTCGGAAGAAGATTTCATTTTACCTGTCTATAAGGGTGAATTAGAAAAAGGCTATCAATTTGATGGTTGGGAAATTTCTGGTTTTGAAGGGAAAAAAGACACTGGCTACGTTCTTAATGTATCAAAAGATACCCTTATAAAACCTGTATTCAAGAAAATAGAGGAGAAAAAGGAGGAGGAAAATAAACCTACTTTTGATGTATCGAAAAAGAAAGATAAAGTGCAAGTAAATCAAAGTCACAGAAAAGAAGACTTACAAAGAGAAAATTATCCACACAACTCTGATTCAACTAAGGATGTTTCAGCTACAGTTCCTGATAAAAATGATAAAAACTTTGAAAATAAGAAAGAAGATTATCTTAATGAACCAGAGAATATAGCTAATAAACATACCAATATCGATAGCAAGTCGGATACTAATAATTCTGATAGATTGCCAAAAACCGGAACAGTTAGAGAAGGTTTTACACCATTCATTGCTGGAATATTGTTTATAGTAGGATCACTCCTTGGATTGAAGAAAAAAGATCAAGATTAGGACAAAAGCTATAGAAAAATGGTTTGTGTACTGAGATTAGATAGTGTGGTGGTTAAACAGTTTGCTGACAATTACTATTTAATACTTAATTCTTAAGTTTTTATTGATAATTATACTCTTTTAGAATGTATTAATGGACTTTATTTAGATAACAAAAAATCTTCTTATTACAGATAGGAAGATTTTTTGGATTCTACCAATTTCATAAAATACTGTATCGAACTATAGAATAAAAATACTGTTGCAATCGGTAAAGTGAAGAAGCTCATTAGGGCTTCTTTTCTTTTATCTTAACTATTCAACCACTTAGACCGATATAGCGACCAGATAGGCAAAAGAACTTGTTCTTGAAACTGACCTCTGCTATAATGATTTTTGTAAGGAACAGGAGGCGTCACTATCAGATAAGTCAAGTTCCTAAAAAAGAAATTGGAGATAAAGAAATGAAAAAATTATTGGGGATTGTATTTTTACTAGCAGCAACGACAGTAGTGTATTTTGGTTCTGTTGGCTGGCCAAGTTTGGATGTTAACCTATGGTCCCTGATTCCGATAGGCTTGTTCCTCTTTTTCACTCTAGAGAATCTTTTGAAAAAAGACTACAAGGCTAGTCTGATGTGTTTGATTATTGCCTTCATCATCGCAAATGCAATTTTGGACCTTTTGCCAATTTCAAGTGGTCTAGTAATTGGTGCAGGCGTCCTAGCTTGTGTAGGTATTGGTTACCTCTTTCCTGATAAAGAAGGAAAATAATACTCTTCGAAAATCTCTTCAAACCACGTCAGCTTCGCTTTGCCGTACTTAAGTACTGTTTGAGGCTATCTTCCTAGTTTGCTTTTTGATTTTCATTGAGTATAAGAATTATTAAAAAAGATATAAAGAAAAAACACTTCAATCATTGTATTTTAGTTTGATTGAAGTGTTTTCGATTTAGTTTTTTATTTCTGGGCCATCAATTCAACAATCATCTCAATATACATGACAAGGGTTAATAAGAATCCTGCACGCCAGAAGAATTTGATGAATTTAGGATAGTAAAAGCTGCGTTTTTTCAAAAGGAAGAAAAAAACGAGAATAATGGCTAGGACTGAGAGGGCTAGCCCCAGTCTAGGGAGGAAATTATGGGTAAAGGTTTTAGCTGTAATCAAGTAATACTCAAATACCAAAACTGGAAAAGCCAAATCCGCAAAGTTTCGTCCTAGTTTTTTTAATCTAAAAAGTTTGGTTATGATAATGCAGACTACTAAGGTCAGTATCAATAATAAAATAGATGCTAATTTCATTAAAATCATACCCATATTGTATCATAAAAAAACGCTAATGGAAACGAGAAACAGAGGAATTTATAGGAAAGTCAGGCTTTTGAGATTGTGGGTGTTTTTTGTTATAATGAAAGTTATGAAATCTTATAATACCTTGAATGATTATTATCGAAAACTATTTGGAGAAAAGACCTTTAAAGTCCCTATTGATGCGGGGTTTGACTGTCCCAATCGTGATGGGACTGTGGCTCATGGGGGCTGTACTTTTTGTACAGTTTCAGGTTCTGGAGATGCTATTGTAGCACCAGATGCGCCTATCCGTGAGCAATTTTATAAGGAAATTGACTTTATGCATCGTAAGTGGCCAGATGTGCAGAAGTATCTGGTTTATTTTCAAAATTTTACTAATACCCATGAAAAGGTGGAAGTGATTCGGGAGCGCTATGAACAGGCTATTAATGAACCAGGTGTGGTAGGAATCAACATCGGAACGCGCCCTGACTGTTTACCAGACGAAACCATTGAATATTTGGCTGAGTTATCGGAGCGCATGCATGTGACGGTAGAGTTAGGCTTGCAGACCACTTATGAAACAACCTCTGATTTGATTAACCGTGCCCACTCTTATGAATTGTATGTGGAAACGGTCAAGCGTTTGAGAAAGTATCCCAAGATTGAGATTGTTTCCCATCTGATCAATGGACTTCCTGGTGAAACCCATGAGATGATGATTGAAAATGTCCGCCGCTGTGTTACGGATAACGATATTCAAGGGATTAAACTGCATTTGCTCCATCTTATGACCAATACGCGTATGCAACGAGATTACCACGAGGGACGTTTACAGTTGATGAGTCAGGATGAATATGTGAAGGTTATCTGTGACCAACTGGAAATCATTCCCAAGCATATCGTCATCCATCGAATTACAGGAGATGCGCCTAGAGATATGCTGATTGGGCCTATGTGGAGCCTCAATAAATGGGAAGTGCTAAATGCTATTGAAACTGAAATGCGACGTCGTGGAAGTGTTCAAGGATGCAAGGCTGTAAAACAGGAGTTTGAAAATGAAAAGACCACTTGAGATGGCACATGATTTTTTGGCTGAGGTAGTGACAAAAGAGGATATCGTAGTGGATGCGACTATGGGAAATGGTCATGACACGCTTTTTCTAGCCAAGCTAGCCAAGCAAGTCTATGCCTTTGATATTCAGGAGCAAGCCTTGGAAAAGACCCAAGAGCGTTTGAACCAAGCTGGAATGACAAATGCCCAGTTGATTTTACAAGGCCATGAAACACTGGACCAGTTTGTGACAGAAGCCAAGGCAGGGATATTCAATCTGGGCTATTTGCCATCAGCTGATAAGTCAGTCATTACCCGACCACAGACCACTATTGAAGCATTAGAAAAGCTGTGTCATTTGCTTGTCAAAGGTGGACGGATTGCTATCATGATCTACTATGGGCATGAAGGAGGCGACCTCGAGAGGGATGCTGTCTTGGATTTTGTGAACCAGTTGAACCAACAAGAGTACACAGCTGCCATTTACAGAACCCTGAATCAAGTCAACAACCCACCATTTTTAGTGATGATTGAAAAATTAGAGAGATATAGACATGGATAAACAATACCTACGTGAAAAGCTGGATGCCATGCGCCAGAATTTGTTGAATCAACCCACCACGAACGAGCGGTGGGGGTGTTAGACCAAGCGCATATGAGCAAAAAAATGCTTAAAATCAAGAAAAAATTAGTTGCTCTTGAAATGGAACGGTGCCAGAGAAAAATTGAGCACAAAGACTGTTCCAAGATTGACCAAAAAATCAAAGAGCAGAAGGAGATATTTGAATCCTGTTGTAAAAAAGATTAAGGAGGACGTGCGTGGAATTACTGATTTACCTCATCCTATTTTTACTGGTTTTGATTGTCTCAAGTACAACCAATAAGCTTCTGCCCTTTTTGCCTCTCCCTTTGGTGCAAATTCTTTTGGGAATTGTGATTGGTCTCTTTTTACCTAATACCGACTTTCACCTCAATACGGAGTTGTTTTTGGCCCTGGTTATCGGGCCCTTGCTTTTCCGAGAGTCGGAAGAAGCGGATATTACAGCTATTTTAAAACACTGGCGAATTATTGTTTATCTCATATTTCCAGTGATTTTTATCTCGACCCTGAGTTTGGGTGGCTTGGCCCATCTTCTTTGGCTTAGTCTTCCCTTGGCAGCTTGCTTGGCTGTGGGGGCGGCACTTGGCCCTACGGACTTGGTTGCCTTTGCCTCTCTTTCGGAGCGCTTTAGCTTTCCTAAGCGCGTGTCCAATATCCTTAAGGGTGAAGGACTCTTGAATGATGCTTCTGGTTTAGTGGCCTTTCAGGTAGCTTTGACAGCTTGGACAACTGGAGCCTTTTCCCTTGGGCAAGCTAGTAGTTCGCTCCTCTTTTCAATTCTAGGCGGTTTTTTGATTGGCTTTTTAACAGCCATGATCAACCGTTTCCTTCATAGCTTCTTGCTAAGTGTGAGAGCAACGGATATTGCCAGCGAACTTTTATTAGAATTGAGTTTGCCCCTGGTGACCTTCTTCCTGGCAGAAGAAGTCCATGTTTCAGGGATTATTGCCGTTGTGGTTGCGGGGATTTTAAAGGCAAGCCGCTTTAAGAAAATTACGCTCCTCGAAGCCCAAGTGGATACGGTGACCGAGACAGTCTGGCATACAGTGACCTTTATGCTCAACGGTTCTGTCTTTGTGATTTTGGGGATGGAGTTGGAAATGATAGCAGAACCTATCTTGACCAATCCAATCTATAATCCCTTGCTCTTGCTAGTATCACTTATCGTTCTTACCTTTCTCCTCTTTGCCATTCGTTTTATCATGATCTATGGCTATTATGCCTATAGAACCAGACGACTCAAGAAAAAGCTAAATAAGTATATGAAGGACATGCTTCTTTTGACCTTCTCAGGTGTCAAGGGAACGGTGTCGATTGCTACGATTCTTCTGATACCAAGTAATCTAGAGCAGGAGTATCCTCTCTTGCTATTCCTTGTCGCAGGTGTGACGCTTGTAAGCTTTTTAACAGGTCTCTTGGTCTTGCCCCATCTTTCTGATGAACAGGAAGAAAGTAAGGACCATCTCATGCATATCGCTATTTGAATGAAGTAACGCTAGAGTTGGAAAAAGAGTTGGAAGATACCAGAAATAAGCTCCCTCTCTATGCAGCCATTGACAATTACCATGGACGAATAGAGAACCTTATCCTGAGTCAAGAAAATAAGGGAGCTCAAGAAGACTGGGAGGCCTTGAAACTTCTCATCCTCAGTATTGAAAGTGATGGTTTAGAACAGGCTTATGAAGAGGACAAGATGAGTGAGCGTGCCTATCGAGTCTACCAGCGTTATTTGAAAAACATGGAACAAAGCATCAATCGCAAGTTTGCTTCACGATTGACCTATTATTTCCTTGTTTCCTTGCGGATTTTACGTTTTCTCCTTCACGAAGTCTTTACCTTAGGCAAGACTTTTCGCAGTTGGAAAAATGAAGAATCACAGAAACTCCGAGCCCTTGACTATGACCAAATTGCAGAGCTCTATCTAGAAAATACAGAGATGATTATCGAAAGTTTGGAGAACCTAAAAGGGGTTTATAAGAGTTCTTTGATCAGCTTCATGCAGGATTCTCGTCTCAGAGAAACAGCTATTATCACCAGTGGTGCCTTTGTCGAACGGGTTATCAACCGTGTCAAGCCCAACAATATCGATGAAATGCTGAGAGGCTATTATCTGGAGCGCAAGTTGATTTTCGAATATGAAGAGAAACGATTGATTACAACCAAGTATGCCAAGAAGTTACGACAAAATGTGAATAACTTAGAGAACTATTCCTTGAAGGAAACTGCTAATACCCTGCCTTATGATATGGTGGAATTGGTAAGAAGAAATTAATCAAGATTATAAGTGAAGGAGTGTGACATGAAAAAGTGGTGGAAAGAGCTGACAGACAAGCCTTTATTAAAAGCCTTTTTGAATTATTATCAAGCATCAGATAGTGAGTTGACTAGTGTCGCAGTAGCCTACTATTGGTTGATTTCGATTTTCCCCCTGCTTTTGGTGGTGGTCAATATCCTACCTTATTTTCAGATTCCAGTTTCTAATTTTTTAAAGGTCGTTAATGAATTCTTGCCCGATACCATGTATGATGTGGTGGCAAATATTATTACAGAAGTGCTGACCCAACCGTCAACGGGCTTATTGAGTTTTGCGGTTTTGTCAGCCCTCTGGACTTTTTCAAAATCCATGAATTTCCTACAGAAAGCCTTTAATAAAGCTTACGGAGTAGCAAAAAATCGTGGACTGATTTCCCATCAGCTCATGAGTTTGTTTGTCAGTTTTGGCTTGCAGATTCTCTTTGCCTTAGCTCTATTTCTCAGTGTCTTTGGTCGCATGCTCCTCAACCTTATCAAAAGCTACTGGAAATCGGATAGTCCTCTCTTTGATTATCTGCAAGACCCTAACAGGTACTATGGTCTATGCCTTGATTTTTCGCTATCTTGGTCATGCTCTACTATTTTTCTGCCCAATGTTACGGTTCGACGGATTCGCTCTGTATTGCCAGGTAGTGCCTTTGTCATGCTGACTCTGGTCTTACTGCTCAATATCTTTTCAGTCTATGTCAACAATTATGTCAATCACCTAGTGGACGTGCGTTTTTTCAGTTCCGTCGTCGTGGTGGTCATGATGTTCTGGTTTATTCTCATTGCTAAGATTTTGATTGTCGGCGCGGTGATTAATGCCAGTGTGCAGAGTTTGAAAGATCTGAATTTTTAGAAAAAGACTAACGAATTTTTTTAATTCATTACAAAACGCATAATATGAAAAATTCCACGAGGTCAACTATAGTCAGAAAGCTGAACAACAAGCCAAAACGCCCAAAAAAGGCGGCAAAAAGCAAGCATCTGCAAGCAACGTGCCGAAATGGTCAAATCCTGATTATGTCAACGAATTAGACCCAAAAATCGTTGATATGCTAGTAGAATTTCACAAGTCGCAATGCACTTTGGAAACTCCCGAGGCGCAAGCAGAAATTGCCCAAAGATGTGCAGAAATCGAGCAAAGGAGAGCTGAGCTTGAGGATAAAAAACAAGAGCTTTTGAACCGCTTGAACAAATAGAGTTTCGCAAGTATTATGCTTACAAATTACTTGAGCAATTAACTAAAATATAAACCCTGCCTTTATATCTAGGCAGGGTTTATATTTTAGAAATTCACGTAGGTTGTTTCGGTTTTTTCATACCCAGTATAATCTGAGTTTCTATAGTATCCAGTGATAAACTTCCATTTTCTTTGAGCAACATGGATATAAGTATTTGTTATGTAGTATGGATATGGGCTTTGTGACTCCAAGTAACTCTCATAAGCTTGCGCACCAAAATATGCTCCACTAATTATGCCACTCCATGGGCCACCCACCATAGAACCTATAATAGCAAAAAACGCGGATATTCCAGATTGAACCATGAAGTTAGCGAATGTGTTTTCTAGTTTATTCCCATGTATTGTGTTGACGTAATTCCAAACATTAGGATCGTATGATCTAAAAGATATATTTAGGTCGATTTCATTCTTTTGATAAGCCATATAAAATGACCCATTGATATAGACACCATCAGCACGTTGTTCAATAGTGTCTACACTTCCATCTGGATTGACCACCTCAAGAACTTCATCACTTAAAATATTTACTTGCGTATCTCCGAACCGCACTGATGAGCCATTCTCAAACTAAGCCTCACCAGATACAACTTTAGAGTTTGCCGATAAGCTATCATCAGCAAAAACAGCAAGCGACGGGGAAATGCTAGACATACAGAAAACAGACATAGCTAGCAAACACATGCATTTAGACATCTTAGACATAACGGAAACTCCTTTGTATTTTTGATTTTTTTCAACTTTTATTATACAATAAAACCAAATAAAAAGAAAGCGGTAACAATATGCTTAATGTGAAAATTTTATATATATTTTTATTTTTGATCTTTGTCGAAACTACAGGCTTGTTGTTGTTGAAAAACGGTCTTGAAAGAGGTTATTTAGATACAGGAGCTATCATCCTTGCAGTTTTTACATTTGCTTTCGACAACCTATGTTCATTTGGTTGGGTCTACTTTACAATAAAAAACCATAAAAAATAAATAGACGTATTTTCAAAAAAAGATTGATATTTATCTCAGCAAAACGACGATTTAAATCGTCGTTTTTTTGTATAACCCCCCTGAAATTTATTTTAATTATTCAAATTTCACGTATTTTTGGTGCTGAGACAACGATTCTGAGAGCTTTTCAGACTTTTTTGCGACCTTGTCTATCATTAGAAAAGCTTAGAGCGCCAAAGGATTTTACCTGATAATATGCGCTTTTTTGATTATGAAAATTAATAGATAAACATGGCATCGCCAAAGCTAAAGAAGCGGTAGTGTTCTTGGATGGCATGGTGGTAGGCATCTAATACTAATTCGCGGCCTGCAAAGGCAGAAACCAACATGACCAGAGTTGATTTTGGCAGGTGGAAGTTGGTTGAGAAGGCATCCACGACCTTCCATTCATAGCCAGGTTTGATAAAGATATTGGTCCAGCCAGAATCTGCTTGGATTTGCCCATCAAACTTGGAACCAATAGTCTCCAAGGTGCGGATAGAAGTGGTTCCGACAGCGATGACACGACCACCGTTTTCTTTAACAGAGCGAAGAGTGGCAGCAGCTTCCTCAGAAAGTTGGTAGAATTCTGAGTGCATTTCATGTTCGTCCAAATTGTCAACTGAAACAGGTCTAAATGTTCCAAGCCCGACATGAAGAGTCAGATAGACTAGATGAACACCCTTAGCTTGGATTTCTGCCAGCAGTTCTTTAGTGAAGTGTAGTCCAGCAGTTGGTGCTGCGAGCAGAGCCACTTTTCCTTGGCGTAAACGGTTTGATAACGTTCGCGGTCATCCAGTTTTTTTCATGGATATAAGGCGGTAGTGGCATTTCACCTAGACTTTCCAAAACTTCTAGGAAAATTCCTTGGTATTCAAAGCGGACAATACGGTACCCCGTGAGTCAATTCTTCCGTAACAACAGCGCTGAGACGAGTCATCACCAAAGCTGACACGAGTACCAACCTTGAGGCGTTTGGCAGGTTTAGCCAGAACTTCCCACTCATCTCCATTAGTATTTTTGAGCAGGAGAAGTTCCACATGACCTCCAGTTTCTTCCTTTTGACCATAGAGGCGGGCAGGGAGAACGCGAGTGTCGTTCATGACAAGGGCGTCACCAGGTTCCAGCATATCAATAATAGAGTGGAAGTGTTTATCCTGCATTTTTCCAGTCTCACGGTTGACAATGAGGAGTTTAGAAGCATCCCGTTTTTCAAGGGGTGTTTGGGCAATCAATTCCTCAGGCAAGTGGAAATCAAAATCAGCTGTATTCATATATCTGTTCATTCTTTCTAAGTTCTAATCCTATCCATTATAACATGTTTCAAGTATAGTCGCTCTTTTTTTAGAAATTAAATCGTTTTCACTTGACAAAAATTGGTCTATACCATATAATAAATATAGATTAAACGGAGGATGAAAAGATGAAAGTTATTAAAGTTGAAAACCAAGTCGAAGGTGGAAAAGTTGCTTTTGAGATTTTGAAGGAAAAATTGGTTAATGGTGCTCAAACATTGGGACTTGCGACAGGAAGCAGCCCACTTGAATTTTACAAGGAAATTGTTGAGAGTGACCTTGATTTTTCAAATCTAACCAGTGTCAACCTTGATGAGTATGTGGGGCTTGATGGGGACAACCCACAGTCTTATCGTTACTTCATGCAAGAAAACTTGTTTAACCAAAAACCATTTAAAGAAAGTTTCTTACCTCGTGGGGTTAAGGACAATGCTGAAGCTGAAGTTGAACGCTACAACCAAATTTTGGCTGACCATCCAGTTGACCTCCAAATCTTGGGAATCGGTCGCAATGGACATATCGGATTTAATGAACCAGGAACTGCCTTTGATAGCCAGACACACCTTGTAGAACTTGATCAGTCTACTATTGAAGCCAATGCGCGCTTCTTTGACAAGATTGAAGACGTCCCAACCCAAGCCATTTCAATGGGGATTAAAAATATCTTGGATGCCAAGTCAATCCTTCTCTTTGCTTACGGTGAATCAAAAGCAGAAGCCATTGCTGGAACAGTATCAGGCCCAGTGACTGAGAGTCTACCAGCAAGTAGCCTGCAAAATCACCCTGATGTGACCATCATCGCAGATGCTGAAGCGCTTAGCTTACTTGAAAAATAAAAAACGAAACCCTTCAGTTTCTTCTATCTGAGTGCTTTAAACTCTTATATAAATGGAAGAAAAAATCAAAATTAAACCGCATTTTTTCTTGACAATTATTATTTTTACGTGTAAAATAGAATAGATCTTGAACTTGAAGGGAGTGAAAAAAATGTCTAAAACAGTAGTACGTAAGAATGAATCTCTTGACGACGCACTTCGTCGTTTCAAACGTGCGGTTACTAAAGCTGGTACTCTTCAAGAAACACGCAAACGTGAATTCTATGAAAAACCTTCTGTAAAACGTAAACGTAAATCAGAAGCAGCTCGTAAACGTAAAAAATTCTAATTAGAAATGAAAGGCTAGAGAAATCTAGTCCTTTTTCTTTTAATACTCTTCGAAAATCTCTTCAAACCACGTCAACGTCGCCTTGACGTAGATATGGTTACTGACTTCGTCAGTTTCATCTACAACCTCAAAGCAGTGCTTTGAGCTGACTTCGTCAGTCTTATCTACAACCTCAAAACGGTGTTTTGAGCAACCTGCGGCTAGTTTCCTAGTTTGCTCTTTGATTTTCATTGAGTATAAATAAATACTCCAAAGCCTGCAAAAATCTCAAATATCCTCTTACAATTTGATATAATAGTAAAAAGAACTCGATTGAAGGAGGAAATGATGTCGGTTTTAGTAAAAGAAGTGATTGAAAAGCTTAGACTAGACATTGTCTATGGCGAACCAGAATTGCTTGAAAAAGGAAATCAATACAGCGGATATTACGCGACCTGGTCTTGAAATGACAGGCTATTTTGATTACTATACACCAGAGCGGATCCAGCTCTTGGGGATGAAGGAATGGTCCTATCTTGTTTCGATGTCCTCTCACAACCGTTACCAAGTCTTGAAAAAAATGTTTCTACCTGAGACACCTGCGGTTATTGTTGCTCGTGGTTTGGTAGTTCCAGAGGAAATGTTAAAAGGCGACCAGAGAGTGTAAGATTGCCATCTTAACTAGCCGTACAGCTACTAGTCGTTTGTCTGGAGAGTTATCTAGTTATCTGGATTCTCGTTTGGCAGAACGTACCAGTGTGCACGGAGTTTTGATGGATATCTATGGGATGGGTGTCTTGATTCAAGGTGATAGTGGAATCGGTAAGAGTGAGACAGGTTTAGAGCTTGTCAAACGTGGTCACCGCTTGGTAGCTGATGACCGTGTCGATATCTTTGCCAAGGATGAGATTACTCTTTGGGGTGAACCAGCTGAAATCTTGAGACACCTGATTGAAATTCGTGGGGTTGGGATTATCGATGTCATGAGCCTCTACGGTGCCAGTGCTGTCAAGGACTCTTCACAAGTCCAGCTGGCTGTTTATTTGGAAATTACGATACGCATAAGACTTTTGATCGTCTTGGGAACAATGCAGAGGAATTAGAAATTTCTGGCGTAGCTATTCCTCGTATCCGTATCCCAGTTAAAACAGGTCGTAATATCTCTGTCGTGATTGAGGCAGCTGCCATGAATTATCGTGCTAAGGAAATGGGCTTTGATGCGACGCGTTTGTTCGAAGAACGCTTGACAAATCTTATTGCTCAAAATGAGGTGCCTAATGCTTGATCCAATTGCTATTCATCTAGGCCCTCTAGCCATTCGTTGGTATGCCTTATGTATTGTGACAGGCTTGATTCTGGCGGTCTATTTGACCATGAAAGAAGCGCCTAGAAAGAAGATCATACCAGACGATATTTTAGATTTTATCTTAGTAGCCTTTCCTTTGGCTATTTTAGGAGCTCGTCTCTACTATGTCATTTTCCGTTTTGATTACTATAGTCAGAATTTGGGAGAGATTTTTGCCATTTGGAATGGTGGTTTGGCCATTTACGGAGGTTTGATTACTGGGGCTCTTGTACTCTATATCTTTGCTGATCGTAAACTCATTAATACTTGGGATTTTCTAGACATTGCGGCGCCTAGCGTCATGATTGCCCAAAGTCTGGGCCGCTGGGGCAATTTCTTTAACCAAGAAGCCTACGGTGCAGCAGTGGATAATCTGGATTATCTACCTGGCTTTATCCGTGACCAGATGTATATTGAGGGGAGCTACCGTCAGCCGACCTTTCTTTATGAGTCTTTATGGAATCTGCTTGGCTTTGCCTTGATTCTGATTTTCAGACGAAAATGGAAGAGTCTCAGACGAGGTCATATCACTGCTTTCTACTTAATTTGGTATGGTTTCGGTCGCATGGTCATCGAAGGCATGCGGACAGATAGCCTCATGTTCTTTGGTCTTCGAGTGTCTCAATGGCTATCAGTTGTCCTTATCGGTCTCGGTATTTTTATCATTCTATATCAAAAATCGAAAGAAAGTACCCTTTTCTATATTACAGAGGAGGAAAACTAAATGTTAGAAGTTGCATATATTCTTGTAGCCCTTGCTTTGATTGTCTTTTTAGTGTATCTAATTATTACTGTACAAAAGCTTGGACGTGTTATCGATGAAACAGAAAAGACGATTAAAACCTTGACTTCAGATGTGGATGTGACCTTGCATCATACCAATGAATTGCTGGCTAAGGTCAATGTCTTGGCAGATGATATTAATGTCAAGGTGGCAACGATTGATCCACTCTTTAGTGCAGTTGCAGATTTGTCTCTATCTGTTTCAGACCTTAATGACCATGCGCGTGTCTTGAGCAAGAAAGCTTCATCAGCTGGTTCAAAAACACTCAAGACTGGTGCAAGTTTGTCAGCTCTTCGTCTTGCAAGTAAATTTTTCAAAAAATAAAAAAGGAGAATTCTTATGGGTAAACTATCCTCAATCCTTTTAGGAACCGTTTCAGGTGCAGCTCTTGCCTTGTTTTTAACAAGTGATAAGGGAAAACAAGTTTGCAGTCAGGCTCAAGATTTTCTAGATGATTTGAGAGAAGATCCTGAGTATGCCAAGGAGCAAATCTGTGAAAAATTGACAGAAGTCAAGGAGCAGGCTACAGATTTTGTTCTGAAAACCAAAGAACAGGTTGAGTCAGGTGAAATCACTGTGGACAGTGTACTTGCTCAAGCCAAATCATGTGCTCGTCAAGCGACAGAAGCATCAAAAGATCGATTCAATAATCTTAAGGAGCAATGGCAAGAAAAGGTCGAAACTCTTGATGAATCAGAAGAGATTGTGATTGACATTAGAGACGAAAAAATCTAGATTTGAGAGAGAGGGAAACCTCTCTTTTTTATCTAAAACAATATAACATATTGATATTTTATGAATAATTAAAAATTTCCAACTTTTATTGGTAAATTCCCAAACTAACTTCCACTGCTAATCCAAGTGGAAGTTAGTCTGATAAAAATCATAAAAACCAGTAGAATTCCGTGTCAGGGTAAGTTCCACTGGTTTTAATACTGCTTGATTTCATCGCTTTTGTAGCCGAAAGGAATCGGAAAAAAGAGCGCACAAAAACCTCTCATCTGAAAGCGTTTCAAATTAAGTTCCGCTATGGTGGAAGTTAGTGTGAGACGTTTGAATGGGTTTTTAGGTTAGTTTTTAGAACTTATGTTGGAGTAATGTAGAAGACTGACAGACGTCTTCTGCAGGTATTTTAGAAATACCGAGAAGCTTAGGAATCTCTTCTCCATAAGTAAAGGCAAAAAGTTCATAGGCTGACTTTCCATTCAAAGCAACGCGTTTGACGCTGTTGACATGCGAACAAACTAGATTGATGTCCTCCTGAGTTAAGTTGTCAAAAGAAGTTCCCTTAGGTAGAATGTCGCGAATTAGTGTGTGATTTTTCTCAATTCTCCCTTTCTGGTCAGAGCGATTAGGATCACAAAAGAAAAGTTTACTCTCTCCTCGAACATCCATTTCGATGTCATCAACCCTGGCAAACTCTCCACCATTATCTGTGAGGATGACAGGAAAGAGTTGACAGAAATCTTTATCCGCTTGGTGAAGGGTGTTCTTGATATCATAGAGGTGTTTAGTAACCTCAAGGGCAGTTTTATTATCCAGAAGCCTAGCGAAGATAAAGTTACAGAAAGAGAGATTGAAGGTGAGTAGTACTTTACCTCCCATCCTGCCCATAACGGTGTCCATTTCCAGCCAAGAGTCTAGTTGATTCAGTGCTAAATAGTTTTGGAAATCCTCATAGGAACGTCCTTTTTTAGCTTCTTTAGGGATGGAAGGTAGCTTACTTTTCCGTCTTTCTTTGAATTTAACGGCTCTGACTAGGTCAATAGGAGCGATAGATAGGTATCCTTTTCGGATATGTCGATAGACAGTTGAGGAGCTGACATCAAGGTTATGAGTTTTGAGGATATGATAGATGTGTTGTCCCTTTTTAACCCCATCAGAAATGACTTTGTCCATGTCCCAGAAGGTCTTGGAATTGAGGGGAGTTCCTTCACGAGATTCAACAAGAGTTTGTTCGTATTGTTTTTGAGCTTGTTTAGCGAGGTAGAAAATCTTCTTATAGCCACAATTTTGTCTTCTTTTAGGACAGTCATTACAGACAAAGGGAGCTTTATCAAGTAGAGGGCAAGGAAGGTTATGGCATGTAGACTCTCGGACTTGTCTGTTTCGTTTGACTTCTTTGGAAACAGTAGTTGGGTCTTTTAGAATAAGTTGTCCGATAGCTTTGAAGGTTTCACCGCGCTCTAAGCCCTAATTGAATATCATTACGGTCTGAAAAGGGTAAGGTGTTTATGTTTTTGTCATAGTAGACCTCATTTCTAACTCAAACGTCTCATACTTAATTCCACCATAAAAAAATTCGTTTTTAGACTAATTTCCACTTCGGTTGGGCAAATGGAAGTTACTTTTGAGAAGTTACCTCCAACTTTTTATTGACGAAAGAAGCTTGTTTTTTGTTGTGTAAATATATTAAAAATGGTATAATTGAGCTGTGATAGCTGTGATAGCTGTGATAGCTGTGATAGCTGTGATAGCTGTGATAGCTGTGATAGCTGTGATAGCTGTGATGTGTAAAATGCTCATCATAGTGATTTTTATGGTTATATTCCTACTTGGGATTAGCTATAAGAATTGCTTTTTAATTTGATTTTTGTGTTTTGACATAAGGAGGAAAAAAATGGAAAACAAATCGAATTCACTAAGTAGAGTAGAGCGTCACCAACGTGAAAAGGTTCTACGCTTCTCTATTCGTAAATATAGCTTTGGTGCGGCTTCAGTAGCTGTTGCAGCACTGATGTTTTTGGGTGCGCGCGTTGCTAGTGCGGATAGTGTAATTGAAAATAATTCACAAAATACCACAGATGTGGTTAAACAGAAAGATAAGGATAAATCACTTGCAGAGATTCAACAACCTACCGATAACAAAGTAGAGGCTGCACAGAATCCTTCGGAAAAGGAAATGGCAACTAATATTGAAAGCGTTGTCAAATCGGTTGATAAAGCGAATTTAAGAAAAAGTAGTTGAAGAGTTAAATGCTACTCTTTCATCGAAATCAAATCTTGACAACTCAGTTATTTCTCCGATTAAGGACAGAGTTCAAAAAGGACAAGCCTTACTAGATAGTGATACTGCAACACAGAAGGATGTAAATGACCTACTTTCCCTTTTTAGAAAATGATTTAACTGTTTTTATCAAATGCTACTAAAGAATCAAGCAAGGTTCAAGAAACTACAACTGAGAATAAGACTGAAATCAGAGATAATAAAACTGCTTCTGAACTAAGTGAAGCTGATAAAACTATTTCAGATAAGAAAGAATCACTAAAATTGTCTGCTGAACAATTACAAGCGACGGTTCTTGAGCTTCCTGAACATGAATCAACTAAAGAAGTATTTGAAAAAGCTAACGAACTCTTGGGATTAGCCCAAGGGGTTATTCAGAATACAACGATTTCTCCTAATGATATTGAAGATCTAACAAAGCGAGTGAAGAGAATGTTTATTTCTGTTAAAAACGCTACAACGCGTTTAAATTCAGGGAAACGTGATACTCGTAATGGTCAGAGTATGGAATCAGGGACAAGTAATAGAGCCGCAGCTGTATCTCAAAATTGGACTTCTGAAAGAAATATTTTAAGTTACCAACGCTTTCGTGTTTCTGATTTTGATGGGAATCTCCAAAACGGAAATAGACAACTAGCGGAAAACAAAGTTGATATGACAGCTCGTTTCGAAACTATTAATGGAAGTAAGTATGTCGTTTATGATGTGTTCTTTAATAATGACGGGCGTGTGATGGGTGGAAGTACTCATGAAGTGTTTTATAAATTGATTTTGCAGCCTGAAATTTTAGATTTAAACCCTAATGGAACCTACAAAAGTGATACATTAAGGGACTTGAAATTTGAAATATATCAAAAAAATGGGAATAGCGGAACTTTATCTCAAAATCCAGGGAATTTTTCTAAAAAGCAAACAGTAAATTTTGATTTCTTAAAAGATAGTGTAACTAGGGAAGGATTAACATATAAAAATACCTTAGACATTCGTCACACTAATGACTCTTATGGATTAGATATGAAAGATACTTTTAAAAGTAACAGAAATGATCCGTTTTTAGCAATGGCTGTATCAAGAAATAGTGTGTACGGCAGATGGTCATATGGTTTCGGTGTGACAACTCTTAACGATAGAGATGCTGTGCATATGCAAGTAAAGGCTAAGTTAAAGCAAGGTGTAACAGAAGAAAAGGTAAAAGAAGCTTATACATTAGCAGTGGCTGGAACTCAGAGACCAACAACAAACCAATCTTATGTATTTGTATCGGGAAAAAATGCTAGTGAGAACTATACAAATGTACCAGATAGACCAGTAGTGCCAACCGTTCAACAAAATGAAGAATATCGGATTAAAGGTAAAGAAGTCACAAAGACAGTTGGGGAAACTATTGAGAATGTAAGTAATCCTGTATCATCAGGTTTTGTAGTCCGAAATGATAACACTACACACTTCCCTAGTGATGTGAGGTGGAGTTGGCCAAATGGACAACCCAATACTAATACTGCTGGAGTATTTAATTATCGTGTCACTGCCAACTATTATGATAATTCATCAAATTCGACAAACGTAACACTAAAAGTAAAGCCTAAAAAACCGATTATTAATGCCAGCGATGTAGAACATAAAAAAGGTTTAGCTGGACAATCGATTAGAGTGGATGTAGGAAGTGGAGTTAAAGCTAATTCTATAGTGAAGTTGTATGATGGAACTAAAGTTATTGGGGAAGGGAGAACAACTGGTACAACAGCTACTGTTATTGTTTCGAAAGCTTTGTCTGGTAATCCTATTACAGCAGAGACAATCGTAAATCATGGTGGGGAAGTGACTTCTGTTCGAAGTGATGCTGTAAGAGCTACAGAGGCTCCTGATAATGTAGCACCAAAAGTATTATTTAATGGAAAAGAATTAACACAAAATGCAGATAATACTCGTTTTATTATTTATCGTGGAGCAAATTTCAATCCTACATTTAGAGTTCAAGATGACAAGAATAATGTCACTTTATCTATTACAGATCTTCCAAAGGTATTGCAAATGTTTCGAAAAGTGGAAATAAGGAGTTCAATTATACAATTACAGGAGACCCTGTAGCAGTTGATGCTCCGCTTGAAGAAAGAATTGCAACTGTGACGGCGACGGATGGTCATAATAGAGTAACATATAAATTTAAATATCGTATTGTTGATATTCAAGCAAAAAATAGTACGACAGAAAATCGAATTCTAGGAAGTACATTAGGAAATCCTCATGATCACTTCAAAGTGGCAGAAAGTACTACTGCAGATAGTGATAAGTACTATCCAACTAATATGCAGTTTAAATGGTTTAATTCTAGTACTTTTTCATTTACTGATAGTGATAAGAACACAAAATTAAATGAAGTAGGAACTATTACTAAGTACATTGCTACGGCTGTATTCCCTGGTGTGAAGAATACGAAAGAAATAGATGGTGTAAATTATACAATCTATTCACCTGCTCAAAAACCAGTACAAATGACGTTTAATGTGACGGATAATGTTAAACCAACAGTTAAGTTAGTACAAAATAACCAAGATACAACACTTTCAGAATCAACTCCAGAAGCAAGAGTGCCGAAAGTAACTGTATATCGTGGTGAAAAAGCCGAAATCACTGTAAAAGCTTCAGATAATACAGGAAAACTATCAAGATTCGCTACATCAGGGTTACCAAGTGGAGTAACAGAAACTGGAGTAAGTTCAAGTGATAGTGCAACAGATGCAGCACCTTTAGCTCATACATTATCTGGTAAAGTGGCAACGAATACAGCGTTAGGAGATAAAGTATTAACAGTTGTAGCTTCAGATAAAACAACTCCAACGAATACAACAACTGTTAAATTCAAATTAGATGTTAAAGCTCAAAACGAGAAATATACACCAACAGCAGGAACAACACCAGTAGCTGTAAATAATATTGGAAGTATTAGTCCTTCAGATTTAGAAAAAATTAAAAACTCTGTAACAGTGCCAAATCTTTCACAAGAAGCAAGGAATTCTGGCGGTGTAACAACATCATTGAAGAACCATGGAGCTGTGACAACAGCTGGTGGTAAAAAATATGTCACTGTAGAAGTAACATATCCAGATGGAAGTAAAGATGAAGTGCCAGTTGAAGTACAACAAAATACAAATGTTGTAAAACGTCCAATTATTAACTTGAAACAAGGTGAAACACTTTCAGCGGCAGAAATGAAGACCATTGTTGAGTTGCAAGATGGATCTAGCAAACTTCCTTTACCAGCTGATGCTGTTGTAACAGCAACGTTTAACACGAATACTGTAAAAGATGGAAACTGGACGAATATTACAGTTCGATTCAATGGTGGAACTACTAAAACAGTTAGTGTTAATTATAATGTTAAGGCTACGTTCCCAGTAGCTAACACTGTTTATGATTTCAGAGGAGTTACTAGAACTAATGATTCTGAAAGTAACTACTATATAAACAAAGGTCTTCCAAATGGAATGAACTGGTTTGTTAAGAAAGGAACTGAAACTAAACCTAATGCAAAAATTCAAACTTACTTGGCAACAGATGGTTTAGGTAAGACAGATTATACATTTGGAGCTTATTATGCAGCTAGCAGATTTAACGATAATGAGTCTAATATTAATTTAAAATTAAAACATGAGGGAACTGTTTCTCACCATGTTTACGATGTGATGGTCATGACTAATAAGATTACTGTTAATAATGGAGCAACATTAACTGAAGCGAATGCGAAAAGTCGCTGTTACTAAGGTTGCAGGCTCAGAAGATTTACCAGCAGGGACAACTTATGAGTGGGTTGCCGATGAAAAATGGTACAGCATTAACTAATAAAAACAGTTACTGAGTTTGGAGAAGCAACACGTTATGTAAAAAGTGACATTACCAAAAATCTCAAGAAACTAGCGATAATTCCCCAGCAGACAACACAACGTCAATCTAGCAAAATTATTAGAGTAACTGTGAAGGTTAACGAAACGGTTAAACCAACAGTTAAATTAGTGCAAAATAACCAAGATATAACCCTTTCAGAATCGACAACAACAAACGCATTACCGAAAGTAACTGTATATCGTGGTGAGAAAGCCGAAATCACTGTAAAAGCTTCAGATAATACAGGAAAAACTATCAAGATTCGCTACATCAGGATTACCAAGTGGAGTAACAGAAACTGGAGCAAGTTCAAGTGATAGTGCAACAGATGCGACACCTTTAGCTCATACATTATCTGGTAAAGTGGCAACGAATACAGCGTTAGGAGATAAAGTATTAACAGTTGTAGCTTCAGATAAAACAACTCCAACGAATACAACTACTGTTAAATTCAAATTAGATGTTAAAGCTCAAAATGAGAAATATACACCGACAGCAGGAACAACTGTAACAGTAGGAAATATCGGTACAATTAGTCAACCAGATGAAGATAAAATCAAAAAAATGCTGTAACAGTACCAGCTCTTTCAGAAGAAGCTACTCGAGATGGAGTTACAAAAAGACTGAAAGATAATGGTAGAGTTACTGCTAAGAATGGTAAGAACTATGTTACTGTAGAAGTAATTTATCCAGATAGAAGTAAAGATGAAGTAGACGTAGCTGTAGAAGAAGTGCTAAAAGCAGGTGAGAAAAATCCTACAAACCCAGCAGTAGAAGGTCAACCATATACAAGCAATGAAAAAGTCATCAATCCAAATAAACCAGGAACAACGGTAACACCAACACCAACGAATGGATTGACAGTAGGAACCGATGGAAAAGTCACAGGAAAACCAACTGGTATCGAATGGACTGGCGATGAAACAGAGAAGACAGTGAATATTCCAGTAACGGTAACACGTACAGGAGATACCCCAGTCACCGTAACCATTCCAGTAGTGGTCCAAAGAGACTTAGATGGCGATGGCAAACCAGACGTATCAGATGATGATATTGATGGCGACGGTATTCCAAATGAAAAAGATACAACCCCACGTCAAGTAACACCATTAGACGCAGGCAAAGTAAATCCTACAAACCCAGCAGTAGAAGGTCAACCTTATACAAGTAATGAAAAAGTAATCAATCCAAACAAAGACGATGCGACATTCACAGCAACACCAACGAATGGATTGACAGTAGGAACAGATGGAAAAGTCACAGGAAAACCAACTGGTATCACATGGACTGGCGATGAAATATCTAAAACAGTGAATATTCCAGTAACGGTAACACGTACAGGAGATACCCCAGTCACCGTAACGATTCCAGTAGTGGTACAAAGAGACTTAGATGGCGATGGCAAACCAGACGTATCAGATGATGATATTGATGGCGACGGTATTCCAAATGAAAAAGATACAACCCCACGTCAAGTAACACCATTAGACGCAGGCAAAGTAAATCCTACAAACCCAGCAGTAGAAGGTCAACCTTATACAAGTAATGAAAAAAAGTAATCAATCCAAACAAAGACGATGCGACATTCACAGCAACGCCAACGAATGGATTGACAGTAGGAACAGATGGAAAAGTCACAGGAAAACCAACTGGTATCGAATGGACTGGCGATGAGACAGAGAAGACAGTGAATATTCCAGTAACGGTCAGCCGAACAGGAGACACCCCAGTCACCGTAACCATTCCAGTAGTGGTCCAACGAGACTTAGATGGCGACGGCAAACCAGACGTATCAGATGATGATATTGATGGCGACGGTATTCCAAATGACCAAGACCCAGCTCCACGAGTGAAAGATGGTTTAACAGCAGGCAAAGTAAATCCTACAAACCCAGCAGTAGAAGGTCAACCTTATACAAGTAAAGAAAAAGTGATCAATCCAAACAAAGACGATGCGACATTCACAGCAACACCAACGAATGGATTGACAGTAGGAACAGATGGAAAAGTCACAGGAAAACCAACTGGTATCACATGGACTGGCGATGAAACATCTAAAACAGTGAATATTCCAGTAACGGTAACACGTACAGGAGATACCCCAGTCACCGTAACGATTCCAGTAGTGGTACAAAGAGACTTAGATGGCGATGGCAAACCAGACGTATCAGATGATGATATTGATGGCGACGGTATTCCAAATGAAAAAGATACAACCCCACGTCAAGTAACACCATTAGACGCAGGCAAAAGTAAATCCTACAAACCCAGCAGTAGAAGGTCAACCTTATACAAGTAATGAAAAAAAGTAATCAATCCAAACAAAGACGATGCGACATTCACAGCAACACCAACGAATGGATTGACAGTAGGAACAGATGGAAAAGTCACAGGAAAACCAACTGGTATCGAATGGACTGGCGATGAAACATCTAAAACAGTGAATATTCCAGTAACGGTAACACGTACAGGAGATACCCCAGTCACCGTAACGATTCCAGTAGTGGTACAAAGAGACTTAGATGGCGATGGCAAACCAGACGTATCAGATGATGATATTGATGGCGACGGTATTCCAAATGACCAAGACCCAGCTCCACGAGTGAAAGGTGATTTAACAGCAGGCAAAAGTAAATCCTACAAACCCAGCAGTAGAAGGTCAACCTTATACAAGTAAAGAAAAAGTAATCAATCCAAACAAAGACGATGCGACATTCACAGCAACACCAACGAATGGATTGACAGTAGGAACAGATGGAAAAGTCACAGGAAAACCAACAGGTATCGAATGGACTGGCGATGAAACAGAGAAGACAGTGAATATTCCAGTAACGGTCAGCCGTACAGGAGATACCCCAGTCACCGTAACCATTCCAGTAGTGGTCCAACGAGACTTAGATGGCGACGGCAAACCAGACGTATCAGATGATGATATTGATGGCGACGGTATTCCAAATGACCAAGACCCAGCTCCACGAGTGAAAGGTGATTTAACAGCAGGCAAAGTAAATCCTACAAACCCAGCAGTAGAAGGTCAACCTTATACAAGTAAAGAAAAAGTGATCAATCCAAACAAAGACGATGCGACATTCACAGCAACGCCAACGAATGGATTGACAGTAGGAACAGATGGAAAAGTCACAGGAAAACCAACTGGTATCGAATGGACTGGCGATGAAACAGAGAAGACAGTGAATATTCCAGTAACGGTCAGCCGTACAGGAGATACCCCAGTCACCGTAACCATTCCAGTAGTGGTCCAACGAGACTTAGATGGCGACGGCAAACCAGACGTATCAGATGATGATATTGATGGCGACGGTATTCCAAATGACCAAGACCCAGCTCCACGAGTGAAAGATGGTTTAACAGCAGGCAAAGTAAATCCTACAAACCCAGCAGTAGAAGGTCAACCTTATACAAGTACTGAAAAAGTCATCAATCCAAATAAACCAGGAACAACGGTAACACCAACACCAACAAATGGTTTAACAATTGATGGAACAAGTGGCAAAGTTACAGGAACACCAACAGGTATCACATGGACTGGCGATGAAACATCTACAACAGTGAATATTCCAGTGACGGTCAGCCGTACAGGAGACACCCCAGTCACCGTAACCATTCCAGTAGTGGTCCAACGAGACTTAGATGGCGACGGAACACCAGACGTATCAGATGATGATATTGATGGCGACGGTATTCCAAATGACCAAGACCCAGCTCCACGAGTGAAAGATGGTTTAACAGCAGGAAAAAGTAACACCGACAAACCCAGCAGTAGATGGACAACCATATACAAGCAATGAAAAAGTCATCAATCCAAATAAACCAGGAACAACGGTAACACCAACACCAACAAATGGTTTAACAATTGATGGAACAAGCGGTAAAGTTACAGGAACACCAACAGGCTTAACATGGACTGGCGATGACACAGAACAAACAGTCAATATTCCAGTAACGGTCAGCCGAACAGGAGACACCCCAGTCACCGTAACCATTCCAGTAGTGGTCCAACGAGACTTAGATGGCGACGGCAAACCAGACGTATCAGATGATGATATTGATGGCGACGGTATTCCAAATGACCAAGACCCAGCTCCACGAGTGAAAGATGGTTTAACAGCAGGAAAAGTAACACCGACAAACCCAGCAGTAGATGGACAACCATATACAAGCAATGAAAAAAAGTCATCAATCCAAATAAACCAGGAACAACGGTAACACCAACACCAACAAATGGTTTAACAATTGATGGAACAAGCGGTAAAGTTACAGGAACACCAACAGGCTTAACATGGAATGGCGATGACACAGAACAAACAGTCAATATTCCAGTAACGGTCAGCCGAACAGGAGACACCCCAGTCACCGTAACCATTCCAGTAGTGGTCCAACGAGACTTAGATGGCGACGGCAAACCAGACGTATCAGATGATGATATTGATGGCGACGGTATTCCAAATGACCAAGACCCAGCTCCACGAGTGAAAGGTGATTTAACAGCAGGCAAAAGTAAATCCTACAAACCCAGCAGTAGAAGGTCAACCTTATACAAGTACTGAAAAAGTCATCAATCCAAATAAACCAGGAACAACGGTAACACCAACACCAACAAATGGTTTAACAATTGATGGAACAAGTGGCAAAGTTACAGGAACACCAACAGGTATCACATGGACTGGCGATGAAACATCTACAACAGTGAATATTCCAGTGACGGTCAGCCGTACAGGAGACACCCCAGTCACCGTAACCATTCCAGTAGTGGTCCAACGAGACTTAGATGGCGACGGAACACCAGACGTATCAGATGATGATATTGATGGCGACGGTATTCCAAATGACCAAGACCCAGCTCCACGAGTGAAAGATGGTTTAACAGCAGGCAAAGTAACACCGACAAACCCAGCAGTAGATGGACAACCATATACAAGCAATGAAAAAGTCATCAATCCAAATAAACCAGGAACAACGGTAACACCAACACCAACAAATGGTTTAACAATTGATGGAACAAGCGGTAAAGTTACAGGAACACCAACAGGCTTAACATGGAATGGCGATGACACAGAACAAACAGTCAATATTCCAGTAACGGTCAGCCGAACAGGAGACACCCCAGTCACCGTAACCATTCCAGTAGTGGTCCAACGAGACTTAGATGGCGACGGCAAACCAGACGTATCAGATGATGATATTGATGGCGACGGTATTCCAAATGACCAAGACCCAGCTCCACGAGTGAAAGGTGATTTAACAGCAGGCAAAGTAAATCCTACAAACCCAGCAGTAGAAGGTCAACCTTATACAAGTACTGAAAAAGTCATCAATCCAAATAAACCAGGAACAACGGTAACACCAACACCAACAAATGGTTTAACAATTGATGGAACAAGTGGCAAAGTCACAGGAAAACCAACTGGTATCGAATGGACTGGCGATGAAACATCTACAACAGTGAATATTCCAGTGACGGTCAGCCGTACAGGAGACACCCCAGTCACCGTAACCATTCCAGTAGTGGTCCAACGAGACTTAGATGGCGACGGAACACCAGACGTATCAGATGATGATATTGATGGCGACGGTATTCCAAATGACCAAGACCCAGCTCCACGAGTGAAAGATGGTTTAACAGCAGGAAAAGTAACACCGACAAACCCAGCAGTAGATGGACAACCATATACAAGCAATGAAAAAGTCATCAATCCAAATAAACCAGGAACAACGGTAACACCAACACCAACAAATGGTTTAACAATTGATGGAACAAGCGGTAAAGTTACAGGAACACCAACAGGCTTAACATGGAATGGCGATGACACAGAACAAACAGTCAATATTCCAGTAACGGTCAGCCGAACAGGAGACACCCCAGTCACCGTAACCATTCCAGTAGTGGTCCAACGAGACTTAGATGGCGACGGCAAACCAGACGTATCAGATGATGATATTGATGGCGACGGTATTCCAAATGACCAAGACCCAGCTCCACGAGTGAAAGGTGATTTAACAGCAGGCAAAGTAAATCCTACAAACCCAGCAGTAGAAGGTCAACCTTATACAAGTACTGAAAAAGTCATCAATCCAAATAAACCAGGAACAACGGTAACACCAACACCAACAAATGGTTTAACAATTGATGGAACAAGTGGCAAAGTCACAGGAAAACCAACTGGTATCGAATGGACTGGCGATGAGACAGAGAAGACAGTGAATATTCCAGTAACGGTCAGCCGTACAGGAGATACCCCAGTCACCGTAACCATTCCAGTAGTGGTCCAACGAGACTTAGATGGCGACGGCAAACCAGACGTATCAGATGATGATATTGATGGCGACGGTATTCCAAATGACCAAGACCCAGCTCCACGAGTGAAAGATGGATTAACATCAGGCAAAGTAAATCCTACAAACCCAGCAGTAGATGGACAACCATATACAAGCAATGAAAAAGTCATCAATCCAAATAAACCAGGAACAACGGTAACACCAACACCAACAAATGGTTTAACAATTGATGGAACAAGTGGCAAAGTTACAGGAACACCAACAGGCTTAACATGGAATGGCGATGACACAGAACAAACAGTCAATATTCCAGTAACGGTCAGCCGAACAGGAGACACCCCAGTCATCGTAACCATTCCAGTAGTGGTCCAACGAGACTTAGATGGCGACGGCACACCAGACGTATCAGATGATGATATTGATGGCGACGGTATTCCAAATGACCAAGACCCAGCTCCACGAGTGAAAGATGGTTTAACAGCAGGAAAAGTAACACCGACAAACCCAGCAGTAGATGGACAACCATATACAAGCAATGAAAAAGTCATCAATCCAAATAAACCAGGAACAACGGTAACACCAACACCAACAAATGGTTTAACAATTGATGGAACAAGCGGTAAAGTTACCGGAACACCAACAGGCTTAACATGGAATGGCGATGACACAGAACAAACAGTCAATATTCCAGTAACGGTCAGCCGAACAGGAGACACCCCAGTCACCGTAACCATTCCAGTAGTGGTCCAACGAGACTTAGATGGCGACGGCACACCAGACGTATCAGATGATGATATTGATGGCGACGGTATTCCAAATGACCAAGACCCAGCTCCACGAGTGAAAGATGGTTTAACAGCAGGAAAAAGTAACACCGACAAACCCAGCAGTAGATGGACAACCATATACAAGCAATGAAAAAAAGTCATCAATCCAAATAAACCAGGAACAACGGTAACACCAACACCAACAAATGGTTTAACAATTGATGGAACAAGCGGTAAAGTTACAGGAACACCAACAGGCTTAACATGGAATGGCGATGACACAGAACAAACAGTCAATATTCCAGTAACGGTCAGCCGAACAGGAGACACCCCAGTCACCGTAACCATTCCAGTAGTGGTCCAACGAGATGTAACAAAAACACCAACGTTTACAGTAGGTAACCAAGATCCAACAGACGGTCATGTAGATGTAACAGTAAGCGGCGTACCAGATGGCACAAAAGTGACATTACCAGGTGTTAATGGAGAGAAAGTCGTAACAGGTGGAAAAGTAACATTAACAAATGATGAATTACCAGAAACACCTCAGACCGGAAAAGGACGTGCGCAAGAAGACGGCAAACTTCCAAAAGAAGGCACAAGTGACATCACAATTCCAGGTAAAATTTCAAGTTCAAAAGGTGAACCAGAAGTTCAAACAGAAACCCCAGACTACACAAATACAATTCCAGTTACGCCAGTCAAACCTGCTACTAATGATAATGGAGCTAAATCAAATGATTCTCAAAATGTATTGCCAAATACAGGAACAGAATCAAATGCGACTCTTGCATCTCTTGGACTTCTTGGACTATTGAGTGGATTTGGACTTGTAGCTCGCAAGAAAAAGAAGACTAAAAATTTAGTCAAATGAACATTCATTCTTTTGTATTGTAAAGATAAGCTAGATTGTTTTTGGGAATCGTGTTCGTCATAAAATACAAAAAATGTTTAGATAAAGAAAGCGAACAATGCTAGGATTTTGTTAAACGGAATTCTAAGTATTGTTCGCTTTTGTGGTATAATAAGACTATGCAGAAGAAACCAACGTCAGCCTATGTGCACATCCCGTTTTGTACCCAGATTTGTTATTATTGTGACTTTTCAAAGGTCTTCATAAAAAATCAGCCTGTAGATAGTTATTTGGAACATCTGTTAGAAGAGTTTCGTTCTTATGATATTCAAAAGTTGCGAACCCTCTATATCGGTGGTGGGACACCGACAGCTTTATCAGCTCCGCAACTGGAGGTGTTATTGAATGGCTTGACTAAAAACTTGGACTTGTCTGCCTTGGAAGAGTTGACCATTGAAGCTAATCCAGGCGACTTGGATGCGGATAAGATTGCTGTTTTGAAAAACTCGACTGTCAATCGTGTTTCGCTAGGTGTGCAGACCTTTGATGATAAGATGCTGAAAAAGATTGGGCGCAGTCATTTGGAGAAGGATATTTATGAAAATATCGACCGCCTGAAACTGGCTGGTTTTGACAATGTCTCCATCGATTTGATTTATGCACTGCCAGGTCAGACCATGGAGCAAGTTAAGGACAATGTGGCTAAGGCCATTGGACTGGATATTCCCCATATGAGTCTGTATAGTTTGATTTTGGAAAACCACACGGTCTTTATGAACCGTATGCGACGAGGGAAATTGCCTCTGCCTAAGGAGGAACTGGAGGCTGAGATGTTTGAGTACATCATTGCAGAGCTGGAGCGAGCTGGTTTTGAGCATTATGAGATTTCCAATTTCTCCAAGCCTGGTTTTGAAAGTCGTCACAATCTCATGTACTGGGACAATGCTGAATACTATGGTATCGGTGCTGGGGCATCTGGTTATGTAAATGGAGTACGCTATAAAAACCACGGTCCGATTCGCCATTATCTAAGTGCAGTTGAGGAAGGCAATGCTCGGATCACAGAAGAGCACCTGAGTCAAAAAGAGCAAATGGAAGAAGAAATGTTCCTGGGCCTTCGCAAGAAATCAGGAGTCTCCATGGCGCGATTTGAGGAAAAATTTGGACGAACTTTCGATGGACTTTATGGAGAAATTGTCAGAGATTTGGTTCAACAAGGTCTCATGCAAATAGAGGGTGACCGAGTTCGCATGACAAAAAGAGGTCTCTTTTTGGGAGACACTGTAGCAGAACGATTTATTTTGGAGTAGAATGATGGGCTTAACTTATCAAATGAAAATGAAAATTCCTTTTGATATGGCTGATATGAACGGTCATATCAAACTTCCAGATGTGATTTTGCTATCCCTACAAGTTTCAGGGATGCAGTCTATTGAGTTAGGAGTTAGTGATAAGGCAATTTTGGAAGACTATAATCTAGTCTGGATTATCACAGATTATGATATTGAGGTGGTTCGTTTGCCTCGTTTTGCGGAAGAAATCACCATCGAAACGGAAGCTTTGAGCTACAATCGGCTCTTTTGCTACCGTCGCTTTACCATTTATGATGAAGCGGGGCAGGAGCTCATTCACATGATGGCGACCTTTGTTCTCATGGACCGAGACAGTCGAAAAGTCCATGCTGTTGAATCTGAGATTGTGGCTCCTTACCAGTCTGAGTTTGATAAAAAACTTATCCGTGGCCCAAAGTATGAGCCTTTGGAAGAGACAGTCAGCAAGGAGTACCATGTCCGTTTTTACGACTTGGATATGAATGGCCATGTCAATAATAGTAAATACCTGGATTGGATTTTTGAGGTCATGGGAGCAGATTTTTTGACCCACTATATTCCCAAGAAAATCAACCTCAAGTATGTCAAGGAAGTTCGACCAGGTGGGGTGATTACATCGGCTGTTGAACGGACTGGACTGGAAAGCAAGCATGAGATTACAAGCGACGGGGCTACCAATGCCCAAGCTATCATCACTTGGCAAGAAATGAAAAAGGATTAGAGAAAATATGAAATATAAAGGCTATTTAATTGATTTAGACGGAACCATTTATAAGGGGAAAGACAGAATCCCAGCAGGAGAGGCTTTTATCCATGAATTGCAAAAGCGGGACATTCCCTATCTCTTTGTGACCAACAATACAACCCGCACTCCTGAGAGTGTTCAGCAGATGTTGGCTCAGAATTTTAATATCGATACGCCCCTGTCGACTGTCTACACAGCAACTTTGGCGACTATCGATTATATGAATGACTTGGGGCTTGAAAAGACCGTCTATGTCATCGGAGAAGCAGGGCTCAAGGAAGCCATCAAGACGGCTGGATATGTTGAAGACAAGGAAAATCCTGCCTATGTGGTAGTAGGTCTGGACTGGCAAGTTGACTATGAAAAATTTGCCACAGCAACTCTGGCTATCCAAAAGGGTGCTCACTTTATTGGAACCAATCCTGACCTCAACATCCCGACAGAACGAGGGCTTTTACCAGGAGCAGGTTCGCTAGTAACTCTCCTTGAAGTAGCAACACGAGTGAAGCCTGTTTATATCGGAAAACCAAATGCCATCATTATGGACAAGGCAGTTGAGCACTTAGGCTTGGAACGTGAAGAGTTAATCATGGTTGGGGATAATTACTTGACTGATATTCGAGCTGGGATTGATAATGGCATTCCAACGCTCTTGGTAACGACTGGTTTTACCAAGGCAGAAGAAGTAGCTGGCCTGCCAATCGCACCGACTCATGTGGTTTCTAGCCTTGCGGAGTGGAACTTTGATGAAAACTAAACTGACCTTTTGGGGCTCTATGATTTTTCTCCTCTCCCTCTCAATCCTTCTGACCATCTATCTAGCTTGGATTTTTTATCCGCTGGAAGTTCAGTGGCTGAATTTAACGGATCGGGTTTATCTAAAACCAGAAACCATTCAGTACGACTTTCATGTCTTGATGAATTACCTGACCAATCCATTTAGTCAGGTTCTAGAGATGCCTGATTTTCGTTCGTCAGCAGCAGGTCTGCACCACTTTGCAGTGGTGAAGAACCTCTTTCACTTGGTTCAGCTAGTTGCTCTAGTGACACTGCCAAGTTTCTATTTCTTTGTTAAAGGGATTGTGAAAAAGGGCTTCTTGTCTCTATTTAGTAAAGGGCTTTTGGCTCTAGTAGTCTTGCCTTTGTTGATTGGGCTTGGGGGAGTTTTGATTGGTTTTGACCAATTCTTTACTCTGTTCCATCAAATTCTCTTTGTGGGAGATGATACCTGGCTTTTTGATCCAGCCAAGGATCCTGTTATACTGATTTGCCAGAGACTTTCTTCCTTCATGCCTTCCTCCTCTTTTTTGCCCTCTATGAAAGCTTCTTTGGCTATCTTTATCTAAAAAGTCGTAGGAAGTGAAACGAAAGATGTTTTTAATTTGTATATATAAAATTGTATACGATTTGAAACCATCGTTAAGAGTGAATTAACTAAATCAGAAATGTATTAATCGTTCGCAAACAGTCTATTTTTCTTGAAAAAAGGTAAATTCCCAAACTAAGTTCCACCGCTAATCCAAGTAGAAGTTAGTCTGATAAAAATCATAAAAACCAGTAGAATTCCGTGTCAGGGTAAGTTCCACTGGTTTTAATACTGCTTGATTTCATCGCTTTTGTAACTAAAATGAATCGAAAAAAAGAGCGCACAAAATCCCCTCATCTGAAAGCGTTTCAGATTAAGTTCCGCTATGGTGGAAGTTAGTGTGAGACGTTTGAATGGGTTTTTAGGTTAGTTTTTAGAACTTATGTTGGAGTAATGTAGAAGACTGACAGACGTCTTCTGCAGGTATTTTAGAAATGCCAAGAAGTTTAGGAATCTCTTCTCCATAAGTAAAGGCAAAAAGTTCATAGGCTGACTTTCCATTCAAAGCAACGCGTTTGACGCTGTTGACATGCGAACAAACTAGATTGATGTCCTCCTGAGTTAAGTTGTCAAAAGAAGTTCCCTTAGGTAGAATGTCGCGAATTAGTGTGTGATTTTTCTCAATTCTCCCTTTCTGGTCAGAGCGATTAGGATCACAAAAGAAAAGTTTACTCTCTCCTCGAACATCCATTTCGATGTCATCAACCCTGGCAAACTCTCCACCATTATCTGTGAGGATGACAGGAAAGAGTTGACAGAAATCTTTATCCGCTTGGTGAAGGGTGTTCTTGATATCATAGAGGTGTTTAGTAACCTCAAGGGCAGTTTTATTATCCAGAAGCCTAGCGAAGATAAAGTTACAGAAAGAGAGATTGAAGGTGAGTAGTACTTTACCTCCCATCCTGCCCATAACGGTGTCCATTTCCAGCCAAGAGTCTAGTTGATTCAGTGCTAAATAGTTTTGGAAATCCTCATAGGAACGTCCTTTTTTAGCTTCTTTAGGGATGGAAGGTAGCTTACTTTTCCGTCTTTCTTTGAATTTAACGGCTCTGACTAGGTCAATAGGAGCGATAGATAGGTATCCTTTTCGGATATGTCGATAGACAGTTGAGGAGCTGACATCAAGGTTATGAGTTTTGAGGATATGATAGATGTGTTGTCCCTTTTTAACCCCATCAGAAATGACTTTGTCCATGTCCCAGAAGGTCTTGGAATTGAGGGGAGTTCCTTCACGAGATTCAACAAGAGTTTGTTCGTATTGTTTTTGAGCTTGTTTAGCGAGGTAGAAAATCTTCTTATAGCCACAATTTTGTCTTCTTTTAGGACAGTCATTACAGACAAAGGGAGCTTTATCAAGTAGAGGGCAAGGAAGGTTATGGCATGTAGACTCTCGGACTTGTCTGTTTCGTTTGACTTCTTTGGAAACAGTAGTTGGGTCTTTTAGAATAAGTTGTCCGATAGCTTTGAAGGTTTCACCGCGCTCTAAGCCTAATTGAATATCATTACGGTCTGAAAGGGTAAGGTGTTTATGTTTTGTCATAGTAGACCTCATTTCTAACTCAAACGTCTCATACTTAATTCCACCATAAAAATTCGTTTTAGACTAATTTCCACTTCGGTTGGGCAAATGGAAGTTACTTTGAGAAGTTAGCTTTCTTGAAAAAATAGGCTTTTTTTCTAAAAATCCCTAGTCAAGCGCTTTATTTTTTTGTATAATAGAAGTAGCAAAGTATAGATAAGAAGAGAAAAGCATGATTACACTATTTCTATCACCGAGCTGTACATCATGTCGTAAGGCTAAGACCTGGTTAGAAAAACATAAGGTTCCCTTTGTAGAACACAATATTATGACCAGTCCTTTAACAAGAAAAGAATTGCAACACATCCTTTCCTTGACCGAAAATGGTACTGATGACATCATTTCAACTCGTTCAAAAATTTTTCAAAAATTGAATATTGATGTAGAGAGTATTTCGGTATCGGAATTGCTTCATTTGATTGAGCAGTACCCTAGTCTTTTGCGTCGTCCCATTATTATTGATGCCAAGCGCATGCAAATCGGTTTTAATGAAGATGAGATTCGTGCTTTTCTCCCTCGTAGTTACCGTAAGCAAGAACTAAAAGAAGCAAGAATGAGAGCTGGTATTAGTTAATGAACAAACAGTATAGTTACCCACTAGATTTGTCGTGGAGCACTGAAGAACTTGCTTCAGTGCTTTCTTTTTTAATGATGTTGAAGCGCCTATGAAGGCAAGGTAGAGGCTAAAAAGTTACTGGACTCCTATAAAGGGATTCAAAGCGGTCGTGCCAAGCAAGAGTGAAGAAAAAAACGTTTGGGACGAGAATTTGAAACGGTTAGTGGCTATTCGCTTTACCGAGCAGTTCAGACTGCCAAGGAAAAAGGGGAAGGAAAGATTTCTCTTGGAAAGTAAATTTGAATTTGCTAAAGAGCTTGTTAAGAAAGCAGTACAGTATATCCTTGACCATATGCAGGAAGACTTGCAGGTTGAGATTAAAACCTCTCCGACAGATTTGGTGACCAGACTGGACAAGGAAGTTCAGGAACTTTTGGTTGGTGAAATTCTATCCCGTTATCCTGAGGATAAGATTTGTGCTGAAGAAGGTTGTCTGCGAGCTTCGGTTCAAGAAGGAAAGGTTTGGGTCATTGATCCGATTGATGGTACCAGTAACTTTGTAGCCCAGCAAGAAGATTTTTGCTGTTATGATGGCTTATTTTTGAAAATGGTCGGGGACAGTTTGGTCTGATTTATGATGTGGTCAAAGGGGATTGTTATCACGGGGGTGGAGCCTTTCCCGTTTGTCTAAATGATAAGCCCCTAGCTCCCTTTAAAAGCAAAAACCACTTGGAGATTTTTCTCATTGCAGGCAATAGTGGCATGCTGGAAACCAACGAATGGGGTCTGGCTGATTTAGCTCGTGCGGTCCTCGGTGTTCGTGTCTATGGGAGTGCAGTAGTAGTTTTGCCAAGATTTTTATCAGGGCATTTGTTGACCTACGTCACCTATCTGCAACCATGGGATTATCTCATGGCTAGTATTTTTAGGGAAAGTTTGGGCTATCGGGTGGTGACCATTTCTGGTGAGACTCCTGATTTTTCAAACCAGACAGCCGGTTATGATGGTGCCTCTTGAGATGCAGAAGGAAATTCAGTCCTATATTTATGAAAGGAAAAAGAACTTAAATGCAATTTCCAGAAGGATTTGTTGAAAAAAATATAAAGAGATACTAGGAGATGAGGCAAGAGATTTTTCTTGCCTCTTTTTGAGGAGGAAGCGGTTTCTGCCTTTCGGGTCAATCCTTTAAAAAGAAGCGCCAGTTTCCTTTTCTGATGCCATTCCTCAAACCCCTTGGGAGTACTACGGGAAGGTTTCAGGGAAATCGCCTGAGCATGCTACTGGTTTAGTTTATTCGCAAGAACCTCTTTGCTCAGATGGTTGCTCAGGTAGCCCAGCCCAGTCCTGGTATGAAGGTCTTGGACTTGGGCTGCTGCTCCAGGTGGCAAATCAACTCAACTAGCGACTTATCTAGCAGGGGAGGCCTTCTCGTTTCCAATGAAATTTCAAGCAAACGGGCTAAGATTTTTGGTTGAAAAATATGGAGCGTTTCGGAGCGACAAATGTCGTGGTGACCAATGAATCTGCTGACCGTTTTGGTCAAAGGTTTTTTTAAAGGCTATTTTGACCTCATTGTCCTTGATGCGCCTTGCTCTGGCGAAGGGATGTTTCGTAAGCAACCAGGTGCTATGGACTATTGGAGCTTGGATTATCCAAGTCAATGTGCTAGTCTACAAAGAGAAATTCTAGCGGATGCAGTGACCATGCTAGCAGAAGGTGGTCGTTTAGTTTATTCAACCTGTACCTGGGCGCCTGAGGAAAACGAAGAGATCGTCAATTGGCTACTGGAAGAGTATGATTTTGATTTGTTGCCAATAGAGCATATCAATGGAATGGTAGCTGGAATTGACCTGCCAGAAACGGCTCGGATGTATCCTCATTATTTTAAGGGAGAGGGGCAGTTTGTCGCTCATTTACAATTTAAAGGTGACAATCCAGCACCTAAATTTAAGGCAAGTAAGAGCAATCTCAGCCGAGAACAAGTTGCCTTGTGGCAGGAATTTGCCCAAAAACATTTGAAAATCAATCTAAGGGGAATCTTGCAGACTTTTGGTGACCAACTCTATCTCTTGCCAGAACTCTTGCCAGATTTAGGGAAGCTCAAGATTGCTAGGAATGGCCTGCATCTGGGCACCTTTAAGAAGAAACGCTTTGAACCTAGTTTTGCTCTTGGTCTAGCCTTGAAACCGAGTCAGGTCAAGCAGTCCGTTGAAATTGACCAAGAAGCGTTTGTAAAGTATGTGGCTGGAGAAACCGTTCAGCTGGCGGAAAGTCTGCCAAATGATTGGTACCAAGTTTGGTTCAAGGAAATGGTTTGGGCTTTGCTAAGGTGACTGGAAATGTTTTGAAAAATTATTTTCCCAAAGGCCTTAGATTCAAGTGAAAATGCTAGTCAAAGTAGCTTGTCTATGTTATAGTGGAAGTATGGATTTTTTTCAAATTGTCTTTCATTTTAAGTCAAAATTGGTGGAGAAGGTAACTAAGCAAATTTCTAGTTAAACCAAGCTAATACTCTTCGAAAATCTCTTCAAACCGCGTCAACGTCGCCTTGCCGTATATATGTGACTGACTTCGTCAGTCTTATCTACAACCTCAAAGCGGTGCTTTGAGCAGCCTGCGGCTAGTTTCCTAGTTTGCTCTTTGATTTTCATTGAGTATAAGAACTTTAGTTGGCTCCCAATTTTCAAAAGAAAAACATAAATAAATAGTTGAAAAAAATTCACAGCATTCACCATTATTTTCAAGGAGAAAAAACAGTGAAAAAAAGGAAAAAACTCGCTCTATCCCTTGCGGCTCTTTTGCTAGCAGGTTCTTTGGCGGGATGTGCTAGCTGGATTGATCGTGGAGAATCCATGACTGCTGTTGGCTCAACGGCTCTTCAGCCCTTGGTCGAAGCAGCAGCAGATGAATTTGGCTCTATGCACGTTGGAAAAACAGTCAACGTCCAAGGTGGAGGATCTGGTACAGGTCTGTCTCAGGTTCAATCTGGAGCCGTTGATGTAGGAAATTCAGACGTATTTGCCGAGGAAAAAGACGGTATCAACGCTTCAGCCCTAGTGGATCACAAGGTTGCAGTAGCAGGCTTGGCAGTCATTGTAAATAAGGAAGTTGATGTTGAAAATCTGACAACTGAACAACTCCGTAGCATCTTTACAGGTCAAGTGACCAACTGGAAAGAAGTCGGTGGGAAAGACCTAGCCATTTCCATTATCAACCGCGCGGCAAGTTCTGGTTCACGTGCAACCTTTGATAGTGTTATCATGGATGGTCAGTCTGCTGTGCAGAGTCAAGAACAGGATTCAAATGGAATGGTCAAAAACATTGTTTCCCAGACACCAGGAGCCATTTCTTACCTAGCCTTTGCCTATGTGGATGACTCGGTGAAACGCATGAAGTTGAATGGCTATGAGCCGATTGCAGAAAAATGTTACAACCAATAACTGCTACTTTATGGTCTTATGAGCACATGTACACCCTAGGTCAGCCAAACGAATTGGTGGCAGAGTTTCTCAACTTTGTCCTCTCAGATGAAGCGCAAAGCGGAATCGTTAAGGGAATGGGTTATATTTCTGTCAAGGAAATGAAGGTTGAAAAAAAGATGCTGTAGGAACGGTGACAGCACTAGAAGGGAGTCACTAATGAATCAAGAAGAATTAGCTAAAAAATTACTTTCTCCCTCAAAGAACTCTCGTCTAGAGAAATTAGGAAAGGGCTTGACCTTTGCCTGTTTATCTTTGATCGTCATCATTGTACTATGATTTTTGATTTTTCGTAGCCCAGAAAGGCTTGTCGACCTTCTTTGTCAATGGGGTCAATATCTTTGATTTCCTCTTTAGCCAAAACTTGGAATCCTTCAAGTAAACAATTTGGTGCCCTTCCTATGATTTTGGGTTCCTTTATTGTCACAATCCTATCAGCCCTTATCGCAACTCCTTTTGCCATTGGTGCGGCAGTCTTTATGACCGAAGTCTCACCAAAAGGTGCTAGAATCTTGCAACCAGCCATTGAATTGCTAGTCGGGATTCCTTCAGTCGTCTATGGATTTATCGGTTTACAGGTCGTAGTTCCCTTTGTCCGCAGTGTCTTTGGTGGTACTGGTTTTGGGATTTTATCAGGGATTTTCGTTCTCTTTGTCATGATCTTACCGACGGTAACCTTTATGACAACGGATAGCTTGCGTGCGGTGCCTCGTCACTATCGCGAAGCTAGTTTGGCTATGGGAGCTACTCGTTGGCAAACCATCTGGCGCGTGACCTTGAAGGCGGCGCGTTCAGGGATTTTTCACAGCAGTGGTCTTTGGGATGGCGCGTGCCTTTGGTGAGTACTTTGTACCATTCAGATGGTGGTCGGAAACTCAGCTGTTGTTCCAACTTCACTAACAACACCTGTCGCGACCTTGACCTCTGTCTTGACCATGGGTATCGGAAATACCGTCATGGGAACCGTTGATAATAATGTACTCTGGTCACTGGTACTTAGTCTTGCTCTTGATGAGTTTGGTACTTCAACAGTGTGATTAAATTGATTACGAAAGAAAGAGGAAAGAAAAACTATGCACGCTAAGAAATTAGATAAAAATTGCAACAGCTGTCCTCTACTCGATTGCAGGAATTATTGTACTATCTTGGCATCCTTGATTCTTTATATCTTGGTTCGTGGTTTGCCCCACATCTCTTGGTCTTTCTTGACTGGCAAATCATCTTCTTACCAAGCAGGTGGAGGGATTGGAATTCAGCTCTATAATTCCTTCTTCCTTTTGGTCATTACCTTGATTATCTCTGTGCCCTTGTCTATGGGAGCTGGGATTTTTTTCTAGCTGAATACGCCAAAAAAAGGTCCTGTGACCAATTTTGTCAGAACCTGTATTGAAATCTTGTCTTCACTGCCATCAGTGGTTGTAGGTCTCTTTGGTTACTTGATCTTTGTAGTTCAGTTTGAGTATGGATTTTTCAATCATTTCAGGTGCCTTTAGCTTTGACAGTCTTTAACCTGCCTCAGATGACTCGAAATGTTGAGGACAGCTTGAAACACGTTCACCATACGCTGACGTGAGGCTGTACCTAGCCCTTGGGATTTCTCGTTGGGAGACAGTGGTCCATGTGGTCATTCCAGAAGCCCTTCCAGGTATTGTGACTGGGGTTGTCTTGGCATCTGGTCGTATCTTTGGTGAGGCGAGCTCTCATCTATACAGCAGGGCAATCCGCTCCAGCCCCTTGACTGGTCTAACTGGAATATTCTCAGTGTGACCAGCCCAATCTCTATCTTCCGTCAAGCAGAAACGTTAGCAGTCCATATTTGGAAAGTCAACAGTGAAGGTACTATTCCTGATGGAACTATCGTATCAGCAGGTTCTGCGACCGTGCTCCTTATCTTTATCCTCATCTTTAACTTTGGAGCCCGCAAACTCGGAAGCTACCTACATAAGAAATTAACCAGCGCCTAAAGGAGAAGCCATGTCAAAATATAATTGGGATGAAAAGCATATCATCACCTTTCCTGAAGAGAAAGTGGTCCTCTCTACTAAGGATTTACATGTTTACTACGGTAAAAAAGAATCCATCAAGGGCATCGATATGCAATTTGAAAAAAATAAAATTACAGCCTTGATTGGTACCTTCTGGTTCAGGGAAATCAACCTACCTTCGCAGTCTCAACCGTATGAATGATACCATTGATATTGCCAAGGTAACAGGTCAAATCCTCTACCAAGGGATTGATGTCAACCGTCCAGAAATCAACGTTTATGAGATGCGTAAACACATCGGAATGGTCTTCCAACGACCAAATCCCTTTGCCAAGTCTATCTACCGCAATATCACTTTTGCTCATGAACGTGCAGGGGTTAAGGACAAGCAAGTTTTGGATGAAATTGTGGAAACTTCTCTTCGTCAGGCTGCCCTTTGGGATCAGGTCAAAGACGATTTGCACAAGTCAGCCTTGACCCTATCAGGTGGTCAGCAACAACGTCTTTGTATCGCGCGTGCTATCTCTGTTAAACCAGATATCCTCTTGATGGATGAACCAGCGTCAGCCTTGGATCCGATTGCGACAGCCCAGCTGGAAGAAACCATGTTGGAGTTGAAGAAGGACTTTACCATCATCATCGTGACCCACAGTATGCAGCAGGCTGCGCGTGCGAGTGACTACACAGGATTTTTCTACTTGGGTGACTTGATCGAGTACGATAAGACGTCTAATATTTTCCAAAATGCCAAACTACAGTCAACCAATGACTATGTAACAGGACACTTTGGATAGAAAGGAAACAGTATGACAGAAGCGATTTTACAGGTGTCAGACCTGTCCGTTTACTACAATCAAAAGAAGGCCTTGAATAGTGTTTCCCTATCTTTCCAACCTAAGGAGATTACAGCCTTGATTGGTCCATCTGGATCAGGGAAATCAACCCTCCTCAAGGCTATCAACCGTATGGGGGATCTCAATCCAGAGGTGACCACAACTGGTTCGGTGGTTTACAACGGCCACAATATTTACAGCCCACGTACAGATACAGTTGAATTGCGGAAGGAAATTGGTATGGTTTTCCAACAACCAAACCCTTTCCCTATGTCTATCTACGAAAATGTTGTTTACGGGCTTCGTATCAATGGAGTGAAGGACAAGCAAGTTCTGGATGAAGCGGTGGAAAAAGCCCTACAACGAGCTTCCATCTGGGATGAGGTCAAGGATCGCCTGCATGATTCAGCTATTGGTCTTTCAGGTGGACAACAGCAACGTGTCTGTGTTGCCCGTGTCTTGGCAACTAGTCCTAAAATCATTCTCTTGGATGAACCGACTTCAGCCTTGGACCCTATCTCTGCTGGGAAGATTGAGGAAACCTTGTATGGGCTAAAAAATAAATACACCATGCTCTTGGTTACACGTTCTATGCAACAAGCCTCTCGTATCTCTGACAAGACAGGATTTTTCCTAGATGGAGATTTGATTGAGTTTAACGATACCAAGAAGATGTTCCTCAACCCACAACACAAGGAAACAGAAGATTATATTTCAGGAAAATTTGGATAAGGAGATAAATGATGTTACGTTCTCAATTTGAAGAAGATTTAGAGAAATTGCACAACCAGTTCTATGCCATGGGACAAGAAGTGCTATCCCAAATCAATCGTACAGTACGTGCCTTTGTTACGCATGACCGTGATTTGGTAAAGGAAGTCATCGAAGACGATGCAGAAGTAAACGAATACGAAGTGAAATTGGAGAAGAAATCATTTGAAATGATTGCCCTCCAACAACCCGTTTCTCAGGACTTGCGTACAGTTCTAACAGTCTTGAAGGCTGTATCTGACTTGGAACGTATGGGTGACCATGCTGTTTCCATTGCAAAAAGCGACCATTCGTATGAAGGGGGAACAACGTATCCCAGCTGTTGAAGAAGAAATCAAGAGAATGGGTCGCGATGTCAAGAACTTCGTTGAAGCGACCCTTGAACTCTATCTGAATGGTTCAGTAGACCAGGTACTATGAAGTAGCGACCATGGACGAAAAAAATCAACCATTACTTTGATAGCATTCGTGACTTGGCTACGGAAGAAATCAAGAAAAATCCAGATGCCATCGTTACAGGTCGTGATTATTTCCAAGTGATTGCCTTCTTGGAACGTATTGGAGACTATGCCAAGAATATCTGTGAATGGGTTGTTTACTTTGAAACAGGTAAGATTGTCGAACTATAAAATAGATTTATTCTGTATAAAAAGGAGCTTGAAATCAACTGATAGCTCCTTTTCTTGAATGAAAAAAATATTTTTAAGATAAAAATTCAAAAAACACTTGACAAGCAACTTGGATAGCGTTATAATTATACAAAATTAACAGAGAGGTTGTTTATTTATGAAATTAAAAAAATGGATATTTGTTTTATGTAGTTTTCTTGCAAGCTTCTTCTTAGTAGCTTGCCAGTCGGGTTCTAATGGTTCTCAGTCAGCTGTTGAAGCCATTAAGCAAAAGGGGAAATTGGTAGTGGCGACAAGTCCTGACTATGCACCTTTTGAATTTCAGTCTTTAGTTGACGGGAAAAATCAGGTAGTCGGTGCGGACATTGATATGGCTCAAGCTATCGCTGATGAACTTGGGGTTAAGTTGGAAATTTCAAGCATGAGTTTTGATAATGTCTTGACTAGTCTTCAAACTGGTAAGGCTGACCTAGCTGTCGCAGGAATTAGCGCTACTGATGAGAGAAAAGAAGTCTTTGATTTTTCAATCCCTTACTATGAAAACAAGATTAGTTTCTTGGTTCGTAAGTCTGATGTAGAAAAAAATACAAGGATCTAACTAGCCTTGAAAAGTGCTAATATTGCGACTCAAAAAGGGACTGTTCCAGAAGCTATGGTCAAGGAACAATTGCCAAAAAGCTCAATTGACTTCCCTAGCTAATATGGGTGAAGCTGTTAATGAATTACAGGCTGGAAAAAGTAGATGCTGTTCACATGGATGAGCCTGTTGCCCTTAGCTATGCTCGCTAAAAAAATGCGGATCTAGCTGTCGCAACTGTCAGCTTGAAGATGAAAGACAGCGAAGCCAATGCAGTTGCCCTTAGAAAAAAATAGTGCTGATTTGAAAGAAGTGGTGGACAAGGTCATCCAAAAACTCAAGGATGA
>BNJS01001310.1_pt1 | contig 78436 bp, 107 predicted proteins | sample 8540461 | NCBI WGS metagenome assembly BNJS01 (sample SAMD00202454, study PRJDB9452) | human saliva metagenome | isolation source: human saliva | place: Japan
TAGAAGTGACTGAACGTGTTAAAGGCGACTTCAAAGGCTTGCTTTAAAAGCGATTCTTGCTGAATTGTAAGGGGACACGATGTCAAGTTTATTTAATAATCCATTTTTAGAATTATTCGTGGGGTTTTAATAATCGTTCTCCTAACGTTGGTTTGGCTATTTATTTTTGCAGCCTTTAATAATTCTGGTAGTGAAACAAATTACGAGCCTTTTCAAGGAGCGTCCATTGTTTTTGCAGTTTTGAGTTATCTGGTCATAGTCTTTCTATTTCAATACCATAAGGTTATTAACTTAAAAGAACTCATTGGATCTTCCTATAGTGCAATTGAAATTAAAGAACAGTATGTTGAAAAATTAATTATCCAGCTTCGTGAATTAACTGATAAGATTGTGGACCATGAATTAAAAATGTCCGTGCGTAAAAATGTTTCAGACTTGTTAGAAGAAACACATTCTGTTATTAATTCTACAAACGATGAAAACCAGGCAAATCATTCGGAGTCTAAGCGTAAATTTTATGGAGAATCTGGGACAGTTTCATCCCACACATATTCCTCTCAAGTAGAAGAAACGAAGAGTAAAATATTGGAACAAATCGAAAGGGACACCAATATTACAGCCGATCAAAGTATTAAGGATCTGATAGCTGAAATCAAAGAATCAGAAGTATTAGTTGCCAATCAAAAATTACACTATAATGAAATGGTGTCGGAATACAATAAAGCGATTTATACTTTACCCTTAGCTTTTCTAAGAACAACCTTGGGACATTTCGAAAAAGACTATTTGTAATTTGTCAACTCAAAAGTTGAGAGGATGTTCAAAATTCATACTTAATACAGAAAGGTAGAGCGAGGTGTTCTGATTTGAACACGAGCGGAAAACTTTTCTAGAAACTCAGAAAGGAAGGGAAGTTCGGATTTGAATTGAACCTGAGCTGTTCTCTTCTATATCAAAAAATTAAGAAAGAAAGGAATTGAACCCACCTGGTGCAGCAGTGGGAAAAGACAGTTGGTCTAGCGAGCATCGCTCACTGCACCCAACCCTATTTTCCCTTCGCTTTTTGACGGGTTTGGTATCTTTCTAAATATCAAATATAAATTAAAGAAAAGGATGGGCCCTTGTATTCACTGAACTGAATACGGGCGGAGAACTGTGTAAAAAAGATAAACTGTCTAACATCTGCGATGCTTCGTCAGTTTCCTATTTTTACTTTGTTCTCTGTCGCTATCCTAAATATACAATAAAGAAAGGTAGAGCAAGGTGTTCTGATTTGAACACGAGCGGAAAACTCGGAAAATAGATAATCTGATTGAGAAATCAGGATTTCTCGTCAGATTCCTAATTTTCAGTCGTTTTCTTGTCGCTCTTTGTATCATAAATTATGTCTATCCATATTGCTGCTCAGCAGGGTGAAATTGCTGATAAAATTCTTCTTCCGGGGGATCCTCTTCGTGCGAAATTTATTGCGGAGAACTTCCTTGAAGATGCTGTTTGTTTTAACGAAGTGCGTAACATGTTTGGCTACACTGGTACTTACAAGGGTCACCGTGTATCTGTCATGGGAACTGGGATGGGAATACCATCTATTTCGATTTATGCGCGTGAGTTGATTGTGGACTACGGTGTGAAGAAATTGATTCGTGTGGGAACTGCTGGTTCTTTGAATGAAGGTGTTCACGTCCGTGAATTGGTCTTGGCACAGGCTGCTGCAACCAACTCAAACATCATCCGCAACGACTGGCCACAGTATGATTTTCCGCAAATTGCTAGCTTTGATTTGCTGGACAAGGCCTACCATATCGCCAAAGAACTCGGTATGACAACCCACGTTGGGAACGTTTTGTCATCTGATGTCTTTTATTCAAACTATTTTGAAAAGAACATCGAGCTTGGAAAATGGGGGGTTAAAGCTGTTGAAATGGAAGCAGCAGCCCTCTACTATTTAGCGGCTCAACACCATGTTGACGCTCTTGCAATCATGACTATTTCTGATAGTTTGGTCAATCCAGATGAAGACACCACTGCAGAAGAACGCCAAAACACTTTCACCGATATGATGAAGGTTGGTTTGGAAACCTTGATTGCAGAGTAAAATGTAAAAGAAAATCCTGAGTTTAAATGTACTGCACCCCAAAAGTTAGACAAATAATTATTGAAAGGATTTAGTTCTGTACTGCACAGGACTAAGTCCTTTTAGTTTTTGTCTTAATTCGTTTGTTATTGTAATAATCAATATAGTCCTACAATGGCTTGTTCCAATTGCTTAAGCGGCTGAAACGACTTCTCATAACCATAACCAATTTCTATTTGATTCTTTATATCCTAAATTGTCAAATTAAGCTAGACTTTTCAAGTAACTCATAAAAACTTGGTATGGTGTTTGATAATTCAATGATTTTCTAGGCATTCTATTTCTTTTATCAGCAATAGCTGATAAATATTTTTGAGAAATAGTAGTAAAATCCATTTGTTTCGGTAATCCATTTCGTCTTAATAAGCCATTAGAATGTTCATTGAGACCTCTTTGACCAGGACATCCCGGATCCGCAAAGAAGATATCAATGTCGCTTGCTTTTTGTCCATCAGTTTTCAGTGTGATGATGGCTTTTGAGAGACCTTCTACCAAGGTAATAACCTCACTTTTTGTGTTTCTCGCCAACAATGGTATCTCCTTCTAGATGACCAAATTCTGTTTTTAAAATTAGGAAAAATGACTGTTCTGTCACGTAAATCTCTGCGAACCGCTTGTTTTCCTCGTTTTTCGCTATGACCATTTGGTTTTCTTTTGCCTTTCCAAGGGAGGTCCTCTTTTTTGTAGTAAGCCTCTATCATTACAAGCTCGTTTGTGGTAAGATATGTATAGGTCATTTCAGACAAATGTGGTAGTTTATCTGATCCTAATATAGATGGTTGTTTCTGTCTCAGCTTAATTTTTGGGTTTTTATAAAGCTAAACCAAAAAAATTAATAGAAAGTAAACGGATACACATTATAATAAGATTACGCTAAGTAAACCAATCTTAACATATTTTTTATATATATTCAAATAATGGCTAAAAAGAAATATTTATCGAAATTGTCTCTATTGATTATAATTAATGAGGTTCAAGGTGTCGCTATTTTTATTGTGGAAACTTCAGTATGAAATCTATATACTGAAATTATAAATTGAGTAATTTAACCTTTCAAAATGTTAAGGTGGTTATACTTGATTATAATTCTTATTTCTTATATAATAAAGGGGTTTGTATGTTTAGAAAGAGGGGATGAAATAAAAAGATTTAACTAATTTATAGCTTTTACTATTTTTATATCCTAAGGAATTAAAAATCTGAAATTGTAATAATCATATGACTCAATATAGTGATAAAAAGGATTAGTATGAAAAAGTAAGAAAAGGATGTTTTATGCCAAATCAATCACAAGAGGAGATGTTTTTACTCGAATACATCTTATTAGATACTCAAACTAAGGTTGAGAGTATTCTTTTTCCCATTTTTAGTAGACTTTGATGTCGGAGAACAATCCGCCTACTGCTGGGATTAGGATATGAGTTTTCTTCAAAGCGATGTCCCACTTGATCCGAATCTTCGTAAACCGGGTCAAATATACCATCTTTACGTTCGCGAAAAGATTAGCTTTGTTCAAGCAGACTCTCCTAAAAAGGCGGGCTCTGTCGTTGAATTTCATCCTGAACTCTGCTATCCTGAGGGTTTACATGATACTGATTTAAATAAGGTATTAACAAGAGAGGTTCTATTTACTTATGAAGATGGGACAGTTGCCTTTCCATCTCTGAGGGAAGAACTCCATTTTACGCGAGCAGCGATGGTAAATCATGCTCAGAAAAGTGTTTCCTATTTTCCGTGGCAAGCAAGGGAAGGAACAGCATTTTTTGTTAGTGTAAAACTGCCTGTTATTGAGGGATACTATCCTGAACATAGTGTGTTGGAGCCCGAAAACGTAGATGATGTCGATCAAACTCCTTTGCATCAACAAAAAACCATACGTTATCTGAAAAAAACTCAGCAGGCACGAGTGCTCGTTATAGATATCACAGTGAACAAGGTGCTGTCAGATGAAGTGTACAAAGGTAAAACGGGTGATGCTATTGAGTATCCTATCGAGGAGAGAGTAGAGCAGTTTATCGCTCAGGGATATGAGATAGTAGAGAATGAAATGGAAGGTCATCAGTTTTATTCAGCGAATGAAGGGGTTGTTGACACGTTTACGATTCAGGTGAGACCAAAGGAGCTTGAAGTAAGGGCCTCAGACGACCTACCTCCTGCTGGAACACCTGTGTATAAGGAGTTAAAGCAAAGTGTTGTTTGGCCTTCAGGGATTGAAAAGAAAGACCTTGAAAAGCAAATTACTCGGACGATTTACACTACCTTTGAAGATGGTAGAGCAGTCATTCCTCCAATCCAACAAACCGTTACTTTTGAACGTAGCGCAGTCACGAATCTTGTCACAGGAACTGTCTTACATACTCAGTGGACAGTAAAAGGAGACAATACAGGATTCGATGCATATGCTCCTTCAGAAATTGATGGATTTATCGCTAAACCACGTCATATATCAGCAGTTTCGGATGTATCTATTGACACGCTTAGTAGTGAAGTGACAATTGTCTACACAAAAAAATTACAAAAGGTAGTAGTCAAATTTGTTGATGTATCTGATCAGAATCGCGTCATTTATCAAGAAAATCTCGTCGGGAAAACAGATGAACGGATTGATTATCAACCCAAGGAAAAACTCAATGAGCTACTAAGTAATGGCTACGAATTAGTTTCTAGTGATTTTCCAGAGAAAGCATACTTTGGAAAACATTCTGAAAAAAGCATCACTTACAATATTCAGTTAACACCAAGACTCATGGTTGTTGAGCCTGAACATCCCAAAGCGGTAGGAAGTTTTATTCATCAGGAAAATTATCCGAACTTAAGATGGCCAGAAGGTGTTGAGGAAACTTCTTTTAAGTCGTGATGTCAGTCGTACTATTTCTTATTTATACGAGGATGGGAGTGAAGTCTTTCCAAAAACAGAGGAGAAAATCTGTTTTAAAAAGGACTGCAACGGTCAATCTCGTGACATATGAGGTCACTTATACAGACTGGCAACAAACTAATAGTTCCTTTTCTTATCGTGATATTCCAGAGCTGCCTGGTTATACGACTGATAGGGTTTGTATCGAGGAGATTACAGATGTGACTGTAGATTCTGCGGATTACAATCTCACTGTTTGCTATAGTAAAATTATCCTTCCTGACACAATTATCCTCTATGATAGGACTGCGGATGAAATCCTAACTAAGATAAAAACTTATAGTCGTGAGAAATCAGATATTTGGGAAGAAGTAGTAGCCAAGAGTCATTCATATATCGAACAAGGTTATGAATTGGCGAGTAAATTGGACGAAATTCAAACAATTCAGAATAAGGATGAAACCCAAACCTTTGTCGTGCAGTTGAGACAAGTTCAATTAACAATTACATCTCAAACTCCTCGGAAAGCTCATAGTACAGTGTTAGAGCATAAGAGAGTTAGATGGCCTTTTGGGACTTGAGAGAGAAGACTTAACCAAGAAGGTTAGTCGAACGATTGAGTTTAGGTTTGATAATGGCGAATGTGCAGGTCAAAGTATCAAACAAGAGGTGACGTTCGAGAGAACAGCAAGGATTAACCTCGTTACGGGTGATTTCTCTTACTCAGAATGGAAGAGCTCCCTCGTGAAAATGGAATCTGTCGCGGTTCCGGTTATAGATGGCTATACGAGTAACGTGCAGGAGATTGCATCGGAAGTAGTAAATCCAGAACAACTTAATCAGCTCGTGGAGATTGTTTATTACCCGAACCCTAATAGCGTTACTATATCTTTTGTCGATGTGACGTCAAAAGAAGTGATTTATACAGATAGAGTCTCAGGGAATGTTCAAGAAAAATTGCATTATAATCCCTACATTTCATTGACGCTACCAGAGCTACATGGGTATGTCATTTATGACAATGGATGCCCAGATTTTATCGAATTTAATGGTGAATCAAGGAAATATACAGTCTTAGTGGAGCCGATGATATTGGAAGTCCGTTTCGGTGAAAGTCATGCGCCAAATACCGTCACGGAGATAGAGAACTACGGTTCCTTTATTTGGCCAAAGGGAGTAGATAAACACGATTTGCAACATACTGTGACTCGGACCATTCATTACCAAAATGAAAAGAACGAAGTGTTATCAGAGTCTATCGTCCAGTCTATTCTTTTCCAACGTGGTGCCTTTATCAATTTGGTAACTCTAGAGATTACTTATACTGAGTGGAATTCCGAGACGAATGTTTTCCCTGAAAGGGTAACACCCAAGATTCAGGGATATGAAGCAAATATAGCAAGTATACCGTCTCTGGAAGTAGGACCTCTTTTATGGAATCAAAATGCAGAAATTGTAGTGAGGTATTCTAGGACTCTACATGAGGTGGAGATTATTGTATTAGATGTCGAAAGTCTAACTGCTTTAGAAACGTTTCTTATTTTGGCTGATTCGAACGACGAAGATAGCTATACGCTCGATAGTTTGGTATCTCATTATCAAGAGCAGGGTTACGAACTAGTGGAAGTCAAAGTTTCGGAGGATATGCAACATATTCAAATTTTGATCAAACCAGTTCATGTTTCAGTGACACTGGATTTGATGGAAAGTGATTTTGATACACTCCCTCCTAAAATTGCGAAGCAACTAAAAACTAATCCTGAACTAACTCGAAATAATATTTCTCGCACCATAAAACGTTTGATTCATTATCGCTACACGGATAATAGTGAGGCTGCTCCAAGTTTTTATGATAAGATTTACTTCACACGAAAAGCGGATGTAAATATTGCTACAAATAAGGTGCAGTTTGGTGCTTGGTATAGCCAGTATCCAGTGTTTGATGAGGTGTTATCTCCTATTATTGAAGGATTCACATCTTCAGATGAAGTTAGTTTGCGTGTTGAGAATGTGACAGAGGATAGTTACGATATTGAAGAAGTGGTTTACTATCATCGAAACATCCAGCATATTGTTTAAATTATATTAATAAAACTACAGGAGATATCCTTCATGTTGAACCGCTTTCTATGAATGATGAGACCTTCTCTCGAATGGAAGCACCTACAATCTTATCTTCAGCGATGGAAAAAACTACGAATGCTGAAGAGATTGCGCAAAACAATGAAGACACTCAGAAGGACTTGGGTAGTCATCTTAAAAAAGAACATCAAGAGGAAGTTATTCCGAAATCGAATAAAGGACACTTTTTTGATTTCCTTTTTAAGAAAAACAAAAAGTAAAGGCTTTTTGTCAACTGTAGTGGGTTGAAGTCAGCTAAGATCTAGAAAGGACACATTTCGTCCTTTCTTTTTTAATGTTCAGAGCGATAAAAATCCGTTTTTTGAAGTTCCGAAATCCAAATGCATTTCGTTTGATAAGTTTAATGAGATTATTAGTCGCTTCCAATTTGGCGTTAGAATAGGGTAGTTGAAGGGCGTTGACGATTTTCTCTTTGTCCTTTAGAAAGGTTTTAAAGACAGTCTGAAAAAGGGGATGAACCTGCTTTAGATTGTCCTCAATGAGTCCAAAGAATTTCTCCGGTTCCTTATTCTGAAAGTGAAAAAGTAAGAGCTGATAGAGATCATAGTGGTGTTTCAAGTCTTTTGAATAGCTTAACAGCTTGCCTGGAATCTCTTTATTGGTCAAGTGCAGACGAAAAGTAGGGCGATAAAAACGTTTATCACTCAATTTACAACTATCCTGCTGGATGAGTTTCCAGTATCGCTTGATAGCCTTGTATTCATGAGACTTTCGATGAAACTGATTCATTATTTGGATACGGACACGACTCATAGCACGGCTAAGATGTTGCACAATGTGAAAGCGATCAAGAACGATTTTAGCACATGGGAGTGAAACAGTCTGGGAGACTGTTTCAGCCTAAGCCTAGAAATTTGAAAGCGAAGCTGTTTAGCCAAGTCATAGTAAGGACTAAACATATCCATAGTAATAATTTTTACCTGACAGCGAATAGCTCTATCGTATCGCAGAAAGTGATTCCGGATGATAGCTTGTGTTCGCCCCTCAAGAACAGCGATGATACTGAGATTATCAAAATCTTGCGCAATGGAACTCATCTTTCCCTTGGTGAAGGCGTACTCATCCCAGGACATGATTTCAGGAAGACGAGAAACATCATGCTTAAAGTCAAAGTCATTGAGCTTGCGAATGACAGTTGAAGTTTAGATGGAAAGTTGATGAGCAATATCTGTCATAGAAGTCTTTTTAATCAACTTTTGAGCAATCTTTTGGTTGATGATACGAGGGATTTGGTGATTTTTCTTGACGAGGGAAGTTTCAGCGACCATCATTTTTGAACAGTTATAGCACTTGAAACGACATTTTCTTAGAAGAATTCTGATAGGCATACCAGTCGTTTCGAGGTAAGGGACCTTAGTCGGTTTTTGAAAGTCATATTTCCTCATCAGACTTCCACAATCAGGACAAGATGGGGCATCGTAGTTCAGTTTAGCGATGATTTCTTTGTGGGTATCCCAATTAATAACATCCATAATTTGGATATTGGGGTTCTTTAATATCGAGTAGCTTTGTGATAAAATGTAATTGTTCCATATGAATCTTTCTAATGATGCTTTGCTTGCTTTTCATTATAGATCTTATGGGACTTTTTTCTACAACAAAATAAGCTCCATAATATCCATAGGGAATTTACCCACTACAAATATTATAGAGCCAAAGTAAAAAGGTGTTTTTTTGGAAACCTTGATTGCAGAGTAAAATGTAAAAGAAAATCCTGATTTCAAGTTGAATCAGGATTTTTTCATGGATGCGATTTTTTCTGGGTCTGGTGTAACGCGGAGCGTCTTTTGTCCTGTGTAGGTTACAAAGCCAGGTTTTCCACCAGTTGGTTTGTTGAGTTTTTTCACTTCAATCATATCCACTTGCACGAGATTTGATAAGCGCCCTTTGGAGAAGTAGGCAGCCAGTTCGGCCGCATCTGTCTTCACTTCGTCAGAAGGATTGAGATTGCCTGAGATGACGACATGGCTTCCAGGGATGTCCTTGGCATGGAACCAAAGTTCCTCCTTGCGAGCCATTTTAAAGGTTAGTTCCTCGTTTTGCAGGTTATTGCGTCCGACATAGATGATGGTCTTGCCATCGCTCGCCAGATATTGTTCTGGTTTTTTGCGTTTGTGAATTTTTCTCCCGTTGGCGTCTTCTAATAAAAGCCAGTTTGGATCAATTCTTCACGTATTTCAGCGATTTCCTCCAGTCCAGCTTGGTTGAGGACGGTTTCTACACTTTCCAGATAGAGAATGGTTGCCTTGGTTTCTTCAATCAACTCAGTAAGGTATTTGACAGCTTCTTTGAGTTTCTGGTAGCGTTTAAAGTAGCGTTGAGCATTCTGACTGGGAGTTAGTGCCTTATCAAGCGTAATGGTGATAGGTTGATTAGTATAGTAGTTGTCCAGGATAACCTGGTCTTGGTCATTAGGCACTTGGTGGAGGAAGGTTGTCAGCAATTCTCCTTTTGGCGAAATTCCTCAGCATTGTCTGTCGCTAGTAACTCTTTTTCTTGTTTTTTAAGCTTATGTCGATTTTTTTCTGAAGTTCATTTTCAACACGACGAATCAGTTCGCTGGCTTGCTGTTTGACACGGTCCCGTTCAGCCTTGTCCTTATAGTAGGTGTCCAGCAAGTCAGAAAGACTTGTAAAAGGCTCTCCCACCTGATTTGCAAAAGGAACTGGGCTGAAAGAAGTCTCCGTTAGGTAAGGCTTGGTTTCTTGATCGAAAAAGTTTCGGAAAGTGGATAGTTTGTCACTGACCAAGAGCCTTTTCCAATTCATTTGCCGTATCACGGCCTAAACCTTGAAAGAGGTTTTGAAGATTTTTGCTGTTAATTCCTGTGTTTGCAGGATTTCAAAGAGTTTCTCATCCTTGACAGTAAAAAGGATTGAGCGATTCTGTACTTGGCGGAGCGATATAGGTCGATCCAGGAAGCAAGGTGCGGTAGCTATTTTGCGAAAAGCCGACGTGTTTGATGACTTCGAGGATTTTATGGCTACTTTTATCCACGAGGAGAATATTACTGTGTTTGCCCATAATCTCGATAATCAAGGTAGCCTGAATATGGTCTCCAATCTCGTTTTTATTGGAAACTGTAATTTCCACAATACGGTCATTTTCCACTTGCTCAATTGATTCAATCATAGCACCCTGCAAATACTTTCTCAAAACCATGATAAAAGTAGAAGGTTGGGCTGGATTTTCAAAGGTCGTTTGGGTCAGCTGAATGCGCCCAAAAACGGGATGGGCAGAAAGGAGCAGGCGATGGCTTTGGCGATTGCTACGGATTTGCAAGACCAACTCTTGTTCAAAAGGTTGATTGATTTTCTGGATGCGACCATTGACCAACTCTCTTCGCAATTCCTCAATCATGTGGTGTAAAAAAAATCCGTCAAATGACATCGTTCTCTCCTTGTGATTGTATTCCATAGTATTATATCAAAAAGGTAGAATAAAATCATGGAAATATGGTATAATAAAGCCAAGTAAAGAGAATCGAGAAGTACATGTATATTGAAATGGTAGATGAAACTGGTCAAGTTTCACAAGAAATCTTGCACCAAACCCAAGAAATTTTGGAATTTGCAGCCCAAAAAATAGGAAAAGAAGACAAGGAGATGGCAGTGACCTTTGTGACTAACGAGCGTAGCCACGAACTCAATCTCGAGTACCGTGATACCGATCGTCCGACAGATGTTATCAGCCTTGAGTATAAACCAGAGTTGGACATTGCCTTTGATGAAGAAGATTTGCTTGAAAATCCTGAATTAGCAGAGATGATGTCTGAGTTTGATGCCTATATTGGGGAACTGTTCATCTCTATCGATAAAGCGCATGAGCAGGCTGAGGAATACGGTCACAGCTTTGAGCGTGAAATGGGCTTCTTGGCAGTACACGGCTTTTTACATATCAACGGCTACGATCACTACACTCCGGAAGAAGAAGCGGAGATGTTCGGTTTACAAGAAGAAATTTGACAGCCTATGGACTCACAAGACAATAAACGAAAATGGAAAAATCGTGACCTGGTATCTAGTTTAGAATTTGCCCTTACAGGAATTCTGACTGCTTTCAAGGAAGAACGCAATATGCGAAAACATGCAGTGACGGCTCTAGTAGTCATCCTTGCAGGTTTTGTTTTTCAGGTGTCACGAATTGAATGGCTCTTTCTCCTAATGAGCATTTTCTTGGTAGTAGCCTTTGAAATTATTAACTCTGCTATTGAAAATGTAGTGGATTTAGCCAGTCACTATCACTTTTCTATGTTAGCGAAGAAAGCCAAGGACATGGCGGCTGGTGCCGTACTAGTGGTTTCCCTTCTTGCTGCAGTGATTGGTGCACTTATCTTTATCCCACGCATTTGGGATATACTATTTTAAACTATAAGAGGAAATTATGACATTTAAATCAGGCTTTGTAGCCATTTTAGGACGTCCCAATGTCGGGAAGTCAACCTTTTTGAATCACGTCATGGGGCAAAAGATTGCTATCATGAGTGACAAGGCGCAGACAACGCGCAATAAAATAATGGGGATTTACACCACTGATAAGGAACAAATTGTTTTTATCGACACGCCAGGGATTCATAAGCCTAAGACTGCTCTTGGAGATTTTATGGTGGAATCTGCCTACAGCACCCTTCGTGAAGTAGATACTGTTCTATTCATGGTGCCAGCTGATGAGCCACGTGGTAAGGGTGACGATATGATTATCGAGCGTCTGAAAGCTGCCAAGGTTCCTGTGATTCTGGTGGTGAATAAGATTGACAAGGTCCACCCAGATCAGCTTTTGTCTCAGATTGATGACTTCCGTAACCAGATGGACTTTAAGGAGATTGTTCCGATCTCAGCCCTTCAGGGAAATAACGTTTCTCGACTAATCGATATTTTGAGTGAAAATCTAGAGGAAGGTTTCCAGTATTTCCCATCTGATCAAATCACAGATCATCCTGAGCGTTTTTTGGTTTCAGAAATGATTCGTGAGAAAGTCTTGCACCTAACGCGTGAAGAAATCCCTCACTCAGTTGCAGTAGTGGTTGACTCTATGAAGCGTGATGAAGAGACCGACAAGGTTCATATCCGAGCTACTATTATGGTTGAGCGTGATAGCCAAAAGGGTATCGTCATCGGAAAAGGTGGCGCCATGCTCAAGAAAATTGGGACCATGGCCCGTCGTGATATCGAACTCATGCTAGGGGACAAGGTTTTCCTAGAAACTTGGGTCAAGGTCAAGAAAAACTGGCGTGATAAAAAGCTAGATTTGGCTGACTTTGGCTATAATGAGAAAGAATATTAAGTAGAGGTGGGCTCATGCCTGCTTCTTGTTTTTACAGAAGGAGGATTTATGCCTGAATTACCTGAGGTTGAAACGGTTCGTCGTGGCTTAGAAAAATTGATTTTGGGAAAGAAGATTTCGAGTGTAGAGATTACTTATCCTAAGATGATCAAGACGGATTTGGACGAGTTTCGAAAGGAAGTGCCTGGTCAAGTAATTGAGTCCATGGGGCGTCGTGGCAAATATCTACTTTTTTACCTGACAAACAAGGTCTTGATTTCACATCTGCGGATGGAGGGAAAGTATTTTTACTATCCAGACCAGGTTCCTGAACGCAAGCATGCCCATTTTTCATTCGGTTTGAAGATGGAGGCACGCTTGTTTATGAGGATGTACGCAAGTTTGGTACCATGGAACTATTGGCACCCGACCTTTTGGATGCCTACTTTGTATCTAAAAAACTAGGGTCTGAGCCAAGAGAGCAGGACTTTGATTTGCAGTCCTTCCAAGCTGCCCTAGCCAAATCTAAAAAGCCTATCAAATCCCACCTCCTAGACCAGACCTTGGTCGCTGGACTTGGCAATATCTATGTGGATGAGGTTCTCTGGCGAGCTCAGGTCCATCCAGCAAGACCTTCGCAAACTTTGACAGTAGACGAAACCTCAGCTATACATGACCAGACCATTGCTGTTTTGGGTCAGGCTGTTGAAAAAGGGGGCTCAACCATTCGGACCTATACCAATGCCTTTGGGGAAGATGGAACCATGCAGGATTTTCATCAGGTCTATGATAAGACTGGTCAAGCATGTTCCCGCTGAGGGACAGTGATTGAGAAATTCCAGCTCGGTGGACGAGGAACTCATTTTTGTCCTCAGTGTCAAAGGAGGGGCTGATGGGAAAAATCATTGGAATTACAGGAGGAATTGCCTCTGGTAAATCAACTGTGACAAATTTTTTGAGACAGAAAGGTTTTCAAGTGGTCGATGCTGACGCAGTCGTCCACCAGCTACAAAAACCTGGTGGTCGTCTTTATCAGCTCTTAGTTCACCACTTTGGGCAGGAAATTATCCTCGAAAATGGAAAACTTGATCGTCCTCTCCTAGCTAGTCTCATATTTTCAAATCCTGAAGAGCGGGAATGGTCTAAGCAAACCCAAGGGGAGATTATTCGTGAGGAACTGGCTGCACTGAGAGACCAGTTAGCCCAGACAGAAGCGATTTTTTTCATGGATATTCCCCTGCTTTTTGAACAGGGATATGCCAACTGGTTTGATGAAACATGGCTGGTCTATGTGGACTATGATATCCAATTAGAACGTTTCATGAAACGGGATCATCTTTCTAAGGAAGTAGCAGAGTCCCGTCTTTCCGCCCAGTGGTCTTTAGCAGAAAAGAGAAAATTGGCGAGTCGTATACTAGATAACAATGGCAGTCGTGATCAGCTTGTAAGTCAAGTAGTGAAGTTACTTGAAGGAGGCGATAGCTGTGCAAGAGATTAGTTGGAAAGAGAATCTTCGTGTCGCCTGGTTTGGTAGTTTCTAACGGGAGCTAGTATTTCCCTGGTCGTTCCTTTCATGCCTATCTTTGTAGAGCAGTTGGGAATTGAAGGGGACCAAGTTGCTTTTTATGCTGGATTAGCCATCTCAGTTTCGGCTGTTTCAGCAGCTCTAGTTTCTCCTATCTGGGGTATTCTTGCTGACAAGTACGGTCGAAAGCCCATGATGATTCGAGCTGGGCTTGCCATGACCATCACTATGGGAGGTTTGGCCTTCGTGCCAAATATCTATTGGCTACTCTTTTTGCGCTTGCTCAATGGTGTATTTACTGGTTTTGTCCCCAATGCAACAGCCTTGATTGCTAGTCAGGTACCTAAAGATAAGTCTGGAGCGGCTCTAGGGACTCTATCTACAGGTGTTGTTGCAGGAACATTGACAGGTCCCTTTGTTGGAGGCTTTATTGCTGAAATTTTTGGCATTCGTAATGTCTTTTTATTGGTAGGTGCTTTCTTATTTTTAGCTGCAATCCTAACTATTTTCTTTATCAAGGAAGATTTTCAGCCAGTTGCTAAGGAGAAGGCTATCCCAACGAAAGAAGTATTTTCTTCTTTCAAGTATCCTAGGCTTTTAGTAAACCTATTTTTGACAAGCTTTGTCATTCAATTTTCAGCTCAATCAATTGGCCCCATTTTAGCTCTCTATGTGCGGGACTTAGGGCAGACTGAGAATCTCCTCTTTGTATCAGGATTGATCGTATCCAGTATGGGATTTTCTAGCATGATGAGTGCTGGAATTCTAGGAAAACTTGGCGATAAGGTAGGGAATCATAGATTGTTAGTTGCAGCGCAGATTTATTCCGTCATCATTTACCTTCTTTGTGCCCATGCAACCAGCCCCCTTCAACTTGGCTTGTATCGTTTTCTCTTTGGTTTGGGAACGGGAGCTCTCATACCGGGGGTTAATGCCCTTCTTAGCAAATTGACTCCAAAATCAGGTATTTCAAGGATTTTCGCCTTCAACCAAGTCTTTTTTTACCTCGGTGGAGTGATTGGACCTATGGCGGGATCCGCAGTTGCAGGATATTTGGGCTACCACGCTGTCTTTTATGCGACAGCAGCCTGTGTAGCTTTCAGTTGTTTATGTAACTTAGTGCAATTTAGATCATTATTAAAAGTAAAGGAAATCTCGTGCGAGTAAAAATTAATCTCAAAATGCTCCTCTTGTGGCAGCATGAATTATCTAACCAGTAAGAACTCCAAAACCCATCCAGACAAGATTGAGGTGTTAAAATATTGTCCAAAGGAAAGAAAAGTAACTTTACATCTTGAATCTAAGTAGAATTTATGGTAAAATAATAGGGATTTTAAGGAGTTTGATATGTATAACCTATTATTAACCATTTTATTAGTATTATCTGTTGTGATTGTGATTGCGATTTTCATGCAACCAACTAAGAACCAATCCAGCAATGTATTTGATGCCAGCTCAGGTGATTTGTTTGAACGTAGTAAAGCGCGTGGTTTTGAAGCTGTGATGCAACGTTTGACAGGTATTTTAGTCTTTTTCTGGCTAGCCATTGCCTTAGCGTTGACGGTATTATCAAGTAGATAAGAAATGGGCGAGACTAGGTCTTAGCCTATTTTTATTTTGAATGATGTTTACTAAAGTTATCACTCTAAAAATTATAAAAATCTAGAAAGAAAACATGAAATATAAAATTAAAGAATATTTGCAAGAGAAGGGGCGAGTGACGGTAAATGACCTGGCCCAGGCTCTCGGAAAGGATGGGTCCAAGGATTTCCGTGAGTTGATTAAAACCCTGTCTCTGATGGAAAGAAAGCACCAGATTCGTTTTGAAGATGATGGTAGTTTATGTCTGGACCAAAAGAAGAAACATGAAATTACCCTCAAAGGGATTTTTCATGCCCATAAAAATGGCTTTGGATTTGTCAGTCTAGAAGGCGAAGAGGACGACCTTTTTGTAGGAAAAAACGATGTCAACTATGCTATTGATGGCGATACCGTTGAGGTGGTCATCAAGAAAGTCGCTGACCGCAACAAGGGAACAGCTGCCGAAGCCAGAATTATCGATATCCTAGAGCACAGCCTGACGACAGTTGTCGGGCAAATTGTTCTGGATCAGGAAAAGCCCAAGTATGCGGGCTACATTCGTTCAAAAAATCAGAAAATCAGCCAACCGATTTATGTGAAGAAACCGGCTATCAAGTTGGAAGGTACTGAAGTTCTCAAGGTCTTTATCGACAAATACCCAAGTAAGAAACATGATTTCTTTGTCGCTAGTGTGCTAGACGTGGTGGGGCACTCGACTGATGCTGGGATTGACGTTCTTGAAGTCTTGGAATCCATGGATATTGTCTCAGAATTTCCAGAAGCTGTTCTCAAGGAAGCAGAAAGTGTACCAGAAGCTCCGTCTCAAAAGGATATGGAAGGTCGTCTGGACCTGAGAGATGAAATCACCTTTACCATTGACGGCGCGGATGCCAAGGACTTGGACGACGCAGTTCACATTAAGCCTTTGAAAAATGGCAATATCGAACTCGGTGTTCACATCGCGGATGTTTCCTACTATGTGACAGAGGGTTCTGCCCTTGACAAGGAAGCCCTTAACCGCGCGACTTCTGTTTATGTGACAGACCGTGTGGTCCCAATGCTTCCAGAGCGTCTGTCAAATGGTATCTGCTCCCTCAATCCTCAAGTCGATCGCTTGACCCAGTCTGCTATTATGGAAATTGATAAACACGGTCGTGTAGTTAATTACACCATTACACAAACAGTGATCAAGACTAGTTTTCGTATGACCTATAGCGCTGTCAATGACATCCTGGCTGGCGACGAGGAAAAAAGACAAGAGTTTAAGAAAATTGTTCCTAGTATCGAACTCATGGCCAAGCTACATGAAAGGCTAGAAAGCATGCGTGAGAAACGTGGTGCCCTTAATTTTGATACCAGTGAAGCTAAGATTTTAGTAGATAAAAAAGGCAAGCCAGTGGATATCGTTCTTCGTCAGCGTGGTGTTGCTGAGCGTATGATTGAGTCCTTCATGTTGATTGCTAATGAAACGGTTGCCGAGCACTTCAGTAAACTGGAACTTCCTTTCATTTATCGAATTCACGAGGAGCCCAAGGCTGAAAAAGTTCAGAAGTTTATTGATTACGCTTCGAGCTTTGGGTTACGAATTTATGGGACGGCTAGTGAGATTAGCCAAGAGGCCCTCCAAGACATCATGCGTGCTGTTGAGGGAGAACCTTATGCGGATGTATTATCCATGATGCTTCTCCGTTCTATGCAACAGGCTCGCTATTCTGAGCACAATCACGGTCACTATGGACTAGCTGCTAACTATTACACTCACTTCACCAGTCCTATTCGCCGTTATCCAGACCTTCTAGTCCATCGAATGATTCGGGATTACGGCCGTTCTAAGGAAATAGCAGAGCATTTTGAACAAGTGATTCCAGAGATTGCAACCCAGTCTTCCAATCGTGAACGTCGTGCCATTGAGGCGGAGCGTGAAGTCGAAGCCATGAAAAAAGCTGAGTACATGGAAGAATACGTGGGAGAAGAGTACGATGCAGTTGTATCCAGCATTGTCAAGTTCGGTCTTTTTGTCGAATTGCCAAATACAGTTGAAGGCTTGATTCACATTACCAATCTACCTGAATTTTATCATTTCAACGAGCGAGATTTGACTCTCCGTGGGGAGAAATCGGGCATAACTTTCCGTGTAGGACAGCAGATTCGCATTCGAGTTGAAAGAGCGGATAAGATGACAGGTGAGATTGACTTCTCTTATATTCCAAGTGAGTTTGATGTCATCGAAAAAGGCTTGAAACAAGCTGGGCGCAAAGACAGAAGTCGAGGCTCAAGTCGTCGTTCAGACAAGAAGGAAGACAAGAGAAAATCAGGGCGCTCAAATGATAAGCACAAGCATTCACAAAAATACAAGAAGAAAAAAGGCAAGAAACCTTTTTACAAGGAAGTAGCTAAGAAAGGAGCCAAGCATGGCAAAGGGCGAGGGAAAGGTCGTCGCACAAAATAAAAAGGCGCACCACGACTATACAATCGTAGATACGCTAGAGGCAGGAATGGTCCTGACAGGAACTGAAATCAAGAGCGTTCGAGCTGCTCGAATCAATCTCAAGGACGGCTTTGCCCAAGTAAAAAATGGGGAAGTCTGGCTGAGCAATGTTCATATCGCTCCTTACGAAGAGGGCAATATCTGGAACCAAGAACCAGAACGCCGTCGCAAACTTCTGCTCCATAAGAAGCAAATTCAAAAATTGGAACAAGAGACCAAAGGGACAGGAATGACCCTTGTTCCCCTCAAAGTCTATCTTAAAGATGGCTACGCCAAACTCCTTTTAGGACTTGCTAAAGGGAAGCATGACTATGACAAACGGGAGTCAATCAAGCGTCGTGAACAAAACCGCGACATCGCGCGTGTGATGAAAGCTGTCAACCAGCGTTAAGAAGAGGAAGTGAAATGGAAAAATTAATTGCCTATAAACGGATGCCCTTGTGGAATAAACAGACCATGCCTGAAGCTGTCCAGCAAAAGCACAATACTAAAGTCGGCACTTGGGGAAAAATTACTGTGTTGAAAGGGGCTCTCAAGTTTATTGAGTTGACTGAAGATGGTGAGGTTCTAGCTGAACACCTCTTTGAGGCAGGGGCTGACAATCCCATGGCGCAACCACAAGCCTGGCACCAAGTGGAAGCTGCCACTGAAGATATAGAATGGTACTTGGAATTTTATTGTAAACCTGAGGATTATTTCCCTAAGAAATACCAGACCAATCCAGTCCATTCGGAAGTCTTAGAAGCTATGCAGACGGTGAAACCAGGAAGAGCCTTGGATTTGGGTTGTGGTCAGGGGCGTAACTCTCTTTCTCGCACAGAATGGTTTTGATGTGACAGCTGTGGATCAAAATGAACTATCCCTTGAAATCTTGCAAAGCATCGTAGAGCAAGAGGATCTAGACATGCCTGTCGGACTTTATGATATCAATTCAGCCAGCATTGGGCAAGCCTATGATTTCATCGTATCGACAGTTGTTCTGATGTTCCTACAAGCGGACCGCATTCCAGCTATTATCCAAAATATGCAGGAGCACACCACGGTCGGTGGCTATAACCTTATCGTCTGTGCCATGGATACAGAGGATTATCCTTGCTCAGTGAACTTCCCATTCACATTTAAAGAAGGGGAATTGGCTGACTACTACAAAGATTGGGAATTGGTCAAGTACAATGAAAATCCAGGACATCTGCACCGTCGTGATGAAAATGGCAATCGCATTCAACTACGCTTTGCGACCATGCTAGCCAAGAAAATCAAGTAAATCAAACTTAACCCAGCGAATAGAAACCGCTTGCAAGGTTTCTGTTTGTTTTTATTATGTGACTATTAGTCCGTCTCGCTCCGTTAGGTGCGAGACAAAAAAACCACCCGCTATGCGGGTGCGCGTCGAAGGTTATACCCAAAAAACTCCAAACGCGATACAATAAAGGTGTTCAAGCCAATTGTAAAGCGAAAGGAGAAAATATGGCACAAAAGGCTCATAGTTTATCGCACACAAAGTGGCACTGTAAGTATCACATTGTGTTCCCCCCTAAGTATAGACGAAAAGTCATTTATAATCAATATCGAAGTAGTTTAGGCGAAATATTTCATCGTTTGTGTAGTTATAAAGGAGTTGAAATTATCGAGGGTCACTTAATGCCAGACCATGTACATATGTTAGTCAGTATTCCACCAAGGATAAGTGTTTCGAATTTCATGGGTTATTTAAAAGTAAAAAGTGCACTCATGATGTTTGACAAACACACCAATCTCAAGTACAAGTTTGGGAATCGGCATTTCTGGGCGGAAGGTTATTATGTGAGTACGGTGGGACTCAATGAAGCTACAATTAAGAAATATATTCAAGAACAGGAAAAACATGATATAGCACTAGATAAATTGAGTGTAAAAGAATATGAGGATCCCTTTAGGGATAGTGGTAAGTAATACTAAAGCCTCTTTGAGAGGCAAGTGACGAGTCAAGAGCAATAAGGCTTGAACAACGTGAAAGCCAGCGTCTTTAGGCGCTGGCTGGTAATTTGGGCTTATAGCCCTGGGACAAACCACCCGTTTGACGGGTGGTCATGATTTGTAGCAGCAGAATGGGACAAACTTAATTTTATGCTATACTAGAAGTAGGAAATGTGATTAGTAGAACTGTATTGCTGATACTCTCAGCGCAAGAAAGTCTTTATGATGGAGGTGATCAAATGACGAGTCTTTTGGTGGAGCTATATGATCGGCATGTATTGGAAAAGAATGTCTACCAAGCCTTTATCAGTGATTGTGATGAGATTCTTTTTTCTATCTTTGACAAAAATAAGCAATGAAGAGAAACTCTCTCTCCGTCAGTTCATTATGGAAGAGGTGCCTCATATTCAACGAGTGACCTTTCGTCAGCTAACCTTAGAACAACTAGCGGATCAGTTAGATTATTGTCTAGCAAGCTATGACCAGGTTCTTCTTGATGTTTTTGGTGGGGATTCGCTACTCGCCCTATCTCTCTATCAATACGGCTTAGATCACCACCTCCCCATCGTTGCCATGGATGTCGAGCGAGGAAAACAATACAAGTGGGTAGCCGGTCAGTTAGAAAAAGAAGACATGGACATTCCAACCCTAAGCATCCAACAGCTGATAGCCTTGCGTGGTGGAAAAATCCTCAAATCCAAACGCCCTATCCACTCAGCTCAGCAGATTGCAGCCATCAAAAAGCTAGCCAGTTCTGCCATTGCCAATCCTGCCCACTGGTATCAAGTGACCCAATTTTTCTCTCTAGCTAAGACCAATGACCTGCATGCTGAGACCGAAAAGATACTGGAAAACAATGGCAGGTATTATCACTATCCAGAATCCCTCATCCCTTTACTTGTGGAAGCAGGGATGCTTTGTATTGAAAGCGAAGACAAGAAACGAGTAGCCTACAGCTTTCCAAGTCAAGAAGCTCAAGTCTTTTGTCGCAACAAGGGGCATATTTTAGAGGTATATCTCTATCTCTTGGCGCTTGAATCTCAGCTGTTTGATGAGTGCATGATAGGCGGTGAGATTGATTGGAATGGCATCTTTCCAGAGGCGGACAATGTTCAAAATGAGATTGATGTTATTCTGAGAAAGGGCCGCTCGATTACCTTTATCTCCTGCAAGATGACAGATTTATCAGTTGAAGCCATCAACGAACTAGAAGTCTACGCCAATCATTTTGCTGGGGAGAGTTGCCTCAAGTTGATTGTTTGTACGGGAAAAATCAATCCAGCTTATGCCAATCGCTGCCAAGAATACGGCGTGCTGGTCATTAGAAGTGAGCAGATTTCCAATCTCATTCCCATGCTAAAAAAATATTCTAAGAGACAAAAAAGATAAGAAATAGTATTATGAAAGGCTGGAATTCCAGTCTTTTTCACTTCTTTTTCGAATAAATGAGAAAAGGAGGTAGACCATGTTTGTAGCCAGAGATGCACAGGGAAAATGGTGAATGCCCTCGAAAAAGATGTGACCAAGCAAGCTTATACTTGTCCAGCCTGTGGGGGCGGACTACGATTACGCCAAGGACAGAGTATTCGAACGCACTTTGCCCATGAAAGGTTAAGAGATTGCATCGCTATATTCGAGAATGAAAGTCCAGAACACTTGGGCAACAAAGAGGCCCTTTATCACTGGGCCAAGAAGGACAGTCAGGTCGCCTTAGAATATAGTTTGCCCGAGATTCAGCAGATAGCGGATGTTCTTGTCAATGAGAAACTAGCTCTGGAGGTTCAGTGCAGTTCCTTGTCTCAAAAGCTTTTAGGCGATAGAAGTCGAGGCTACCGCAGTCAGGGATACCAAGTTATCTGGCTACTGGGAGAAAAACTCTGGTTAAAAGAGCGACTTACACAATTGCAAAGGGGATTTCTCTATTTTAGTCAAAATATGGGATTCTTTGTTTGGGAACTAGATTTCAAAAAGCAAGTTTTGAGACTCAAATATCTTCTGCATCAGGACCTACGTGGCAAGCTTCATTTTCAGGTCAAGAATTTCCCTATGGTCAAGGAAATCTCTTGGAAATTCTACGATTTCCTTATCAGAAACAAAAACTGCCTCGTTTTGCAGTTGTGCAAGATTCAACTATCTGTCACTACATTCGCCAGCAGTTGTACTATCAAACGCCCTACTGGATGAAAAAACAGGAGGAAGCTTATTATCAAGGAGACAATCTATTAAACCGTCAACTTGACGACTGGTATCCCCAGGTCAGACCGATAGCATCAGGTGATTTTTTGCAGATTGAAACGGATTTGGCTAGCTATTATAGAAATTTTCAGGCTTACTATCAAAAAAATCAGAAAAATAATCTCCAAAAGCTCTATCCACCAGCCTTTTATCACTTATATTTCTCAAAAAATGTGGTAAAATAGAAAGGATGGAGGAATCTTATGGTTTTACAACGACATGAAATAAATGAAAAAGATACATGGGATCTTTCAACAATCTACCCAACAGACCAGGCTTGGGAAGAAGCCTTGAAAGATTTAACTGAAAAAGTACAAACAGCGTCCCAGTATGAGGGGCATCTCTTGGATAGCGCAGACAGTTTGCTTGAGATCACAGAATTCTCACTCGACTTGGAACGCCAAGTTGAAAAACTTTATGTCTATGCGCATATGAAAAATGACCAGGACACGCGTGAAGCCAAGTATCAAGAGTACTATGCTAAGGCAATGACCCTATACAGTCAGTTAGAACAAGCCTTTTCATTCTATGAACCTGAGTTTATGGATATTAGCGAAGAGGAGTATGCGGCCTTCCTAGAAGCTCAACCAAAACTCCAAGTTTACAAGCACTTTTTTGACAAGCTCTTGCAAAAGAAAGACCATGTTCTTTCACAACGTGAGGAAGAATTGCTTGCTGGAGCAGGAGAAATCTTTGGTTCTGCTAGTGAAACCTTCGCTATTTTGGACAATGCGGATATTAGCTTCCCATACGTGCTTGATGACGAAGGCAAGGAAGTGCAACTCTCACACGGTACTTACATCCGTTTGATGGAGTCTAAAAACCGTGAAGTGCGTCGTGGTGCCTATGAAGCCCTTTATGCGACATATGAGCAATTCCAACACACTTATGCTAAGACTTTGCAGACAAATGTTAAGGTGCAAAACTACCGAGCAAAAGTTCGCAACTATAAGAGTGCTCGCCATGCAGCCCTCGCAGCAAACTTTGTTCCAGAAAGTGTCTATGACAATCTAGTAGCAGCAGTTCGCAAGCACTTGCCACTCTTGCATCGATACCTTAACCTTCGTTCTAAAATCTTGGGTATTTCTGACCTCAAGATGTACGATGTCTACACACCGCTTTCGTCAGTAGATTATAGCTTTACCTACGAAGAAGCCTTGAAAAAGGCAGAAGAAGCCTTGGCGGTCTTGGGTGACGACTACTTGAGCCGTGTCAAACGTGCCTTCAGTGAGCGTTGGATTGATGTCTATGAAAATCAAGGCAAGCGTTCTGGTGCCTACTCTGGTGGTTCTTACGATACCAATGCCTTTATGCTTCTCAACTGGCAGGACAATCTAGATAATCTCTTTACCCTTGTCCATGAGACAGGTCACAGTATGCACTCCAGCTATACTCGTGAAACCCAACCTTATGTTTACGGAGATTATTCTATCTTCTTGGCTGAGATTGCCTCAACGACTAACGAAAATATCTTGACAGAGAAATTGTTGGAAGAAGTAGAAGACGATGCGACTCGTTTTGCAATTTTCAATAACTTCCTAGACGGTTTCCGTGGAACAGTCTTCCGTCAAACTCAATTCGCTGAGTTTGAACACGCCATCCACCAAGCAGACCAAAATGGAGAAGTCTTGACAAGTGATTTCCTCAATAAGCTCTACGCTGACTTGAACCAAGAGTACTATGGACTCAGCAAGGAAGACAATCCTCAGATCCAATACGAGTGGGCACGCATTCCACATTTCTACTATAACTACTATGTTTATCAGTATTCAACTGGTTTTGCAGCTGCTTCAGCCTTGGCTGAGAAGATTGTCCATGGTAGTCAAGAAGACCGTGACCGCTATATCGACTACCTCAAGGCAGGTAAGTCTGACTATCCGCTCAATGTCATGAGAAAAGCGGGTGTGGATATGGAGAAGGAAGACTATCTCAACGATGCCTTTGCAGTCTTTGAACGTCGCTTGAACGAGTTTGAAGCCCTTGTTGAAAAATTGGGACTAGCTTAAGATGGTAGAGTCTTATAGTAAAAATGCCAATCACAATATGCGTCGTCCCGTCGTCAAGGAAGAAATCGTAGAACTCATGCGCCAGCGTCAAAAGCAGGTGTCAGGTTCCTTGAAAGAATTGGAGACTTTCGCTCGCAAGGAAAATATTCCCATCATTCCTCATGAAACGGTCGCATATTTCCGTTTTCTTATGGAAAGTCTGCAACCTAAGAATATTTTTGGAGATTGGAACGGCAATCGGCTTTTCTGCCCTTTTGATGGCGGAACATGCGCCAGATGCTAAGATTACAACCATTGACCGTAATCCTGAGATGATCGGCTTTGCCAAGGAAAACTTTGCCCAGTTTGACAAACGCAAGCAAATCACCCTCTTAGAGGGAGATGCAGTCGATGTTTTATCTAGTCTGATAGAAACTTATGATTTTGTTTTTATGGACTCAGCCAAGTCCAAGTATATCGTCTTTCTGCCTGAAATCCTCAAGCACTTGGAAGTTGGTGGAGTAGTCGTCTTGGATGATATTTTCCAAGGAGGCGATGTTGCCAAGGACATCATGGAAGTCCGCCGAGGTCAACGCACCATTTACCGTGGTTTGAAAAGACTTTTCGACGCAACTTTGGACAATCCAGGTCTAACTGCAACTCTAGTTCCACTTTGGAGACGGCATTCTCATGCTACGAAAAGAATGTGGAAAATGTAACCTTGCCAGAAATGGAATAAATAAAAATAGCACAATCCTCCTGTATCAAGTAATAGGAGGATTTTTATGTCTTAAAACATCATCAATATTGGCTATGCACGCGTTTCAACTCATAAGCAAGATTTGGGCTTAGAGGTGCAAATCGAAGCTCTCAAGCATTGTGACCAGCTTTTTATAGAGTTGTGAATCTGGTTCAAACAATGCACGTCCAGAGCTCGAAAAGGCTCTAAAATTGGCTCAAACGCTTTCTAAAAAAGGAACGCAAGTCACTTTCACCATCTACAAGATTGATAGGCTTACGCGATCTATGTTTAAATTGCTAGAACTGATTGAACAATTTAATGATTCGGATATTCAGATAGTCAGTTTGCATGAAAAATTGGAAACTGACTCGCTCATTGGTAGGTTACTTTGTATGATTCTAGGATTTGTGGCAGAAAGTGAACTGGAAAATTTGCGATTTCGTACCCGTGAAGGGCTTCTTAAAACCAAGGAAAAAGGGTCAAACTGGGTGATAAGCGAATTTCGAAAAAGAAGGAGGAGAGAATTATTGAGCAGTACTTGAAGGAGTGGCAAGCATCAGAATAATAGCAAAAACAGAACGAATTTCGACCTCAACCATCTATAAAGTCTTGAAACGAAACAAGGTTGCCAATAATCGCAAAAAAGTTTCGCAAATTTCTTGCTAAAAACCAGACAAAATGCTACAATGAAGGCGTAAATATGATTCGATTAACGACCGTTAAACGATACACTTAAAAAAAAAAAATACAAATCCAACACAGGCTCAAAACCTTGTTAAATTCGTATTTTCTGAAATATTCATATTGTTATTTTGAATGTTTCGTCAAACGGTCCTTACGCGATACAGTCAATTCCTTTTTCTAGTAGGGAAGAAAGGATTTTATTTTAGGAGGGTTCTATATGAGAAACCATAAGTTATTACGACTCGGTATTGCGACCTTTGCGGTTGCGGCGTTGGGGGCAGTGCCAGCTTTCACAGTTCAGGCGGACACAAATGTGGCAGAACAGCCAAATACAGCTTCAAAACCAGTAGAAAATGCCAAACCAAGTGATTCAGAAAAACCAGAGGTTAAACCGGCTGAAGAAGTTAGTCTTGAATCTAAGTCAGAAACAAATCCAGCAGAGTCTCAACCATTTGATGCCCCAAGGGAAGATGCAACCTTAAATGAAGAAAAGCATCTTCCTATCCGATATGTGATTGAACTAGATTTTAAGGATATAAGGACTGGGGAGAAAGTAGAACCTACTAAAACGTTGACAGGAAATGTTAACTTTGGTGAAGATTTAACAATTGATGCTCCAAGATTTGAAGGCTATAGGCTTGAAAGATCTTACCCCAAAATTCTGAATATTAGTTATGATAAACTAAATTATTATGGGAAGACAGTTGGATCTAAACCCTAGTCAAGTATATGATTCATTGAAATATGGGATGTTTACTCTCACCAAAGAGGGCGATACAATCATAGCACATTATCAGCTTGAATATGAGACACTTCCACTGGAAAAGCCCAATAGGAGCGAACGGACTCTTCATATTAGCTTTAGTTATACTGGAACTCCTAAAATTATGCCTGATGGTACACTCCCACCTCATCGCAAGTATCATTCTATTGATGAAGATAAACGAGATATAACAGTCACTATTAAGCCAGGTGAGAGTTTTACTTTACCTAAGGGTGATATAGATGGCTATATTTTGGAAGAGATAACGGATTCTAGACACGAAGAGGGAAGATGGGGAGCAACTACTGGTAATCATTATAAACCTGGAGAAACTGTACCTTACGAGAAATTCAACTTTTATCCTGCTGTTGTTGACGGTGTAGAAAGTGATCATATTTCAGTTAATTATAGTTATTATCGACCAGCGGGCTATATTGGATATGAAAAACCATCTCAACCTACGGAGAAACCAGCACCAAAAGCTGACGAAAATCAAGAGCCCATCAAATATCGTATCGATTATTTCGATGCAGATACGGGAGAGAGGCTATCTCGAGAAATCGGAGTTTTAAACCCTGGTGAAACTATCAATATCCATAAAAATATTGATGGCTATGAGGTAGTTACGAATCGTCGTTGGATGTCTGGTTATAATGTGGACTACCGGTTAATGGATAGATATTTTGGGTCTTTTTCTGGATATCGATACATTATTCTAGAATATAAGAAGGTAAATGCGGATGCTAAGCCTTCAGAGACACCGAAACCAGAAGTAAAACCGGAAACTAAGCCTTCAGAGACACCAAAACCAGAAGTAAAACCAGAACCAGCGCCAAAAGCTGACGAAAAATCAAGAGCCCATCAACTATCTTATCGAATATTTCGATGCAGAAACGGGAGAGGAGATATCTCGAGAATATGGAGTATTAAATCCTGGTGAAACTGTTAATATCCATAAAAATATTGATGGCTATGAGGTAGTTTCGAATGATAGCTGGATGCCTGGATATAATGTGGACTACAGGATAATGAATAGATATTTTGGTGGTCAAACGTTTGAACGTTACATGTTTCTAGATTATAAGAAGGTAAAGGCGGATGCTAAGCCTTCAGAAACACCAAAACCAGCGCCAAAAGATGAAGAAAAGCAGGAGCCCCTCAAATATCGTATCGATTATTTCGATGCAGATACGGGAGAGAGGATATCTCGAGAAATTGGAGTTTTAAACCCAGGAGAGATCATCAATATTTATAAAGATATTGAGGGCTATGAGGTAGTTTCGTATGCTAGCTGGATGCCTGGTTATAAAGTGGACTACCGGATAATGAATACATATTTTGGTGGTACTTTGGATGACAATTACATGTATCTAAAGTATAAGAAGGTAAACGCGGATGCCAAGCCTTCAGAGACTCCGAAACCAGAAGTAAAACCGGAAACTAAACCTTCAGAAACACCAAAACCAGAAGTTAAGCCAGAACCTAAGCCTTCAGAGACTCCGGAACCAGAGGTTAAGCCAGAACCTAAGCCTTCAGAGACTCCGGAACCAGAGGTTAAGCCAGAACCTAAGCCTTCAGAGACACCAAAACCAGAAGTAAAACCGGAAACTAAACCATCAGATACACCGAAACCGGTAGTAAAACCGGTACCTAAGCCTTCTGACACACCAAAACCAGTTACACCAGTTGTTCCAACAGTCCCAACAACTCCTGTAACTCCTACAAATCCAGCTACCCAAGCACAAGCCGAGTTCTTTCAAACGAAGCTGGAAGCGTTCAAGTTCGTGGCTCAGAGGCAACGCTCAAAAATGTTAGCTACATCAAGGTAGAAGAAACCAAAGCTAAATCACTTGAGACGAAAAGCTATAAGGCTTATGACATTCATTTATATGACGCAAACGGCAAGGCTATCCAGCCAAATGGCATGGTTTTAGTGACCCTTTCTGCCGACAAGCCAGTTGAAAATGTCTACTATGTTGCCCCAGATGGCGCTTTGCAAGCACTTGATTTCAAGCAAGATGCAGATAAGGTGACTTTTGAAACCAACCACTTTAGTATCTATGCAATGACATTCAAAAATGTTGCTGCAAATCGCAATGACAGTAGCATACAAATGCCTATTGCTGTTGTAGGTGGTGAAAATACAACAACCACAGGTCAAAATAGCAATGGAGCAGATACCACAAAAGCGCAAGCTACACCGCTGAATACCAAGACTGAAGGTGGGTCGAAAGCCCTACCAAACACTGGAGAACAAAATTCAATTCTTGGATTTGCAGGCTTCCTCCTTGCAAGTCTTGGTCTAGCAGGCTTGACTTACAAAGGACGTCACTAAAAAATAATACAAGACAAACAAAGGACTTGAACGATTGTTCAGGTTCTTTTTGGAATGAAAAAAATTGAATCGTTAAAAATTTAAAAGCTACTATTTTTAGTCTTATTTAAGTTATCTGCTATAAAATATGGTATAATGATTGAGTTGGTCTAGAGAAATTTTTGACCGTTTTTAGAAAAAGGAGTAAACATGAAGAAAAAACTTATGGCAGGAGCCATCACACTTTTATCAGTAGCAACACTTGCAGCTTGTTCAAACAGTTCTGAAGGAAAAGATTTGATCAGCATGAAGGGCGATGTGATTACAGAACATCAATTCTTTGACGAAGTAAAGAATAATCCAACTGCTCAACAAGTCTTGCTCAATATGACCATCCAAAAAGTATTTGAACAACAATATGGATCAGAGGTAACGGATAAAGATGTGGATGACGCCGTTGCTGAAGAACAAAAAGAAATACGGTGATAGCTACAACAGCGTCCTTCAACGTGCAGGTATGACTCCTGAAACTCGTAAAGCTCAAATTCGCACCAGCAAATTGGTTGAATTGGCAGTTAAGAAGGCTGCTGAGAGTGAGTTGACAGACGAAGCTTACCAAAAAGCTTTTGAGTCTTACACACCAGATGTAACAGCTCAAATCATCCGTTTGGATAATGAAGACAAGGCAAAAAGAAGTGCTTGAGAAAGCTAAAGCAGAAGGAGCGGATTTTGCCCAGCTTGCAAAAGACATACTCTAACGACGATAAAACAAAAGAAAATGGTGGAGAAATCACTTTTGACTCTGCTTCAACAGAACTTCCAGAACAAGTCAAGAAAGCAGCCTTTGCCTTGGATGTGAACGGGGATTTCTGATGTGATTACAGCTACTGGAACACAAGCCTACAGCAGTCAGTTCTACATCATCAAAGTAACGAAGAAAACAGAAAAATCTTCTAATATAGAGGATTACAAAGAAAAATTGAAGACCATCATCTTGACTCAAAAACAAAATGATTCAGCCTTTGTTCAAGGAGTAATTGGTAAAGAATTGCAAGCAGCAAACATCAAGGTTAAAGACCAAGCCTTCCAAAACATCTTCACCCAATACATCGGTGGTGGTGACTCAAGCTCAAGCAGCAGCTCTTCATCTAACTAAGAATTCAAAAAACAAATCTCAAAGAGAGGTTTGTTTTTTTATACCTGAAACTAGAAAATGAGTAAAATTCGAAGGATTAAAGGATAAGAGTTTTTTTCTTTCTGAAAAAGTGGTATAATAGCAATCAAAACTAGAAAATAAAACGGAATTGGGAACAGAAACGTCTGTTCCTATTAGAGTGGTGAAATATGAAAATTAGTAAAAGGCACCTACTAAACTATTCCATTTTGATTCCTTACTTCCTTTTATCGATTTTGGGTCTGATTGTGGTGTACTCGACAACGAGTGCAACCTTGATCGAAGAAGGAAAAGCGCCTTTCAATTGGTGCGTAACCAGGGGATCTTCTGGATAGCTAGTTTGATTCTGATTGCCTTAATCTATAAATTAAAATTAGGTTTCCTAAGAAATGGGACGTCTCATCTTTTATCGTAATGATTGTGGAGATGGTTCTTTTAGCTCTGGCGCGACTGGTCGGAACACCTGTCAATGGAGCATACGGATGGATTTCTGTAGGACCTGTAACGATTCAGCCTGCAGAGTACCTTAAGATTATCATCATCTGGTACCTAGCACATCGATTTTCAAAACAACAAGATGAGATTGCGGTTTATGACTTCCAGGTTTTGACACAGAATCAGTGGCTGCCTCGAGCTTTTAATGACTGGCGTTTTGTTCTGCTGGTTCTGATTGGTAGCTTGGGAATTTTCCCAGACTTGGGAAATGCGACCATCTTGGTCTTGGTGGCGCTCATCATGTATACGGTTAGTGGGATCGCCTATCGTTGGTTCTCGACCATTCTGGCTCTCTTGGCAGGGAGCTCAATGTTAGTCTTGTCTGTCATTCGCTTTGTTGGGGTTGAAAAGTTCTCTCAAATTCCTGTATTTGGTTACGTTGCTAAACGTTTTAGTGCCTTCTTTAATCCCTTTAATGACTTGGCGGGTGCAGGACACCAGCTCGCAATTCTTACTATGCAATGGTTAATGGTGGCTGGTTCGGACTGGGACTAGGGAATTCTATCGAGAAGCGTGGTTATCTGCCAGAAGCCCATACGGATTTTGTCTTTTCGATTGTCATCGAGGAGTTTGGATTCGTAGGAGCCAGTATGATTTTGGCTCTACTATTCTTCTTGATTTTGCGAATCATCTTGGTTGGTATTCGAGCAAAGGATCCTTTTAACTCTATGGTTGCTATTGGTGTCGGAGGGATGATCCTTGTTCAGGTCTTTGTTAATATCGGTGGGATTTCAGGGTTGATTCCTTCTACAGGGGTAACCTTCCCCTTCCTTTCACAAGGTGGGAACAGTCTATTGGTATTATCCGTGGCCATCGCGCTTGTACTGAACATTGATGCAAGTGAAAAACGTGCCAAACTTATCAGAGAATACGAGAATCAAACCGATGAAAATCTGTAAGGATTGAATGGAAAGGAAAGTATATGTCTCTTCAAAAATTAGAAAACTATAGTAATAAAGCAGTCGTCCAAGAAGAAGTCTTGATTCTGACTGAGCTATTAGAAGATATCACAAAGAATATGCTAGCGCCAGAAACCTTTGAAAAGATTATCCAGTTGAAGGAATTATCAACTAGCGAGAATTATCAAGGGCTCAATGACCTAGTGACCAGTCTTTCGAATGAAGAAATGATTTACATTTCACGCTATTTCTCTATCCTTCCACTTTTGATTAATATCTCTGAGGATGTGGATTTGGCCTATGAAATCAATCACCAAAACAATGTGGACCAAGACTATCTAGGGAAACTATCTACAACGATTAAAATGGTAGCTGAAAAAGAAAATGCAGCTGAAATTTTAGAAAAGTTAAATGTCGTTCCTGTCTTGACCGCTCATCCAACGCAAGTACAACGCAAGAGTATGCTGGACTTGACCAACCATATCCATACGCTTTTGCGCAAGTACCGTGATGTTAAACTCGGTTTGATTAATAAAGAAAAATGGCACACGGATCTCCGTCGTTACATTGAAATTATCATGCAAACGGACATGATTCGTGAGAAGAAATTGAAAGTAACCAACGAAATCACCAACGTGATGGAGTATTACCAAAGTTCTTTCCTGAATGCTGTTCCGCGTTTGACGGCTGAGTATAAAAAATTAGCCAAAGAACAAGGTATTGAGCTCCAACATCCAAAACCAATTACCATGGGGATGTGGATCGGAGGAGACCGTGATGGAAATCCTTTCGTAACAGCGGAAACCCTAAACAAATCAGCCTTGACTCAGTGCGAAGTCATCATGAACTACTATGATGAAAAGATTTATAATCTTTATCGTGAATTTTCACTGTCAACCAGCATCGTGAATGTCAGCGACAAGGTCCGTGAGATGGCGCTGAAGTCACAAGACAACTCGATTTATCGTGAAAAAGAACTCTATCGCCGTGCCCTCTTTGACATCCAAGCTAAGATGCAGGCAACCAAGGCTTATTTGATTGAAGACAAGGACCTTCAACCTAGATATGCCACTGCAGATGAATTTTATCAAGATTTGTTGGCCATTCGTGATTCTCTCCTTGAAAACAAAGGGGAATACCTGATTTCAGGAGAATTTGTCGAGTTGATGCAAGCTGTCGAAATTTTTGGTTTCTACCTTGCTTCTATTGATATGCGCCAGGATTCTAGTGTTCACGAAGCCTGTGTGGCTGAATTGCTAGCATCAGCTGGTATTAACGACCATTATAGCGACCTTTCTGAAGACGAAAAATGTGCCCTCCTCTTAAAAGAGTTGGAAGAAGATCCTCGTATCCTCTCAGCGACTCATGCTGAAAAGTCAGAACTGCTTGAAAAAGAACTCTCTATCTTTAAAGCTGCGCGCAAGTTGAAGGATAAACTGGGTGAAAATGTTATTCGTCAAACCATCATTTCTCACGCAACCAGTGTATCCGATATGCTTGAACTAGCCATTATGCTTAAGGAAGTCGGCTTGGTGGATGCCCAAAAAGCCCGCGTTCAGATTGTTCCCCTCTTTGAAACGATTGAAGATTGGATCACTCAGAAGAAACCATGAGAAGATATTTCTCTCTTCCTTTGGCTAAAAAATGGATTGCTTCAAAAGACAACTACCAAGAAATCATGCTTGGCTACTCTGATAGTAACAAAGACGGTGGTTACCTGTCATCATGTTGGACTCTCTATAAAGCTCAACAACAACTGACTGCTATTGGGGATGAATTTGGCGTTAAGGTTACTTTCTTCCATGGTCGTGGTGGTACTGTGGGTCGTGGTGGTGGACCAACTTATGAAGCCATCACATCTCAACCACTCAAGTCTATTAAGGACCGTATCCGTCTGACTGAGCAAGGAGAAGTCATTGGAAACAAATACGGTAACAAAGATGCAGCCTATTATAACCTTGAAATGCTGGTTTCTGCAGCTATTAACCGCATGATTACCAAGAAGAAGAGTGATACCAATACGTCAAATCGTTACGAAGCTATTATGGATCAAGTAGTGGACCGTAGCTACGATATCTATCGTGATTTGGTCTTTGGAAATGAACATTTCTATGACTATTTCTTTGAATCAAGTCCAATCAAGGCTATTTCAAGCTTCAATATCGGTTCGCGTCCAGCAGCTCGTAAGACCATCACTGAAATTGGCGGTTTGCGTGCTATTCCTTGGGTCTTCTCATGGTCACAAAGCCGTGTCATGTTCCCTGGATGGTACGGAGTGGGATCAAGCTTTAAAGAGTTTATAGATCAAGATCCGAAGAATATCGAGTTTCTTCGAGATATGTACCAAAACTGGCCTTTCTTCCAATCTTTGCTTTCCAATGTAGACATGGTCTTGTCTAAGTCTAATATGAACATTGCTTTTGAATATGCCAAGCTCTGTGAAGACGAAGAAGTACAAGCTATCTACTACACTATTTTAGATGAATGGCAGTTGACTAAGGACGTTATTTTAGCTATCGAAGGTTATGACGAACTCTTGGCAGAAAACTCTTATCTAAAAGACAGTCTAAACTATCGTATGCCTTACTTTAATATCCTTAACTACATCCAGTTGGAGTTGATTAAACGTCAACGTCGCGGCGAATTGTCGGCAGACGAAGAAAAACTGATTCATACAACTATCAACGGAATTGCAACTGGTTTGCGTAATTCAGGCTGATATTCTACAAACTTCCTCTTTTTATAAGGGAAGTTTTTGAATTGTTTAAAAAATTCTAAAAATAAGCTTGACAAGTAGTTGAAAAATGATATAATTTAAACATTCAGAAAGTAATCATGCTCATTTTTTAGAGAGTCTGTGGTTGGTGAAAGCAGATAGATGAAATTGATGAAATTGGGCTGAATGTACTTAAGAATTTGAAATCATAAAAATTCGGTGAGCACACCTTACAGTGCAACTCGTTATTGCGAGAAAGAGCGATAGGGATATTCCCTATAATTGAGGTGGCATCATGATCGACGTCCTCACACAAGTTTTTTGTGTGAGGACTTTTTTTCTATGGGGAGGAAAGATATTGGAATTTAAACGATGGCATCGCTTGATGATGTGATTTAAAAAGTTAAGGTAAAAGAATTAAGGAGAAAGAAAAATGAAAAATAAACGTTTGATTGGAATTGTCGCTGGATTAGCAGTATTGGTAGTGGCTAGCTTGATTTATTCATCAATGAACAAACCAGCAGCTAAAGAAGAGCAAAAGGTTGCTAAGGTTGGTGTCCTTCAATTTGTTAGTCACCCATCCTTGGACTTGATTTACCAAGGGATTCAAGATGGACTAGCTGAAGAAGGCTATAAGGACGATCAAGTAAAAATCGACTTTATGAACTCTGAAGGTGATCAGAGCAAGGTTGCAACCATGAGTAAACAATTGGTAGCAAATGGAAACGACGTTGTTGTTGGGATTGCAACACCAGCTGCTCAAGGACTTGCTAGTGCTACAAAAGACCTACCTGTTATCATGGCTGCTATTACAGACCCAATCGGTGCTAACTTGGTCAAAGACTTGAAAAAACCAGGTGGCAACATCACAGGGGTATCAGACCATAACCCTGCTGAACAACAAGTTGAACTCATTAAAGCTTTGACACCTGATGTTAAAACAATCGGCGCTCTTTACTCAAGTAGCGAAGATAACTCAAAAACACAGGTAGAAGAATTCAAGGCTTATGCTGAAAAAGCAGGTTTGACAGTCGAAACCTTTGCCGTTCCATCAACCAATGAAATTGCTTCAACAGTCAATGTTATGACCAGCAAGGTCGATGCGATTTGGGTTCCAATTGATAATACCATCGCATCAGCATTCTCAACAGTTGTTTCAAGCAACCAAACAGCCAAAAAGCCAATCTACCCAAGTGCTACTGCCATGGTAGAAGCAGGTGGATTAGCATCTGTAGTAGTTGACCAACACGATCTTGGAGTGGCTACTGGTAAAGATGATTGCCAAAGTTTTGAAAGGTGAAAAACCAGCTGATACTCCAGTTAATGTCTTTTCAACTGGTAAGTCAGTGATTAACAAAAAACTAGCGCAGGAACTTGGTATCACCATTCCTGAGTCCGTTCTAAAAGAAGCGGGACAAGTGATTGAATAAAGATAAAGGAGGAGCTGGGCACATCTCCTCCCATTTTTACTAAAGAAAGAAATGAGTGAAAGATTATGATAGTATCCATTATTTCTCAGGGGATGGTCTGGGCGATTTTAGGTTTGGGAATCTTTATGACTTTTCGAATTTTGAATTTTCCAGATATGACTACTGAAGGTTCTTTTCCTCTTGGGGGAGCAGTAGCTGTAACCTTGATAACACAGGGAGTCAACCCATTTTTAGCAACCCTAGCTGCAGTAGGAGCGGGCTGTCTAGCTGGAATGGCGACAGGTCTCTTATATACCAAAGGAAAAATCCCAACTCTCTTATCAGGGATTCTGGTCATGACTTCCTGCCATTCCATCATGCTCATGATTATGGGGCGTGCCAATCTAGGGACTCTTGGAACCAAGCAAATTCAGGATGTCTTGCCTTTCGATTCAGACCTTAACCAACTGCTGACTGGATTAATCTTTGTAGCTCTTGTTATTGGTCTCATGCTCTTTTTCCTAGATACCAAACTAGGTCAGGCCTACATCGCTACCGGTGACAATCCTGATATGGCTCGTAGCTTTGGTATCAATACAGGACGTATGGAACTCATGGGCTTGGTTCTCTCAAATGGGATTATCGCGCTTGCAGGGGCTTTAATTGCTCAACAAGAAGGATATGCGGATGTTTCTCGAGGAATCGAGTGATTGTCGTAGGGCTTGCTAGCTTGATTATTGGGTGAGGTTTTGTTCAAGAGTTTGACCCTGGCAGAGCGACTCATGACCATCGTTGTAGGGATCTATTGCTTATCAGTTCCTCGTTTGGGGAGTGATTGCTCTTGGGTTTAATACAAGTTATCTTCGTTTGTACAGCGCCTTGATTTTTGGCAGTTTGTCTCATGATTCCAACCTTCAAAAAGCAAATACCTGAAAGGAGTCAAGTTTAGCAAATGACAGCAATTGTAGAATTAAAAAAATGCTACCAAAAGTCATCACGAATGGCTTTTGATGAGGAAAAAAATCATTCTGAATGATGTTTCTCTTGAAATTTTCGAACATGATTTCATTACCATCCTAGGGGGAAATGGAGCAGGGAAGTCAACGCTTTTTAACACGATTGCAGGTACCTTACCTTGACAAGTGGAAGTATCCGTATCATGGGCGAGGACGTGACGAATTTTTTTCACCCTGAAAAAGCGGGCTAAGTACTTGTCTCGTGTCTTTCAGGATCCTAAGATGGGTACGGCTCCCTCGTATGACAGTGGCGGAAAATCTCTTGATTGCCAAGTTTCGTGGTGAGAAGAGAGGACTCCTGCCTAGAAGGCTTTCAGCCATAGGGAAGAGTTTCAGGCTACCATTGAAAAAAAGTGGGAAATGGGCTTGAAAAAGCATCTAGATACTCCGATTGAGTTTCTATCAGGTGGACAACGTCAGGCCTTGAGTCTCTTGATGGCAACCTTGAAGCGACCAGAGTTGCTCTTGTTGGATGAACACACAGCAGCTCTTGACCCAAAAGACCAGTGTGGCCTTTGATGGAATTAACAGATGACTTTGTCAGCAAGGGATCATCTGACAGCCTTGATGATTACCCACCATATGGAGGATGCACTGAAGTATGGAAATCGTCTGATAGTCATGAAGGAAGGTCGTATCATCCAAGACCTCAATAAAGAAGAAAAAGCTAAGATGAAAATTTCAGACTACTATCAATTATTTGAATAGATGAGTGAAGTAATCATCAAAAAAATAGTGAAAAATTAACTTAGAAAGCATGGAAGTGTTTCTGAGTTTTTTTATCTCCTCTTTCTATCTAGAAAAAAATAAGGCAAAAGAGAATTACGGAAAGCGTATGAAATGGTTTACTTTTTTTCAGAAATAAGCTATACTAGTTTACGTGAAACTATGATAAGATGGAGGTATTGTGGATGGTTGACAAGCAAGTCATTGAAGAAATCAAAAACAATGCCAACATTGTGGAAGTCATAGGTGATGTGATTTCTTTACAGAAGGCTGGACGGAACTATTTAGGGCTCTGTCCTTTTCATGGTGAAAAGACCCCCTCTTTCAACGTTGTGGAAGACAAGCAGTTTTATCACTGTTTTGGCTGTGGGCGTTCAGGAGATGTCTTTAAGTTTATCGAAGAATACCAAGGCGTGTCCTTCATGGAAGCCGTTCAGCTCTTAGGAGAGCGCGTCGGTATTCAACTGGCTATGCCGGTACAGTCTCGTCCCCAACAAACTTCCCCTCATCAAGCTCTATATGATATGCATGAAGAAGCTGCCCGCTTTTACCATGCCATCCTCATGACGACAAAGATGGGAGAAGAAGCAAGGGCTTATCTCTACAAACGCGGATTGACAGATGATGTTCTGAAGCACTTCCAGATTGGACTGGCTCCAGCAGAGAGAACCTATCTCTATCAACGTTTAGCTGACAAGTTTGAGGAAAAGGACTTATTGGATTCTGGCCTGTTTTACCTGTCAGATGGCAATCAATTTTATGATACTTTTTTCGGACGGATCATCTTTCCTTTGACCAATGACAAGGGGCAGGTTATTGCATTTTCAGGTCGTATCTGGCAAGAAACGGATAGTCAGACTGCCAAATACAAAAATAGTCGCTCGACTGCAATTTTTAACAAGAGCTACGAATTGTATCATTTGGACAAGGCAAAAAAGGGAACAGGTAAGATTACAGAGCTCTATCTGATGGAAGGCTTCATGGATGTGATCGCAGCCTCACCGTGCTGGTATAGAAAAATGCTGTAGCTTCCATGGGAACAGCCTTAAGCAAGGAGCATGTTGACCACCCTCAAACGCTTTACCAAAAAAAGATAGTTCTCAGCTATGATGGTGACAAGGCAGGGCAGGCAGCAACAGCCAAAGGCTCTAGAGGAATTAAAAAGACTTTCTCAGTGGAGGTTGTCTCGAGTACCTGATGCCATGGACCCAGATGAGTATTTGCAAAAGAATTCTGCTGAAGACCTGGCTTACCTTTTAACCAAGACCCGGATTAGTCCTATAGAGTTCAATATTCACCAACTCAAGCCAGAAAATAGTGATAACTTGCAGGCGCAAATCGAGTTCATTGAAAAGATTGCGCCCCTAATCGCCAAGGAAAAGTCTATCACTGCCCAGAATTCTTATATCCACATTCTGGCGGATAATCTACCTTCCTTTGATTACCAGCAGGTAGAACAGATTGTAAATGAAAGTCGCATTGTTCAGAGGCAGGAAAGAGTCAAAGAGGAGCAACCTCCAGCAGCGATTAGTTTACCTGTAACGCGGCAACTGACAGCAGTCATGAGAGCAGAGGCGCATCTCCTCTATAGGATGGCTGAGAACCCAGTTGTGTTAAATGACTACCGATTAAGAGAAGATTTTTTCTTTGATACCCCAGAATTTCAGATTCTTTACGAATTATTAAGTGAGCAGGGAGAAGTCGGCTCAGAGGAACTTTTCTCATCAGACGCCTGAGGTTGAAAAATGCTTGGTACCACGTGCTTAGCTTGGATTTGCCAGTTGAGATGTCGCCTCAAGAGCTAGCGGAAGTCGAAGCGACTCGAAACCGTGCCCTCCTCAGCAAGGACAACTTAAGAATTAAAAAGAAAGTGCAGGAAGCTAGTCATGTAGGAGATACAGACACAGCCTTGAAGAATTGCAAACGATTGATTTCCCAAAAAGAGAAGAATGGAGTAATAATGGCAACAAAACAAAAAAAGAAGTAACCACATTTGATGTGCAAGTAGCAGACTTTATCCGTAACCACAAAAAAACAGGAACAGCAACAGATGATGAAATCAATTCAAGTCTGGTTATTCCGTTTGCCCTCGATGCAGACGGCATTGAAGACCTTTTGCAACGGATTCAGGATGCTGGAATTTCTATCACAGATAATGAAGGAAATCCAAGTGCGCGTGTGCTTAGTGCAGAAGAAGAACCAGAACTCAGTGATGAGGACTTGATTGGCTCAACTTCTGCCAAGGTTAATGACCCAGTCCGTATGTATTTGAAGGAAATCGGGGTCGTTCCTCTCTTGACCAACGAAGAGGAAAAAGAATTGGCCCCTAGCAGTTGAGGCTGGTGATATCGAAGCCAAACAACGTCTTGCAGAAGCCAACCTTCGTTTGGTGGTTTCTATCGCTAAGCGCTACGTAGGACGTGGGATGCAGTTTCTTGACTTGATTCAAGAAGGAAACATGGGTTTGATGAAGGCTGTTGACAAGTTTGACTATTCAAAAGGATTCAAGTTTTCAACTTACGCAACTTGGTGGATTCGTCAGGCGATTACCCGTGCCATCGCTGACCAGGCCCGCACTATTCGTATCCCCTGTCCACATGGTTGAAAACCATCAACAAGCTTTGTCCGTGAACAGCGTAATCTCCTTCAAGAATTGGGACAAGATCCAACTCCTGAACAAATTGCTGAGCGTATGGATATGACACCTGACAAGGTCCGTGAAATCCTAAAGATTGCCCAAGAACCAGTATCACTTGAAACACCGATTGGAGAAGAGGACGATAGCCATCTTGGGGACTTTATCGAAGACGAAGTGATTGAAAATCCAGTAGACTACACAACTCGAATCGTTTTGCGTGAGCAGTTGGATGAGGTTTTGGATACTCTAACAGACCGTGAAGAAAACGTCTTGCGCCTTCGTTTCGGTTTGGACGATGGAAAAATGCGTACCCTTGAAGATGTTGGTAAAGTCTTTAACGTGACTCGTGAACGTATCCGTCAGATTGAGGCCAAGGCTTTGAGAAAATTGCGTCAACCAAGTCGCAGCAAACCCCTTCGTGATTTTATTGAAGACTGAGAGTGAGGAATAACATGGCTTATACAGAAGAGCAAATTGAAAAGATCAAAACACGCATTTTAAACGCCTTGGAAGAAGTCATCGACCCTGAGTTGGGGATTGATATTGTCAACCTAGGTTTGATTTATGAAATTCGTTTTGATGGTGAAACAGGTCATACTGAAATTGATATGACCTTGACAACTATGGGCTGCCCACTGGCTGACCTTTTGACAGACCAGATACATGATGCGATGACAGATGTGCCTGAGGTAACCAATACCGAAGTTAAATTGGTCTGGTATCCAGCTTGGACAGTTGAAAAAATGAGCCGATACGCGCGTATCGCCCTAGGAATTAAATAAAGACTAAAAAGAAATGAGAGAGACGATTGGAAAATAGGATAATTTTATCCTTTTTCCAATCGTCTCTTCTTTCTTTTGCTGATTTTCTGGAAATAAAATGGTATAATGAAAGGTATGGAAAACGAAAAATTGCGTATTAATATGCTAAGCTCAAGTGAAAAAGTAGCTGGTCAAGGAGTGTCAGGAGCATATCGAGAATTGGTTAGTCTCCTTCACCGCGATGCTAAAGACCAGTTGATTGTTACAGAGAATCTTCCTGTAGAGGCAGATGTAACTCATTTTCACACCATTGATTTCCCTTATTATTTATCTACTTTCCAAAAGAAACGCTCTGGGAGAAAAATTGGCTATGTGCATTTTTTGCCTGATACGCTTGAGGGGAGTTTAAAGATTCCATTTTTCCTAAAAGGAATTGTCAAACGCTATGTTTTTTCCTTTTACAACCGAATGGAACACTTGGTGGTGGTCAATCCCATGTTTATCGAGGATTTAGTGGCTGCTGGTATTCCGCGTGAAAAAGTAACTTATATTCCAAATTTTGTAAACAAAGAAAAATGGCATGCATTACCAGCTGAGCAAGTTGCACAACTCCGGAAGGAAATGGATCTCGCGGAAGATCAGTTTGTCGTAATCGGTGCGGGTCAGGTTCAGAAACGTAAAGGGATTGATGACTTTTATCCGTCTTGTTGAGGAATTGCCAGAAATTACCTTTATCTGGGCAGGTGGTTTTTCATTTGGTGGGATGACAGATGGTTATGAACGCTACAAGAAGATAATGGACAATCCACCTGAAAATCTTATTTTTCCTGGAATTGTGTCACCCGAACGGATGCGGGAACTTTATGCTATGGCGGATCTGTTCTTGCTACCAAGTTATAATGAATTATTCCCTATGACCATCTTAGAGGCCGCTAGTTGCGAGGCTCCTATTATGTTAAGAGATTTGGATCTATATAAGGTTATTCTTGATGGGAATTATCGTGCTACAAGTGATGTTTCCGAGATGAGAGAAGCAATCCTAGAATACAAGAATGATTCTGAAGCCTTAAAAGACTTGAAAGAAAAAGCTTGCGAGATCTCCAAAGAGTACTCTGAGGAGCATTTGTTGGAAATCTGGTTAAAATTTTATCGAGAACAGGCTGCTTTGGGCAAAAAGTGAGGTAATTTATGCGAATTGGTTTATTTACAGATACCTATTTCCCTCAGGTTTCCGGGGTCGCGACTAGTATTCGGACTTTGAAAACTGAGCTTGAAAAGCAGGGGCATGCAGTTTTTATCTTTACAACAACAGATAAAGATGTGAACCGCTACGAGGATTGGCAAATTATTCGCATTCCGAGTGTCCCTTTCTTTGCGTTTAAGGATCGACGATTTGCCTACCGAGGTTTTACAAAGGCGCTTGAAATTGCCAAGCAGTATCAACTCGATATTATTCATACCCAGACAGAATTTTCTCTTGGTTTGTTAGGAATTTGGATTGCGAGAGAATTGAAAATTCCAGTTATTCATACCTACCATACCCAGTATGAAGACTATGTGCATTACATTGCTAAGGGCATGCTAATTCGTCCAAGTATGGTAAAAATATCTGGTACGGGGCTTTCCTTCATGATGTTGATGGAGTGATTTGTCCTAGTGAGATTGTTAGGGACCTTCTCTCAAAGTACAAGGTCAAGGTTGAAAAGCGGGTTATTCCAACTGGTATTGAGTTAGCTAAATTTGAACGGCCTGAGATTAAGGGAGAGAATTTAGCTACTCTTCGATCTAAACTTGGAATAAACGAAGACGAGAAAATGTTACTGAGTCTTTCTCGTATCTCCTATGAGAAGAATATCCAAGCGGTCCTAACCGCCTTCGCGCAGGTTTTGAAAGAAGAAGACAAGGTGAAACTGGTTGTTGCTGGTGACGGTCCTTATCTGGACAGTCTGAAAGAACAAGCCGTCCAGTTGCAAATTCAAGATCAGGTGATTTTTACTGGTATGATTGCCCCAAGTGAAACAGCTTTGTACTATAAGGCGGCAGATTTCTTTATCTCTGCATCCACTAGTGAAACCCAAGGGTTGACTTATCTAGAGAGTCTAGCCAGTGGAACACCTGTCATCGCTCATGGCAATCCTTATCTGGATAATCTGATCAATGACAAGATGTTTGGAACCCTCTACTATGGAGAACAGGACCTTGCAGGTGCCATCTTGAGGCTTTGATTGCCACTCAGATATGGATGAGCAAAAAGTTAGCTGACAAGTTGTATGAGATTTTCGGCTGAGAATTTTGGGAAACGAGTTCATGAGTTTTTACCTTGATGCCATTATTTCTAAATAACTTTTGAACAAGAATTGCTCGATGGAGAACCTATGAGTCAACGTTTTCTAAAAACTATTTTATATCTGCCTCAACAAGCAGTCAGCGTCCCGGTAAAAGAATCTAAACGCATTCTGAAGGCGTCTAAAAAACAGTTGTCCAGTATGCGAGACTACTGGAAAGATTAACAAAAAGTAAAAAAAGGAGGAATAAAAGATGGCGAAAAAATTTATGAGAAGTGGTAAAGATCAAAAAATTGGAGGCGTTTGCGCAGGAGTGGCCCACTATTTTGATATTGATCCGACGATTGTCCGTGTGATTTGGGGAGTTCTAGCCTTTTGTTATGGAGCAGGGGTTCTTGCTTACTTGATTTTGTGGGCAATTGCACCAGTTTCAACAGAATATTAAATTAAAATTATAGAGAAAAAGGAGAAACTATGGCTTTTGGAGATAACGGTAACCGTAAAAAAACAATGTTTGAAAAGGTGACACTTGTTGTTGTGCTTATCATGTTGTTTGTAACCCTTGCTGGTATCTTTGCAACGGCGCTTGGAGCTTTTAGCAGATTCTAAGCAAGTTGTTTAGATAGAAACAATAACTAATGACTGGGATTTCCCAGCCTTTTTAAAGCGAGAAAAAAATATGAGTATGTTTTTAGATACAGCCAAGATCAAAGTCAAGGCTGGTAATGGTGGTGATGGCATGGTTGCCTTTCGCCGTGAAAAATATGTACCTAATGGCGGACCTTGGGGTGGTGATGGTGGACGTGGTGGGAACGTCGTTTTCGTAGTAGACGAAGGCTTGCGTACCTTGATGGATTTCCGCTATAACCGTCATTTCAAGGCCGAATCCGGTGAAAAAGGGATGACCAAAGGAATGCATGGACGTGGTGCAGAAGACCTTCGTGTTCGCGTACCCCAAGGAACGACTGTACGTGATGCTGAGACAGGAAAAGTCATTACAGACTTGATTGAGCACGGTCAAGAGTTTATCGTGGCACATGGCGGTCGTGGTGGTCGTGGAAATATCCGTTTTGCAACACCAAAAAATCCTGCACCTGAAATCTCTGAGAATGGAGAGCCGGGTCAGGAACGTGAGTTGCAACTGGAATTAAAAATCTTGGCGGATGTCGGCTTAGTCGGTTTCCCATCTGTCGGAAAGTCAACTTTGCTTAGTGTCATCACTTCAGCTAAGCCTAAAAATCGGTGCCTACCACTTTACGACCATTGTTCCCTAATTTGGGTATGGTTCGTACGCAGTCAGGTGAGTCCTTTGCTGTTGCAGACCTTCCAGGTTTGATTGAGGGGGCTAGTCAAGGTATTGGCTTGGGAACTCAGTTCCTTCGTCATATTGAGCGTACACGCGTGATCCTTCATATCATCGATATGTCGGCTAGCGAAGGGCGTGATCCTTATGAGGACTACCTTGCTATCAATAAGGAATTAGAATCTTATAACCTTCGTCTGATGGAGCGTCCACAGATCATCGTGGCTAACAAGATGGACATGCCCGAAAGTCAGGAAAATCTTAAAACCTTCAAGGAAAAATTGGCAGCAAACTACGACGAGTTTGAGGAACTTCCTGCCATCTTCCCTATTTCTGGTTTAACCAAGCAAGGTTTGGCTACTCTTTTGGATGCGACAGCTGAATTGTTGGATAAAACTCCTGAATTCTTGCTTTATGATGAGTCTGATATGGAAGAAGAAGCTTACTATGGCTTTGATGAGGAAGAAAAAGCCTTTGAAATTAGCCGTGATGACGATGCAACTTGGGTACTTACTGGTGAAAAACTCATGAAACTCTTTAACATGACTAACTTTGACCGTGATGAGTCAGTCATGAAATTTGCCCGTCAGCTTCGTGGTATGGGGGTTGACGAAGCCCTTCGTGCGCGTGGAGCTAAGGATGGAGACTTGGTAAGAATCGGCAAATTTGAGTTTGAATTTGTAGACTAGGAGATTGATATGGGAGATAAACCGATATCATTCCGAGACGCAGATGGAAATTTTGTTTCTGCAGCAGATGTATGGAATGAAAAGAAACTAGAAGAATTGTTTAATCGTCTCAATCCCAAACGTGCTCTTCGATTGGCACGTATGAAGAAAGAAGAAACACAGTTAAAGAAATAAAAAATTCCTGTGATCTTTTGATCACGGGATTTGTTTTATTCGCTAAAGAAAAATGGCGGCGCATATTTTTTAAGACTTTCAAAACAAGCTTGCGCTTTTGTAGCATCTTCACAGATGATCATGCAGACATCGTCTCCGCATAGTGTAGCAACAACATCGTTGAAATCTAGGGCATCAATGACAGCTCCAAAAGACTGAGCCAAACCTGGAAGAGTCTTTAGAATGACTTGGTGCTGGACAGGACGTAACATGACAAGAGCATCTTCCATATAGTTTTCCAAACGTTTCTCCCATTTAGAAATAGAACCAGTATTTAGAACATAGTAGGATTGGTCTTCTTCCCGAACTTTTGAAAGGTTCATGGTTTTGATATCACGAGATAAGGTTGCTTGTGTGACTTGGATATCATTCTCGGCTAGCAAGACTTGTAATTCTGCTTGGGTATGAATTTTATTTTTTGAAACGAGGGCGCGGATAAGTTGGTGTCTGTGTTCTGATTTGTTCATAAAGTAAGTACTCCTTTTTACAAGGTACAGTAGCGTGGACTGAACAAAAATGTCAGTCAGGTGGTAGGCGGTATTGTCACGTATGAAGACGTCAAAGTCAGTAGGATAAAGAACTAGATGGAGAGAATCTCCTTCTTTTAACCTGTCACTAGTTGGGAGAAGATGAATGAGATATCTATTCGTTCATCACCATTGATGTTCTTTAATGACAGTGAATCATTTAATTAGGGTAGCATTCTGTCACGGCTTGTTGTGAATTTCCTCTAAATGTCAATTCACAGAGATTTTCCAACATGTGGTGTGGTAGCGTGTATGATAAATGGTGACACATGTTGATTGGGGGGAGTATCTTTTGTCCAAGGTTTATCTAGAGGCTTATTAAAATCTCTTATTTGAACTGGATTTGATACGAAGCTTATGTTTAGTTGGACTGTTCAAGTGGAAATCCTTGGTTATAGGAAGTTAAATGGGCAATTTGACTACCTTTTCCTTGGATGATTTCCATATTGAAAGTCTGGGATGTTATACCTTTTGACAAGGTAGAATGAGAGTAGACTGTTCAAGATCGACAGTCAGGTGATAGTCTGTATTATCTCGAATTGTAATCTCAAAGTCAGTCGTGTAGAGAACCAAACGGAGAGTATTTCCTTCTTTAAGTTTGTAGATAGTTGGTTGAAGCTCTAGCTTGAAGTCCATCCATTTATTGGGTTGGATTTCTTCAACCGTCAAAAGATTGGTTCGATTTTGAAGATTGAGGTAGCCTTTAGTGATGACACGTTGGGCACTTGGATTGAAAAGGTAGTTCCAAGAGATTTTCAAGCATGTGGTAGCGACCGTTGTCAATGGTTCTAGCACTTAAAAACCGCTGGATAAGGCTGTAGGTATTTCTTTTGCCCAAGTTCGAGCAGTTGGGCTGATAAGAGCCCCTTTGTTTGTACTTGATTTGAGACGAAGTTTCAGCTTGACTCGACCATTTAAATGAATGTCTTGACTTACTGGAAGGTCAATGGTGATCTGATTGGCTTTTCCTTGGTAAAGTTCTGTGTTAAAGGTCTGGTAAGTCTTGCCATAACGCTCAAAAATCTTCTTGTTCATAGTGGTTCTGAATCACTTGTTCTTCAGTTCCAAGTGAGAAAGTATGCAATTCATCTTGCTTGCCAAAGTCATCAAGACTCTGCCAGGTTTGAGGTTCGGTATTGTCTTGCCAAACGACAGTTGGAAGTTGATAGCTTGAGTCAAGTCCTAACAGTTTCTTACTCAACAAGGCATTCATGGACTCGCGGAAGTCGATCGACTGCCAGTTGTTCATATAGACATGGGCACCATGATGGAAAAAAAGAGGTGCTTATTGATATGGCTAGGAAGGGCATGAAACATCTGGTAAACATGAAGAGGTTTGACGTTCCAATCCTGGGAACCATGCGTAAAGACGATCTCAGCTTGAACTTTGTGAGCATTGAGCAGATAGTTGCGGTCATGCCAAAATTGATTGTAGTCACCAGTCTTGCGATCTAATTGTTCTTTTACCTTTTCTAAATCCGCTTTGTGGGCTTCATTAGCACGGATATAGTCACCAGCTAAGAGATTGCGGGAATAGGTCAATTCAGCAAGTGAGTCAAAATCCTCACCAGGATAACCACCAGGGCTGGTTACCAGACCATTTTCCCGATAGTAGTTATACCAAGAGGAGATACCTGCTTCAGCGATAATCACTTCCAAGCCATCAACTCCAGTGGTCGCAAGACCATTGGACATGGTACCTAGATAAGAAAGGCCAGTTGTGGCAATTTTGCCATTGGACCAATCAGCCTTGACCTCACGCTTGCGCGTGTGATCCGTAAAGGCACGACAACGACCATTGAGCCAATCAATCACATTTTTATAGGCTTCAATCTGCTGGTAGTCACCGTTAGTCATCAGACCTTGGGAATCCTTGGTGCCAACACCAGACACATAAAGATTGGCAAATCCTCTTGGGAGGAAGTAATCGTTGAGAGTGTAAGAGCTATTGATATGAGCTAACTTTTTTTCAGCTTCTGCGACGACTTTTGCTTGACCATGAGGTTCGACTAAATTCAGTTTAGGTTCCTCAAGTTCAATGGTGTGGGCAGGTTTGACCTCAAGCTCGTCTTCCATCTTATAGAGAGCCTTGTCGCTGGCTTTATCGTTGGTCCCTTGGTGATAAGGACTTGCAGTCATAATTGCAGGGATTTGTTCATCATAGCGAGGACGAATAATGCTGACCTTGACTAAATCAGGGAGTCCGTCTTTATCAGTATCCACACGACTCTCTACATAAACAACTTCACGAATGACATCATGACTAGAGAAGGTTGCCAAGCTCTTACCGTTAAAGTAGTGGTAGTGATTATCTTCTGCAATAAGTCCATCACTAACAAGCTGGTCGATAAGCGTATTTCCCTTTTTGGTTCGAGTGTTGAGCAAATGGTAGAGGTTTTCAATCAAATCTCCATAAATAATAGGAAATCCAGTTTCTTTACGGAATTGTTCAGCATCCTCAAAAGTCAATAAGATAATTAAAGCCTAAAAGTTGAAAAACAACGGTATAGAAAATATCAGCTGTCAGCTCTTTATCAGACTGAAAGAAGGTCAGTAGATCCCTTTCTATCTGTAGCTAGGGTAGATAGAGCGTAATCTGTATTAGTATAAGTGAAGAAACTCCAACGAATGAAGTCTTCAAACTGTCTTTTTATAGGCAGTTTAGATGATAGCTTTAAGCCAAGACTCTCTAATTCATCTAATAGTCGAGAACGAGGATGGGCAAGTAGCTGAATTGGTTAAAACGCATGGCGCTCTCCTTTGAAGTAATGAATTTATTATATCAAAAAGAGGAAAAATGGAATAAATAAACTCAAATGAAATAAATTTTAAAAATAGGAATGAACTTTAAGCAAGTTATTATAAAATATTAAATAAATCCTGAAATAAAAAGCTACCTTTAAAGATATTTATATGTAAATCTGCATATGGGATATTATTTCAATATTCGTCACTTAGCATAAAAATGTCCAAAATCACTATTAAAAAAATATTATAAGATATAGATATTTTATTCTTCTTAATTTTTCATTTTCAAGAAACATAAAGGATGAACAGTTAAAAAATTTAAAGAGGTTTTGAAAAGAAAGAGTCTGAGCCAGTTCATTATGGAACTTAAAATGGTATAATGTTAGTAAAACGAAAGCAAGGAGGAGATGGAATGATTGCACAGCTCGATACCAAGACTGTTTACAGTTTTATGGAAAGTGTGGTTTCGACTGAAAAATATGTAAATACAGCTAAAGATTATGGCTATTCTCACCTTGCTATCATGGATGTGGATAATCTCTATGGGGCTTATCATTTTTTAGAAGTGACTCGAAAATATGGAATCCAACCTTTAATTGGTCTTGAAATGTCCTTAATTATAGATGAGAAGGCGATCTCTTTTCGTTTTCTAGCTCTATCTACTAAAGGTTACCAAGAGTTGATGAAGTTATCCACTTTAAAAATGACTGGACAAAAAAATTGGTCTGACTTTACCAGCCACCTTGAGGATGTTGCCGTTATTGTTCCTTATTTTGATGGAATCGATCAGCTGGATTTAGGTCATGATTATTTTATTGGGGTTAGTCCCGATAGTCACCAAGAAGTCTTTACCAGACCCATTCTTCCACTCTACCAAGTCAACTCTTTTGACAAAGAAGACCTACAGGTTTTACAAATCTTGTCAGCAGTCAAGGACAATGTCAGCCTAAGAGAAGTAGATGTGCATTCACAACAAGGGATTTTTTTACCTGCCTCAGATTTAGAAGCTAGGTTTAAAAATCGCTTCCCTCAGGCGCTTGCCAATCTCCAAGGTCTGATAGAGAATGTAAGCTATCAAATCGACCCAAGTTTAAAACTCCCTCGCTTTAATCCTGAAAGACCAGCGGTCGAAGAACTTAGAGAGAGAGCTGAGCAAGGCTTGAGTGACAAGGGGCTAACCTCAGCTATCTATCATGAGCGACTAAATGAAGAATTGGCTGTGATTCATGATATGGGCTTTGACGACTATTTCCTTGTAGTTTGGGATTTGCTCCGTTTTGGACGTTCCCAAGGCTACTATATGGGAATGGGGCGTGGTTCTGCGGTTGGTAGTCTGGTGGCTTACTCACTGGATATTACAGGAATTGATCCGGTTGAAAAGGACTTGATTTTCGAGCGCTTTTTAAATCGTGAGCGTTACACCATGCCCGATATCGATATCGACATTCCTGACCTTTATAGGCCGGAGTTCATTCGCTATGTTCGTGATCGCTATGGCAGTCAACACGTGGCACAGATTGTCACTTATTCGACCTTTGGAGCAAAACAGGCAATTCGTGACGTTTTCAAACGTTATGGTGTTCCAGAGTACGAATTAACAAATATTACGAAAAAAATCAGTTTCCGAGACACGCTAACGACAGCTTATGAGAAGAATTTGCAATTTAGGCAGGTAATCAATAGCAAGATTGAATACCAAAAAGCTTTTGAGATTGCTCGTAAGATTGAAGGTTATCCTCGTCAGACCTCTATCCATGCGGCAGGAGTCGTTATGAGTGACCAAGACTTGACGGACTATATTCCTCTAAAATATGGTGAGGATATGCTCATCACCCAGTATGATGCTCATGGTGTTGAAGCCAATGGACTTCTAAAAATGGATTTCCTCGGCTTACGTAACCTGACTTTCGTACAAAAAATGCAGGAATTGCTTGTGGAGTCAGAGGGTGTTCATCTAAAAATCGAAGAGATTGACCTGGAAGATAAAGAAACCTTGGCCCTCTTTGCAGCTGGAAATACAAAAAGGTATTTTCCAATTTGAACAACCAGGAGCCATCCGACTCTTGAAACGGGTGAAACCACAAGTCTTCGAAGAAGTGGTAGCAACGACATCCCTTAACAGACCAGGTGCAAGTGATTATATCGATAACTTTGTGGCTCGCAAGCATGGCAAAGAAAAGGTGACGGTGCTGGATCCTACATTGGAAGACATCCTGTCATCAACCTATGGCATTATGCTCTATCAAGAGCAAGTCATGCAGGTTGCCCAGCGCTTTGGAGGATTCAGTCTTGGTAAAGCCGACATTCTCAGACGTGCCATGGGTAAGAAAAATGCTAAAGAGATGCATCTGATGAAGGAAGATTTTATCGCTAGTGCAGTTAAACTCGGTCATTCAGAAGAGAAAGCCAACCAAGTTTTTTTGCAGTGATGGAAAAAGTTTGCAGGCTATGGATTTAATCGATCCCACGCTTATGCCTACTCAGCCCTGGCTTTTCAGCTTGCTTATTTCAAGACGCATTATCCCTGCTATTTTCTTTCAGTTATGTTGAATTATTCTAGCAGCGATTACATTGTAGATGCTCTGCAGATGGGATTTGATGTAGCGCCTTTAGCCATTAACAGCATTCCCTATCATGATAAAATTGTTCAGAAGAAAATCTATCTTGGTTTGAAAGCCATTAAAGGCATGCCAAGAGATTTGTCTTACTGGATTATTGAAAATCGTCCTTTCTCAAGCATTGAAGATTTTGTCACACGTCTTCCCAAGAATTACAAGAAAACTATCGCTTTTGTCTCCTTTGGTTGAACTGGGGCTCTTTGATGACTTTGATAAAAATCGCCAGAAAATCCTAGTGAACCTACCAAACCTATTTGTTTTTGTTGAGGAGTTGGGTGGTCTCTTTGCAGATGCAAGCTATAGCTGGACTGAGGCGGATGATTTTACGGAAGCAGAGAAATTTTACAAGGAGCAGGAACTAATCGGGGTTGGTATCAGTGCTCATCCTTTACAAACACTTGCCAAACAAGCCCTTTATCCGACAACGCCCATTGCTACTCTCACTGAGGGGTGTCAAGCAACACTTCTAGTTGAAGTGCAAAAAATAAAAGTCATTCGAACTAAGAAAGGAGAGAGTATGGCCTTTCTACAGGTTCACGACAGTAAGTCTAAACTGGATGTGACTGTATTTTCAGATCAGTATCGAAAATTCGCTTCCATTTTATCTGAAGGGAAATTCTACTACATCAATGGCAAAGTTCAATCCCGAGATGGTCGTCTGCAAATGATTGCACAAGATTTGAAAGAAGCAGTCGCTGAACGATTCTGGATTCAAGTTAAAAATCACGACAAGGATAAAGAAATGTCAACTATCTTAGAACAATATAAAGGCTCTATTCCTGTAATTATCAGGTATGTTGAGGAAGAGAAAACAATTGTTTCCTCCCAACATTTTGTAAAGACCCTATTTTTACAGGAAAAATTAGAGGGAATTGTTATGAAAACGATTTATCGCTAAAAATACGGAAAATAGAAGAATTTTCCAATTAAATGTGGTATAATCAGTAAGAATGTTAAAAGAAAAAGGAGCATAAACCAAATGAAACGTATTGCTGTTTTGACCAGTGGTGGAGACGCCCCTGGTATGAATGCTGCCATCCGTGCGGTAGTTCGTCAAGCAATCTCAGAAGGAATGGAAGTATTTGGTATCTATGATGGATACGCAGGTATGGTTGCCGGTGAAATCTATCCACTTGATGCTGCTTCAGTAGGAGACATCATTTCACGTGGTGGTACTTTCCTTCACTCTGCTCGTTACCCTGAGTTTGCACAACTCGAAGGTCAACTCAAAGGGATTGAGCAATTGAAAAAACACGGTATCGAAGGAGTCGTAGTTATCGGTGGAGACGGTTCTTATCACGGAGCTATGCGCTTGACGGAACATGGGTTCCCAGCTATCGGACTTCCAGGAACTATTGATAACGATATCGTTGGTACGGACTTCACAATCGGATTTGATACAGCAGTTACAACCGCTATGGACGCGATCGACAAGATTCGCGATACTTCATCAAGTCACCGTCGTACCTTTGTTATTGAGGTAATGGGACGTAACGCTGGTGATATCGCTCTTTGGGCAGGTATCGCAACTGGTGCTGACGAAATCATCATCCCTGAAGAAGACTTCAAGATGGAAGATATCGTTGCAAGCATCAAAGCTGGTTATGAATGTGGTAAGAAACACAACATCATTGTTTTGGCTGAGGGAGTTATGTCTGCCGATGAGTTTGGTAAAAACTCAAGGAAGCTGGAGACACTAGTGACCTTCGTGTAACTGAACTTGGACACATCCAACGTGGTGGATCACCAACCGCTCGTGACCGTGTATTAGCATCACGCATGGGTGCACACGCTGTTAAACTCCTTAAACAAGGAATCGGTGGTGTCGCTGTTGGTATCCGTAACGAGAAAATGGTTGAAAACCCAATTCTTGGAACAGCAGAAGAAGGAGCTTTGTTTAGCCTAACAGCTGATGGTAAGATCGTTGTTAACAACCCACATAAAGCTGATCTTGAACTCTCTAACTTAAACAAGAGCTTGTCCTAATCAACTTTTTATTAATCTAGTAAAATGACCAAAAAGGTCGAATTATATAAAGGAGTCACAAAAAATCATGAACAAACGTGTAAAAATCGTTGCAACCTTGGGTCCTGCGGTAGAAATCCGTGGTGGTAAAAAATTCGGTGATGACGGATACTGGGGAGAAAAACTTGACGTTGAAGCTTCAGCAAAAAATATTGCTCAGCTGATTGAAGCTGGTGCAAATACTTTCCGTTTCAACTTCTCACACGGTGACCACCAAGAACAAGGTGACCGTATGGCAACTGTTAAACTTGCTGAAAAACTTGCAGGTAAAAAAGTTGGTTTCCTTCTTGATACAAAAGGTCCTGAAATCCGTACTGAATTGTTCGAAGGCGATGCAAAAGAGTACTCTTATAAAACTGGTGAAAAAATCCGTGTTGCAACTAAGCAAGGTATCAAATCAACTCGCGATGTGATTGCTTTGAACGTTGCTGGCGCTCTTGACATCTATGATGACGTTGAAGTTGGTCGTCAAGTTTTGGTTGATGATGGTAAACTTGGTCTTCGTGTTTTCTCAAAAGATGATGAAACTCGCGAATTTGAAGTTGTAGTTGAAAATGATGGCGTTGTTGCAAAACAAAAAGGTGTAAACATCCCTAACACTAAAATTCCTTTTCCAGCTCTTGCAGAACGTGATAACGACGACATCCGCTTTGGTCTTGAGCAAGGTATCAACTTCATCGCGATCTCATTCGTACGTACTGCTAAAGACGTGAATGAAGTTCGTGCAATCTGAGAAGAAACTGGAAACGGACATGTTCAATTGTTCGCGAAAATCGAAAACCAACAAGGTATCGATAACTTGGATGAGATCATCGAAGCTGCTGATGGTATCATGATCGCTCGTGGTGACATGGGTATCGAAGTACCATTCGAAATGGTTCCAGTTTACCAAAAAATGATCATTACTAAAGTGAATGCTGCTGGTAAAGTTGTTATCACTGCAACAAACATGCTTGAAACAATGACTGAGAAACCACGTGCAACTCGTTCAGAAGTATCAGACGTATTCAATGCTGTTATCGACGGAACTGACGCAACAATGCTTTCAGGAGAGTCTGCAAACGGTAAATACCCACTTGAATCAGTAACAACAATGGCTACAATCGACAAGAACGCTCAAACTCTTCTTAATGAATATGGTCGTTTGAACTCAGATACATTCGAGCGTAACTCTAAGACAGAAGTTATGGCTTCAGCAGTTAAAGATGCTACTAACTCAATGAACATCAAATTGGTTGTTACACTTACTAAGACTGGTCACACAGCACGTTTGATTTCTAAATACCGTCCAAATGCTGACATTTTGGCAATCACTTTCGATGAATTGACTGAACGCGGATTGATGTTGAACTGGGGTGTTATTCCAGTAACAACTGAACGTCCTTCCAATACTGACGATATGTTTGATCTTGCTGAAAAAGATCGCAGTTGAACAAGGTTTGGTTGAGTCTGGCGACGATATCATTATCGTAGCTGGTGTACCACTTGGAGAAGCTGCTCGTACAAACACAATGCGTATCCGTACAGTACGTTAATCTAACTTTTAAAGCCTATCATATCAAGCTCCAAAGCTTGTGTGATAGGTCTTTTTTTGTGAACAAAAAAACAGGAGGTAATAAACAAGAGTAATGTGAAAAAACTGAAATTTATGATATAATAGAATGAAAAGACCTTTTTAGTAAATTTTTGAAAGAGTATAACATGAGAAAAATTGTCATCAATGGTGGACGTCCATTGCAAGGTGAGATCACCATTAGTGGTGCTAAAAATAGTGTCGTAGCGCTTATTCCAGCTATTATCTTATCAGATGATATTGTCACTTTAGATTGTGTTCCAGATATTTCAGACGTTGCTAGTCTTGTCGAAATCATGGAGATCATGGGGGCATCAGTTAAGCGTTATGACGATGTCTTGGAGATTGATCCAAGAGGCGTTCAAAACATTCCAATGCCGTATGGCAAGATTAATAGCTTGCGTGCTTCTTATTATTTTTACGGAAGTCTTTTAGGGCGCTTTGGTGAAGCTACGGTAGGACTTCCTGGTGGATGTGATTTGGGTCCTCGCCCGATTGACCTTCACTTAAAAGCCTTTGAAGCTATGGGGGCTAAGGTAAGCTACGAGGGAGATAATATGAATTTATCTGCCCAAGGTAAGGGTCTTCATGGAGCAAGTATTTACATGGACACCGTCAGCGTTGGTGCAACGATTAACACCATGATTGCCGCGGTCAAAGCAAAGGGACGTACTGTCATTGAAAATGCGGCCCGTGAACCAGAAATCATTGATGTAGCTACCCTTTTGAACAACATGGGGGCCCACATTCGTGGTGCAGGGACAGATATTATCATTATTGATGGTGTTGAGACACTTCACGGGACTCGTCACCAAGTCATTCCAGACCGTATTGAAGCTGGGACTTATATTTCACTTGCTGCCGCGGTTGGTAAAGGTATTCGTATTAACAACGTTCTTTATGAGCATCTTGAAGGCTTTATCGCCAAACTAGAGGAAATGGGCATTCGTATGACGGTCTCTGAGGATAGTATCTTCGTTGAAGAGCAGTCAGACTTAAAGGCAATCAATATTAAAACCGCTCCTTATCCTGGTTTTGCAACTGATCTGCAGCAACCTATCACACCACTTTTGTTAACAGCACAAGGTCGTGGAACGATTATTGATACCATTTATGAAAAACGTGTCAACCATGTTTTTGAGTTAGCAAAAATGGATGCGGATATTACGACTACGAATGATCACATTATCTATAAAGGTGGTCGTACCTTGCATGGAGCAAGTGTTAAAGCTACAGATTTGCGAGCAGGTGCCGCTCTTGTGATTGCTGGATTGATGGCTCAAGGCCAGACCAAAATTACAAATATTGAGTTTATCCTTCGTGGCTACTCAGATATCATTGAAAAAAATTACGTAGTCTTGGAGCAGATATTACACTCGTCGAAGACTAAACCATTGAGGTGATTATGAATATTTGGACCAAATTAGCAATGTTTTCTTTCTTTGAAACGGAGCGCTTGTATTTGCGTCCTTTCTTTTTTAGTGACAGTAAAGCCTTTTATGAGATTGCTTCTGATCCAGAAAATCTGCAATTTATTTTTTTCCCAGCCAAGCAAGTTTAGAGGAGAGTCAATATGCTCTTGCCAATTATTTTATGAAGGCTCCTCTAGGTGTCTGGGCAATTTGTAATCAAGACAATCAGGAAATGATTGGTTCCATCAAATTTGAAAAAAATCGACGAAATCAAGAAAGAAGCAGAAATCGGTTATTTCTTTAAAAAAGATGCTTGGTCGCAAGGTTTTATGACAGAGGCTGTTAGCAAACTCTGTCAACTTTCCTTTGAAGAATTTGGTTTAAAAACAATTATCCATCATCACTCATCTGGAGAATCAAGCTAGCCAAAAAGTAGCCTTAAAATCGGGATTTAGTCTCTTCCGACAGTTTAAGGGGAGCGATCGCTATACACGAAAAATGAGGGACTATCTTGAATTTCGTTACGTAAAAGGAGATTTCAATGAGTAAACACCAGGAAATTTTGTCTTATCTGGAAGAGTTACCAATTGGGAAGAGAGTTAGTGTTCGTAGTATTTCAAATCACCTTGGTGTTAGTGATGGAACAGCCTATCGGGCTATCAAAGAAGCTGAAAATCGGGGAATTGTTGAGACTCGCCCCCGCAGTGGAACCATACGTGTCAAGTCAAAAAAAGTAGCTATCGAACGGCTAACCTATGCAGAAATCGCAGAAGTGACTAGCTCTGAGGTTTTAGCAGGTCAGGAAGGGTTAGAGAGAGAATTTAGTAAATTTTCTATTGGCGCCATGACTGAGCAGAATATCCTCTCTTATCTCCATGATGGAGGCCTTTTGATTGTAGGTGACCGTACTCGAATTCAACTTTTAGCGCTTGAAAATGAAAATGCAGTCCTTGTAACTGGTGGTTTCCATGTTCAAGATGATGTATTGACTCTTGCCAATAAAAAAGGTATCCCAGTTCTAAGAAGTAAGCATGATACCTTTACAGTCGCAACCATGATTAACAAAGCTCTCTCAAATGTTCAGATTAAAACTGACATTTTAACAGTTGAAAAACTCTATCGTCCGAGTCATGAGTATGGCTTTTTGAGAGAAACGGATACAGTCAAAGACTATCTAGATTTGGTACGTAAGAACAGAAGTAGCCGTTTCCCAGTCATTAACCAACACCAAGTGGTTGTTGGAGTTGTTACCATGCGTGACGCGGGAGATAAGTCACCTAGTACGACGATTGACAAGGTGATGACGCGAAGTATCTTCGTAACGGGTTTGGCAACTAATATTGCCAATGTCAGCCAACGAATGATAGCTGAAGACTTTGAGATGGTTCCCGTTGTTCGAAGTAACCAGACTCTACTTGGGGTCGTAACACGAAGAGATGTCATGGAAAAAATGAGCCGTTCTCAGGTATCAGCATTGCCAACTTTTTCAGAGCAAATTGGGCAAAAACTATCCTATCATCACGATGAAGTCGTCATTACTGTTGAGCCCTTCATGTTGGAGAAAAATGGTGTACTTGCTAATGGTGTCTTGGCTGAAATCCTCAATCATATGACCCAAGACCTTGTTGTCAATAGTGGGCGCAATCTCATCATAGAGCAGATGTTGATTTATTTCTTGCAGGCTGTTCAGATTGATGATACTCTACGAATTCAGGCTCGCATTATTCATCACACAAGACGCTCTGCTATTATTGATTACGATATTTATCATGGTCATCAGATTGTATCAAAAGCAAATGTTACAGTGAAAATCAATTAGAATCTAGGAGAAAAAATGATAACTTTAAAATCAGCACGTGAAATCGAAGCCATGGACAAGGCTGGTGATTTCCTAGCTAGTATCCATATAGGCTTACGTGATTTGATTAAGCCTGGCGTGGATATGTGGGAAGTAGAAGAATATGTTCGTCGCCGTTGTAAAGAGGAAAATTTCCTTCCTTTACAGATTGGAGTAGATGGTGCAGTCATGGATTACCCTTATGCCACCTGTTGCTCTCTCAACGACGAAGTAGCTCATGCTTTTCCACGTCATTACATCTTGAAAGATGGCGATTTGCTCAAGGTAGACATGGTACTTGGTGGTCCGATTTCCAAATCCGACCTCAATGTGTCAAAACTCAACTTTAATAACGTTGAGCAAATGAAAAAATACACCCAAAGTTATACTGGCGGTTTAGCAGACTCATGTTGGGCTTATGCGGTCGGTACACCGTCTGAAGAAGTGAAAAACCTGATGGACGTGACCAAGGAAGCTATGTATATAGGGATTGAGCAAGCAGTTGTCGGCAATCGTATTGGTGATATCGGTGCGGCCATTCAAGAATACGCTGAAAGTCGCGGTTATGGTGTAGTGCGTGATTTGGTTGGTCACGGAGTTGGTCCAACTATGCACGAGGAACCAATGGTCCCTAACTATGGTGTCGCAGGTCGTGGTCTCCGTCTCCGTGAAGGAATGGTGTTGACCATTGAACCCATGATCAATACTGGGGATTGGGAAATTGATACAGATATGAAGACTGGCTGGGCTCATAAAACCATCGATGGCGGCCTGTCTTGCCAATATGAACACCAGTTTGTGATTACAAAAGACGGTCCTGTTATCTTGACAAGTCAAGGTGAAGAAGGAACGTATTAAAACGAAAGGAGCTTAGCTCCTTTTTTATATTCAGTTTAGATAAAATTGACAAGCGTAGCAAAGTTGTCACAAATTTTTTCTTTTGTAGTAAAATAGGATTAGAATTTTGAGAAAGTAGGTAATTCGTTGGAGTCGATTATATTTCTAGTATCGGTTTTTTTAGCTGGCATTCTGTCTTTCTTTTCACCCTGCATCTTCCCTTTGCTACCAGTCTATGCAGGTATTTTACTGGATGATCAGGGGAATTCGAAAAGCTTTCGATTTTTCGGAAGAGATGTTGCATGGTCAGGCTTAATTCGGACCTTGTGCTTTTATTGCTGGCATCTCCCTCATTTTTCTTTTATTTTGGGATTTGGAGCTGGTTTCCTGGGGCATATGCTCTATGCTGATTGGTTTCGTTATCTTATGGGAGCAGTCATTATCCTCTTGGGCCTTCACCAGATGGAAATTTTGCATTTCAATAAACTGAAGTGCAAAAAAACAGTCACCTTCAAAAATCACAGTCGAATCACTATCTGTCAGCCTTCTTGCTTGGGATAACCTTTTAGTTTTGGTTGGACCCCTTGTATCGGACCGGTTTTAAGTTCGGTCTTGGCTCTTGCAGCTTCAGGAGGGAATGGTGCTTGGCAAGGAGCTGTACTAACCTTAGTGTACACATTGGGAATGACCCTACCTTTCATCGTTTTGGCCTTGGCTTCGGGCTGGATCATGCCCTATTTTAGTAAATTAAAACCCCATATGATCCTATTAAAGAAAATCGGGGGAGCTTTGATTATTTTGATGGGCTTGTTATTGATGCTAGGGCAGTTAAATGCCTTGTCAGGAATTCTTGGATAAAAGGAGAAAAAGATGAAAAAAGTTATTTTTGCAGGATTGAGCCTCATGTCTTTATTGTTGTTGATTGCCTGTGGTGAAAAAGAAACCAAACAGACAAGCAGTCCAAAACAGCCTGCTGTACAACAAATCGCAGTAGGAAAGGACGCGCCAGACTTCACCCTGCAGTCTATGGATGGCAAAGAAGTCAAGTTATCAGACTATAAGGGCAAAAAGGTCTATTTGAAGTTCTGGGCCTCTTGGTGTGGACCTTGTCGAAAGAGCATGCCAGAGTTGATGGAATTAGCTGCAAAACAAGATCGGGACTTTGAAATACTAAGTGTCGTTGCACCAGGACTACAAGGTGAAAAAACAGTTGAAGAGTTTCCAAAATGGTACCAAGAACAAGGCTACAAGGATATACCAGTTCTATATGATACCAAGGCAGCTACCTTCCAAGCCTACCAAATTCGTAGTATTCCAACAGAATACTTGATTGATAGTCAAGGAAAAATTGGAAAAATCCAATTTGGTGCTATTAGCAATGCTGATGCAGAAGCGGCTTTTAAAGAGATGAAATAAATTAAAGAATACGAAAAAATCGCGAAGAATCGCGATTTTTTTATAATTTTTCATTGATAAAGCGGATGAATTGGTTCCACCAAACTTTTAAGAAGAAGGCTTTTTCTACTTTCTTTTCAGAAACCATTTCAAAGGATGGTTTTTTTCAGAAGTGAGGTAGCCTTGACCAATTAAATCCTGGTCATCAAAGGTTAGAGTACCGACAACCTTTCCTTCTTCCAAAGGAGCAGTTTCTGATGTTGATTTTGGTGTGAATTGAAGAGCTGATGTAGTTCCGCTTCCAACTCGTTGGACAACAGCAATATCTGATTTAGCAACTGCAGGCACGCTGTCTTCTTTTCCATCAAGGACAGTAACCTTACTATCTTTGTAAGTTTCACCTTTTTTAACAACAGTTTGTAGGCTAAAGTTTGCAGAAATATAATCTAAAAGTGCAGAAGTAGCTGTAAATCGTGCATAAGGATTGCCGTCTTGTTGATCGGCATTTAAAACAACTGTAATGATACGCATCCCTTTTTTTCGACAGTGGTTCCAACGAAAGAAGCTCCTGCCTTATCAGTTGTTCCTGTCTTTAAACCGTCAATTCCTCCTCGGTAGGCTGGCATACCCTCCAACATAGAGTTAGTTGAGTGGATTTCAAGCCCAGCAAAAGTAGAAGATGCTTTTTTGGTAATTTCTAAAACCTGCGGATAATCTCGGATGAGGTTACGAGCAACGATGGCAACATCGTAAGCACTAAGTTTATTTTCTTCGTCTTTCTTAGAACCTGGATAGATGTTATCTCCAAGAGTCTCGTTGTTTAATCCAGTTGTGTTTATAATAGTTGCATCCTGGATTCCCCATTCCAAAAGTTTCGCTCTCATTTTGTCAACGAAGTCTTTCTCAGAACCGGCAATCTTTTCTGCTAGCGCAATTGCAGCACTGTTTGCACTGGATACCATTGTAGCCTCTAATAGTTGTTCAACAGTATAATTTCGAGCTTCCATAGGGACGTTACTTGCTTCTGAATTGGTGGTGAGCTGGTATGGATAGTCTGAAATATCAACAGGGGTTGATAGGCTGATGGTTCCTTGTTCCAAGGCCCTCATAAACCAAATAGACAGTAACAAGTTTTTGTAATAGAAGCAATCTCGACAGGCTGACTCGCATCTTTTTCATAAAGGATTTTTCCTGTTGTTGCTTCAACAGCAATAGCGTGCTTAGCAGCAACATCAAAACTTTGAGCTGAAACAGTAGAGATAGTACCAAAAGTAAGAAGTGTTAGTAAGGATATAATTATCATATTAGCTTTATTTTTATCATAAAGGGAAAAATATTCTTGCTTTTTATGCTGAAGCCTGTATCTGTATCTTTTTAGAAATATGGTAAAAAATAGATAGAAGGAGGATAGTTATGTTCCGTAGAAACAAATTATTTTTGGACAGCCGAAATCTTACTATTAACCATTATTTTTATCTTTTGAGAGATGGGGTCCATCATTACTCCCTTTGTCACAGTTATCAATACGATTATGATTCCATTCTTATTGGGGGATTTTTTTCTACTACCTGACAAATCCAATCGTAACTTTCTTGGAGAAAAGATGTAAGATCAATCGTTTGATTGGTGTCTTGGTCACTCTTTGCGCCTTGATTGGAGCCATCGTGGTTGGTGTAGTTTATCTCTTTACCTATTTTTGATCAACCAGCTGACAAGTTTGATTATCTCTAGCCAAAATATCTACAGCAGACTGCAGGATTTGGTTATTGATTTATCGATGAATCCTATTTTCCAAAATATTGATATCCAAAAAACCATTCAACAGTTAAATCTATCCTATGTTGATATTCTCCAAAATATCCTTAATAGCGTCAGCAATAGCTTAGGAAGTGTCCTTTCTGCTTTATTTAGTACAATCCTCATTCTTATTATGACCCCAGTCTTCTTGATTTATTTCCTACTGGATGGCAACAAATTTTTACCGATGTTGGAACGAACAGTTCTCAAACATGACAAGCTGAACCTAACCAGCCTCTTGAAAAATTTGAACGCTACTGTAGCGCGTTATATCAGTGGAATTGCGATTGATGCTGTCATAATCGGATGTTTGGCCTATGTGGGTTACAGTGTTATTGGTTTGAAGTATGCCTTAGTCTTTGCTATTTTTTCTGGCATTGCCAATCTAATTCCATATGTTGGACCAAGTATTGGTTTGATTCCGATGATTATTGTAAATGTATTCACCGATCCTCAACGGATGTTAATTGCAGTTGTCTATATGCTGATTATTCAACAGGTTGATGGCAATATTCTCTACCCTCGTATCGTTGGAGGGGTTATGAAAGTTCATCCAATCACCATTTTAGTCCTTCTCTTACTATCAAGTAATATCTACGGTGTGATTGGCATGGTAGTAGCAGTACCTAGCTATTCTATCTTAAAAGAAATTACTAAGTTCTTTGCGAAATTGTATGAAAATCATAAGGAAGCCAAAGAACAAGAAAAAACAGAATCAGTTTAAAAATCAGGGAAACCTGGTTTTTTACTTATATAAATAAGCTTTTAAAACTAAAATATCATAGAAAAGAGGATCTTGATAAGAAGCGGAAGAAAAGGGATCCCATAAGATTTAGATTAATTAACAAAAATATGTGTAAAACACTTGCAATTTAGCTGAAATTTGATAAAATAGTAAGGAAAGTTAGACTGTATTGCCTACTGTCTATCTATAAAATATATTTTATTGGAGGCTTTTACTCAAATGGCAAAAGAAAAATACGATCGTAGTAAACCACACGTTAACATTGGTACTATCGGACACGTTGACCACGGTAAAACTACCCTAACTGCAGCTATCACAACTGTTTTGGCACGTCGCTTGCCTTCATCAGTTAACCAACCTAAAGACTATGCGTCTATCGATGCTGCTCCAGAAGAACGCGAACGCGGTATCACTATCAACACTGCGCACGTTGAGTACGAAACTGAAAAACGTCACTATGCTCACATCGACGCTCCAGGACACGCGGACTACGTTAAAAACATGATCACTGGTGCCGCTCAAATGGATGGAGCTATCCTTGTAGTAGCTTCAACTGACGGACCAATGCCACAAACTCGTGAGCACATCCTTCTTTCACGTCAGGTTGGTGTTAAACACCTTATCGTCTTCATGAACAAGATCGACTTGGTTGACGACGAAGAATTGCTTGAATTGGTTGAAATGGAAATCCGTGACCTCTTGTCAGAATACGACTTCCCAGGTGACGATCTTCCAGTTATCCAAGGTTCAGCTCTTAAAGCTCTTGAAGGTGACTCTAAATACGAAGACATCATCATGGAATTGATGAACACTGTTGACGAGTACATTCCAGAACCAGAACGTGACACTGACAAACCATTGCTTCTTCCAGTCGAGGACGTATTCTCAATCACTGGACGTGGTACAGTTGCTTCAGGACGTATCGACCGTGGTACTGTTCGTGTCAACGATGAAATCGAAATCGTTGGTATCAAAGAAGAAACTTCAAAAGCAGTTGTTACTGGTGTTGAAATGTTCCGTAAACAACTTGACGAAGGTCTTGCAGGAGATAACGTAGGTGTCCTTCTTCGTGGTGTTCAACGTGACGAAATCGAACGTGGACAAGTTATCGCTAAACCAGGTTCAATCAACCCACACACTAAATTCAAAGGTGAAGTCTACATCCTTACTAAAGAAGAAGGTGGACGTCACACTCCATTCTTCAACAACTACCGCCCACAATTCTACTTCCGTACTACTGACGTTACAGGTTCAATCGAACTTCCAGCAGGTACTGAAATGGTAATGCCTGGTGATAACGTGACTATCGACGTTGAGTTGATCCACCCAATCGCCGTAGAACAAGGTACTACATTCTCTATCCGTGAGGGTGGACGTACTGTTGGTTCAGGTATGGTTACAGAAATCGAAGCTTAATTCGATTTAGTTCCCAGAAGAACAATTATCTAAGTCAGACACTAAAAGAATCTTGCTTTGCAAGGTTCTTTTTTTAGTTCTAATTATGTAAGAAGGCCTTCTAGTATAGCGATATGATAGATTTTTTGGTATAATAAAGGTTATGGAAATCGAAAAAACCAATCGCATGAATGCGCTTTTTGAATTTTATGCTGCGCTTTTGACAGATAAGCAGATGAATTATATAGAGCTTTATTATGCAGATGACTACAGTCTTGCTGAGATTGCTGAAGAGTTTGGTGTTAGTCGTCAAGCTGTTTACGACAATATCAAGCGGACAGAAAAGATTTTAGAAGACTATGAGATGAAATTGCACATGTATTCAGACTACATTGTTCGCAGTCAGATTTTTGATCAGATCTTGGAGCGTTATCCCAAGGATAACTTTCTGCAGGAGCAGATAGAAATTTTAACTAGCATTGATAATAGAGAATAAGAGGAAGAAAATGGCATTTGAAAGTTTAACAGAACGTTTACAGAACGTCTTTAAAAATCTACGTAAAAAAGGAAAAATCTCTGAGGCGGATGTCCAAGAAGCAACCAAAGAAATTCGTTTGGCCTTGCTTGAAGCCGACGTTGCCTTGCCTGTTGTAAAGGACTTTATCAAGAAGGTTCGTGAACGTGCAATCGGACACGAGGTCATTGATACCCTCAATCCTGCCCAACAGATTATCAAAATCGTTGATGAGGAATTGACAGCCATTTTAGGGTCTGATACGGCTGAGATTATCAAGTCTCCTAAGATTCCTACCATTATCATGATGGTCGGTTTGCAGGGGGCTGGTAAAACCACCTTTGCGGGTAAACTGGCTAATAAACTCAAGAAGGAAGAAAAGGCTCGTCCTTTGATGATTGCGGCGGATATTTATCGCCCAGCAGCCATCGATCAGCTGAAAACACTTGGACAGCAGATTGATGTTCCAGTCTTTGCACTTGGAACAGAAGTGCCAGCAGTTGAGATTGTTCGCCAAGGTTTGGCGCAAGCTCAAGCCAATCACAACGACTATGTCTTGATTGATACGGCAGGGCGTTTGCAGATTGATGAACTCTTGATGAATGAGCTTCGTGATGTTAAGGCCTTGGCTCAACCAAATGAAATCCTGCTCGTCATTGATGCCATGATTGGTCAAGAAGCGCCAATGTCGCCCGTGAGTTTAATGCTCAGTTAGAAGTGACTGAGGGTTATTCTTACCAAGATTGATGGAGATACTCGTGGTGGTGCGGCTCTGTCTGTTCGTCATATCACTGGAAAACCTATCAAATTCACCGGTACAGGTGAAAAGATAACAGATATCGAAACCTTCCACCCAGATCGTATGTCAAGCCGTATCCTTGGTATGGGAGATATGCTTACCTTGATCGAGAAAGCTTCTCAAGAATACGATGAGCAAAAAGCTCTTGAAATGGCTGAGAAGATGCGTGAAAACACCTTTGATTTCAATGATTTTATTGATCAATTGGATCAGGTGCAAAAACATGGGGCCCATGGAAGACTTGCTCAAGATGATTCCAGGTATGGCTAACAATCCAGCCCTTCAAAATATGAAGGTGGATGAGCGCCAGATTGCTCGAAAACGTGCCATCGTATCTTCGATGACTCCTGAGGAGCGTGAAAATCCTGAACTGTTAAATCCAAGTCGTCGCCGCCGTATCGCTGCAGGTTCTGGAAATACCTTTGTCGAAGTTAATAAATTCATCAAAGACTTTAACCAGGCCAAACAGCTCATGCAAGGTGTCATGTCTGGTGATATGAACAAGATGATGAAACAAATGGGCATCAATCCAAATAACCTCCCTAAAAAAATATGCCAAATATGGGCGGGATGGATATGTCTGCCCTTGAAGGCATGATGGGACAAGGCGGTATGCCTGATATGTCAGCTCTTGGAGGAGCTGGAATGCCAGATATGAGCCAGATGTTTGGTGGAGGACTTAAAGGTAAAATCGGTGAATTTGCCATGAAACAGTCTATGAAACGAATGGCTAACAAAATGAAAAAAGCGAAGAAGAAGCGTAAATAAGAAATAGGAAAGCAGAAGTGCTTTCCTTTTTGATATAAAATATGTGCTTTCTATGGTTAGGCAATTTTCTTAATCGAAAAATTACTAAATAGAAAGAGTAACCTCAAATCCTTGCATCCATTCGGATTTTACTGCGATGTCGATTTTTAAAGCATCTGCTAATTGTTTGACAAGATAGAGACCCATGCCTGTTGATTTTTTCCTTGTCTCTCCTGAATCACCTGTAAATCCTTTTTCAAAGATATGAGGGAGGTCGCAAGCTTTAACTCCACACCCATTATCCCTAATAATCAGACTTTTGCGCCCCTTGTCACTTGACATAGAAATCTTGAGTTCTGGCTTGTCAGAACTATATTTAAGGGAATTGGCTAGGATTTGAGAGAGGATAAATTCAAAACTGCGTTGATCGGTGTAGTAGTTTCCCTGTATATTTTCTAGCTGAATCGTAAAATTCTTTTCTTTAAGAAAGGGATCAAAGTTTTCTAAAAGATCCTGAATACACTCTTGGAGGTCGACATCTTCAAATAGAAAATCATTTTTTTCACTTTTCACCCTGTAATAGAATAGGATCTGTGATACATTTCCTTGAATTTGATTTTTTACATAGTCCAACTTAAAAGCTGTATCCTTTGGCAGCTGGTCACTTTGGTTGTCCAAAAGGAGGGAAAGAAGTGATAGAGGGAGTTTGATTTCATGAGCCCATTTTTCAACATAGTCCTCATAGTCGGCTAGTAAGGAGTTGAGCTTTCCTATTTCCGCTTGCCTTTGGTAAAGCGCATTTGCGATTTCTTCGATGCTTTCTTTCTCTGAGTTAGTTGATAAACGCAATAATTCTAGCTCCGTATCCATCTTAGGATTGGCTATGAAGGCTTTATAAGCAGCTGATTTTTTTCTTTTCTTTTTCTTATAAGTAGGAGTGATAGGATAAAAAAGAGTAGGACTGTAGCTAAGAGATAGAGGAGGATGAGGACTTGAAACTTTCTCATGTCTGAAAGCCAAAGCAGGACAGCTGTGAATAGATCAAATGCTAAAAGAACAAGTAACCAGGGCAGGTAAGTAGCAAGATATTTAAGATTCTGTTTCATCTGGACTTACCTCTTCTAGCTTGTAACCAATACCTCTGACGGACTTGACTTGAAGTGCAATGCCAGCCTGTTTCATCACCTTTTTGAGCCTTGCAATGTTTACTTGAAGGGCATTTTCATCGATAAACTCAGTTGTATTCCACAGTTTCATACTTAGTTCTTCTTTTGTGACGACAGGAGCATTAGTAACCAATAAGGTTTCTAACAATTTCCCTTGATTTTGGGGGAGTAAAATCGAGTGTCCATTGATATAAAGGGTATAGGTCTGTCTATCCAGCAGAAAATTATCTTTTTCAAGTAGATTTTGTCTGCCTTCATAGCGTTTCAAGATATTTTCTATACGTGCCAAAAATCTTTCTTTCTTGAAAGGCTTTGTTAGATATTCATCTGCCCCTAATTTCAGGGCGTAGATTTCATCTTTTAATTGTTCACGAGAGGTGAGAACCAATATGGGCACAGAGCGTTTTGATTTGAGATTTTTACAAATTTGAAAACCTGTTTCTCCCGGCAAATTCAAATCCAGTATGATTAGATCCGTATCGTATTGCAGTACTTGCTGGGTTGTATCTTTGAAGTCAGTCAACTTATCAACTTGATAACCCGCTTTCTCTAACAAGATAACAATTTCATCTCGAATCAAGGCTTCATCTTCAATTACCAGAATATGCTTCATATCGGTTCCTCCTTTTCCTATTTTATTCTACCTTATTCTTCTCTTTTTGGTTCCATTAAGGATAACAAGTACTTGTTACTATTTTTCTTTACAATTCTGATATAGATGACTTCAAAACCAGCTAAGAGCAGTACGATCAGCATGGCTGTGATAAATTTCTGCCCCATGTCCATTCTTACACTAGCAGGTACTATTCCTGTTAGGAGGGAACTCACTCCGAAGCTACTACTGATAAGTGCAAGGGCTATTGGTAGACCGAAATACCAGTTGACTTGCTTTTCTGAAGATTTACAAAGAGTTTCGTAGTTGGCGCCAAGATGAATCAAGTTTTGGTATCGTCTGTAGGATTGTCTTTGTCCCATCAAAAATTGCACGCCAATGATTGTATTTGCCACAACAAGGAAGATGATTGCCAGATAAATGGTAATATAGCTGGCAGAGATAATATAAAATAATTGGCGCCCCATATTTTGTATATAGCTTTCATAGCTAAGAGAGGTTTGATTCAGCTTCTCATTTGTATCTGAGATAGCTCTCATCAGGCCTTTTTCCTTGACTAGCTCAGGAGCCAAGATACCGCTGATATAGTTCGAGTAGCGACCGTCTGTATAGTTCATAAAGACTTCATCTGGGACTATGAGGGCAACAGAGAGGGTGATTTCACGATCCGTTACAATTGGTAAAGACTCCACCTCTCCAATCAATTTTACATCATTTTCCATGACTTTGATTTGAGGCTTCGTCTTCAGAACAGAGTTGACGAGACTTTCATCTGGGAGAAAATCTTTTCCCATATACAAGTAGGCTTCCTTGCTAGTTAATTCTATAAGAGGGAGATTGGCAGCCTTTCTAAGTTCATTATAATCGGAAACTGGTATGATGTGGGAAGTAGTAGACTGTTTAAATCTTGAAGCAAAATTTCCTTGTTCTTGCTGCCTTTTTGCTTTTCCAACTCCTTGATGATCTCTTCGAAGGACACGGACTCGTGTTCTTTCGGTTTGCCGACTTTGATTTGTAGAATCTTTGAAAACTGTAATGCCAGTCCAGCAGCTTCAAGCTCTTTTTTAACTGTATTCACATCAAGATTTTCATCTGATTCCTGCTTGCTATCTCTAAATGTATAATCTAAGACATGAGCCTGATTACCAGAATTGCCGCTTGCAATGGCAACACCTGCTCCAAAGAGGCATAAGGCAGAGAAGATTAAGAGCGAGCAGATGGCCAGTATAGTTGAGCGCTGGATAACTAATTCCTGAATCTGTCTAAAATTATAGGTGTGGAGTTTTCGATTGCTTCCAAGCTTGACCAAAAAGTCTATAAACAAACGCATACCAAAGAAGAGTAGTATAGTTCCTAGAGTTCCCAAGAGAACAGTGATGCCCATTGTTATGGCATTTTCCCAAGCTCGTCCACTCATACCCATGTAATAGGCTGTTCCAAGAAGTAAAACCCCAAGGACAGAAGCAAGAAGGTACACCCCCTTGGGGAGTAGTTTCTTCATTCCAGAGGGTGAATAAGCAAGAAGATCTCCGATTTCCTTATTGGCTGTTTTTGCACTTAAAAGAATAAAGACGACTAATTTAACAGCTAGGAAGCCGATGACTGTATAGAGTAGAGCTGTGGTAGATAGTGAAAATTGATGTTCAATAATCCCCAGTCCCACAAGTTTAGCGGTTATTAGACTAATCAGTTCTGAAATCAAGATGGCAATAGGAAGGCCTATTCCAAGGGCAAGGACACTGTTTCTCAAATCCTCGAGCAGGAGTAGCAAGAACAGTTTGCTTCTTCGCATTCCCAGTGTGAGATAGACACCAAATTCATGTTTTCTCCTTTCCATCTGCATACTGCTTGCAAAATAGACTAGAAAGAAGAGAATAAATAGCGTTGCTACATAAAGAATGGGAATCATGCTAAAGAGTTTATTTACAGCATCACTCTCTATGTGTTTGAGAAAGATCATCACATCTTGATGGGACAAAGAAAGGATGATGTAAAAGGAGATAATAGAAAGAACCATGGAACTGAAGTACAAGCCATTATTTTTTCGATCTCTCTTGCTATTTCTTGAGACTAATTTAGAAAACATTGCCATCACCTCCAGCTAGGGCTGCCATAACCTTTAGTATTCTGTGGTAGAAGTCTTCTTGACTTTCTTGGATAATCGCGACGGATTTCATGGAATAGTTTTTCCGTCTTGGATAAACAAGATGCGGTTGCAAAAAGCTGGCAGCGACTGAATCGTGGGTCACCATGAGAATGGTGGTTTCTTCCACTTGATTCATTTCGGATAATTTTTGCATCAAAATGGTCGCATTTTTTGAATCCAAAGCCCCAGTGGGCTCATCCGCAAATACAATCTTAGGGTCTAAAATCAAGGCACGAGCAGCAGCTAACCCTTTGCCGTTGACCACCTGATAATTGAGAAGGGAACTTATCCAGAAGTTCAGAAATATCCAGATATTGGGAAAGTAATTCTAACCGAACCTTGCTTTCGTTGGCATCGACCTTGTGCAAAGACAAGGGGAGTAAAATATTTTCTTTAGCTGTCAGATTGTCCAAAAGCTCAAAATTCTGGAAGAGATAGCCAATTTCCCTGCCACGATAATCAGCTAACTGACTCCCTTTTAACTCACCTAAATCTTTTCCTTGCATTTGAATAGAGCCGTCAGTTGGCTTGATAATAGTAGCGAGACAGTTAAGAAGGGTTGTTTTTTTCCAGAACCGCTACTCCCCATAATTCCTAAGAACTCACCTTTTACAACTTGAAAAGATATGCCGTCCAAGGCTTTGGTGATATTGGGATCTTTCCCATAATGCTTTTTTAATGATTCTACTCGTAAAATGGTTTCCATGTGAAACACCTCCATCTTTTGTTACTTTCATTATAGTATGAATCAGAGTAGAATAACACTTACGGATAATGTAAGAAATCTTTATCGCTGACTTCTATAGTCAGTTTATTGGACTTATACTTATTATATTATAGCATGATTTTAGGGATTTAAAAAGAGGATGGAGAGTTGAGAACGTTCTTTTCTTTCAAAATCTACGATTTTAAAAATGTGAAAGAAAAATTGCAAGAATAAGTGCAACATTTACTCTAACTCATCCACTAGAGCTTCATAAGCTGTTCTGTAAGCTAAACATGTTCGTGGTCCAGGATTGATATCATATAAAAGCCTTGTTCAAATCCTCATCAGAGATAGTAGCTAAATCTGTTTTCTTTGGGAAATATTCTCTTAGTAAGCCATTTGCGTTTTCATTGCTTCCTCTCTGCCAGGATGAATAGGCGTCCGCAAAGAAAAAGGAAATTCCTAAGTTCTCTACCAGAGGATAGCAGGCAAACTCTTTTCCCCTGTCTGAAGTAAAGGTTTTAAGAGCCTCTTTTGGAAATAGCCTACAAAGTTGTTCGATGGCTGAAAAACATGGCTTTGGCTGTTCTATCTGGTATCTTGAAAGCTAAGTAAAAGCGTGTTTTTTTCGTTCTAGAAAAGTCGCTAAACACCCCTTGCTTTTTGCCTCTGGAAGACACCACAGTATCGAGCTCCCAGTGACCGAAAGTTTTACGATTCCGAACCTCTTTAGGACGTTTGCCAATCGACGTACCAATCCTAAATGTCCCACGTGTTTCTTTTGGGGTGTCGAGTTTTTCCTTTTGGCGAAGAACGCTTAAATCCAGATCAATCAAACCAGCATAGAGCCAGTTATAGATGGTTTTAAAAGCGACCATTGGCTTTTTGTTCAAGCTGATAGCGACCCCAAATCTGTTCAGGCGACCAAGAGGATTTTAAACCGTCCTCAATTTCCTTTTTCAACTTTGGTGTCAAACAAGACTTCCGACCTTTTTGCTTAGCTCTATGGTCGTACTGTTCCTGTGCTAAGACTGCGGAATAAGCATTTTGGCATCGTCTTAACTCTCTTGAAATGGTAGACTTATGGACGCCAAGTTTACTTGCAATTTGGCAAGGTTTCAAACCTAATTCCAAGTAAGTTTCTATCTTTATTCGGTCGGTTATGGTAAGATGGGAGTAGCTCATAGTTTTTCCTCGGGTTCTGTTTGTGTGGTTACTTACAGTTTACACCAATGAAACGCTATGAGTTTTTTTGTTGCACTATATTTTACAATTTATATTTATGAAATCTGGGAATATTTGCCATTTCATAACTGTAAAAGGGATGAAAAAGTCGATCATGTAAAAGAAGATCTTAAATCTTCGAATAATTCAATTATTATTGATCCATTTTGAAAAATAGTGAGCGTAATAAAGAAAAATGTAATTCCTCTTCCCTATCCACCTCAATTAAAGGAACAAAAAAATAAATTTAACAAATTGATTAGATTTAGAACTAAAAAGACAATTTTGTTTTTTTCTTTTTCTAATTTTACAAAATATAAATCTAAGCTGGATTTGACCATTACAGATTTGCAGGATAAGGTTTGCTCATCTAAAACAAGGTAGCAGAGATCTTAATCAATCTCAACAACTTAGACCCAGAAAATAGAAGACTGGCAAAAATATGACTATGCCAAGATGAACCTGACTTCAGCTATCAAACTGGAGCAGGTGGAGAAAGAAATCGAAGAAAATCAAAGATTTGTGACTAAAATGGATAGATGATTATGAATATAAGGTTAGGAGATTAGAGAATTTTATCAATATACTTGATAACACAAGAAATCAAAATGTTACCAAATTAGAACGGGAAACAAAATCAGTATAGTTATTTGAGATACCATGGAAAAATTATAAGGCTGATAGTATTAATTTCACTATCAGCCTTACAGGTTATTTAACGTTTCAGAAAAACTATAATGTCAAGATTAACTAAACAGTATCTAATTCCTTCAAATAATTTTCTATCTTCATCAACATTAAAGGATTGTTATAAATCTTACATAACTCTCTTGCTTCTATATAATAATTTTTGACTTGTTCTTTGTCTAGAAATTTGGCTCCAGCATTTCCTACAAGAATAAGTAGAGGAGCCAGTTGGTAGCTTGTCTGTCTTTGTTTACAGAGTTCAATCGTCTCAAGAGCTTCTTGGATGGCTTCGTTATATTTTTCCTTTGACACTAGGTAGTGAGCGTAGTTGTAACGAACTCTGATGTAGCCAAATAAAAACTCTTGATGCTCAAAATTTTTTGTCTGATATAACTCCATTAAATGAGAGTAGTTTGCCTCATATTCTTGTTCACGACCCACTAAGGAATAGAAATTAGATAGAGTATTCAATACCTTTAAATAAATCAGAGTATTTGAGGAGACTTTTAATAATATATTTTCCAATGAAGAAATAGCCTCACACTTACTGTCATATTGATAGAAGTCAATAATAGCTTTAATCCATTCAAGGTAAGTTCGGTCTTCTAGTGTTAGAAAAGTACTTCGTTCAATCTCTATTCTATAAATATATTCCAAATCATCATAATTTCTGTCATCTAATAGGCGAGCAGATAATTGCTTGAAATTAGAGAGGTTAGATTTAATTTCAATTTGTTCATTAAAAATAATCTAATGGTACTTCAAGTCGTTGTGAGAGTTTGAACAAAAGGTCTGCGGAGGGAACGAAATGCCCTCTCTCAATTTTACTAATCTGGCTTTGTTCACAAATTCCTTCTGCAAGAGTTTGTTGGGAGAGTCCTAGCTCTTTTCTTTTTAATCTGAATTTCTCTGCGAGTGTATTCATTAAAGATAATAAACCTTCCTATTTGTGTGCTTAATTTCATTATAAAATTTTTTAGTTCAAAAATAGCAAGTTAAAGGAATGAATAATTCTTTATGGTAATAGTTCAAAATGTAATAAAAATAATTGACTAAGTAATATATATATATAGAATAAAAACAAGGAAACAGAAAGGGGTTTCATTGCATGAGAAAAAAACGTGGAATTGTAGGTAAGTACGTATGACATACAAAAACATGTTATTAGGTAAAATGAAATACTTAAACCTGTTTTTGATTGGCATCCAGAGTGTCTTACTTGCCCTGGTGGCAATTTTTTTAGCAGGTTTACAGTATCAACAGTCATGGCAGAGTTATAATCATCATTCCGGGACCGTAACAGTTTATCTTCAGAAGTTAACAGAAGAGCAATCACAAGATGTATTTAATTATTTTTTAGAACAGAGTGACTTGTCCATTTGGACAAAACGTTCTGAAAGTACTGATACAGGAGAAGGTCTAAATAGGATTTATATAGACATCCTTGGTAGCTCTGCTGGTTTTTCAGATTTTGAAAGTACGGGTAAAATAGTTGTCTCACAACAACAATTTGCAAATTTATTATCTCATAGTGATAATAGTATGACTATTGGACTTGACAAAGGCTCAAATAATATGCTTTACGAGCTTCCAGATTTATTATTTAGCACACCTGTAGTCATTGAACGTTTAGATTATACTTTCCAAAACACTAATACGATTAATGGGATATACCATATCAATGGTCTCAACGATGCTGTCTCAAGAGATAACTTTTTGCTACATCTTTCAAAGGTGTCAGGTATTTCTGTTGAGGATTTGACAAAAGAAAGTTTTGGAAGTAGTACTGATCAGGGAATTTGGGGAATAATACTTGCTATCAGCATCTTAGTAAATGCCTTCATTTTACTGATCCTATTCTTAATCTGTGTTCTTCAATCCTTTAAACATTTCGGAACATTGATTCTTTTAGGATGGGATAGAAAAGAATTATGGTCTGCTTTTTTCAAAAATTCTCTACTATTTTCAATCTACACTATTCCAATTATCTCTTTATGTAGTTGGTTGTTGTCAGGCTGGTCTAGTTTTTGGTTTATCATCGTTTATTCTAGTTTTTGCTGAGTCAGCCTCTCAGTCTTGTTGCTACTATTTATATTCATTATTCCAACGATTATTGTTTATTCGGTTTCTCCATTAGCCGCAATTCATAAACGATTACCAATGAAGCCTTTTAATGGTAACCTGCTTGTTATTCTATACCTTGGTAGCTGGTTTGTTAATCGCAGTCAGTTACTCTTTAGATGCTCCAATGAATCAGTTTATTGATAATATGAAAGTATCTAGGGAGTGGAAGAATGTTGAAGATATGTACGTTATATCCAGCTTTTGTTGAGGGAGATGATGTAGGTACATATGCAGGAACCACAAATTCCCTTGAGCGTAGTATGTATAACTTTTACCAGCGTATATCTAAGCTTCCAGGTGTCTATATTGCCCAAGGACAATTTCTTAATCAGGAGTCCCTTGATGCAGTCTATGGGACATACCAGCATGTCCCTAAAAAACCATTTTGGTATTTGAAATTCTCCTATAATTACCTGCAAGACCTAGGTATTCCCCTCAAGTGATGAAGAGTTGCTAGAGATGAGGAATGGTACTCGACTTTATCTTCTACCTAACACGCTCAATACAGAAGAACTTGAGGTGATGAAGGCGTATTTACAGGAAAGTGTCACTGTAAAACCGGGAGATTTACAAACTAATTTCACAGAAAATCAGAAATTTATGTTCAAGGTTTATCAACCGTCTCGACCAATATTTACTTGGTCAGATTCCATTTCTTATGGTACAACTAGTGAGAATCCAGTTATTTTTGTCTCAACACCAGAGAATTTATATTTCATGGAGTCGGCAAACTTAGTTGTCAGTGGCTATAATGGTCTTTTGAAGATTCGTGATAGGGAAACGATGGAACAGGTAGTGTCCGTTTTAGAAACAGAATTTCCAGATTTAACGGATAATCGGTTGAGTTTTACAACTGTCAAGAACTTTATCAATGGTCTTCAAAAAGATCTGAGTTATACATTTTATCTTTTTGGCACGATCATAGCGATTATCATAATTACGATGATGGCTATTTTCTGGAGTTTTGTCTTAATGTACCGCTTGTTATTTGAAGAAAAATTGTATGTTCAATACTTTATGGGATTCTCACCATGGAAAAGATATATTGGTGTGCTTTCTCTCATTATTAGTTTTTCTGTGGTGGAATTAATCGTTTCTATCTTAGTGGGTTCTAAGTTGGGAATAGTCATGACACTAGCTACATTTGCTTTTCAGATAATGCTTCTTTACTTCAGCTTGTTCCGTAAAGAAGGAGAGAGTATCATACAATTATTTAAGGAGTAATCTCATGTCTAGAATTTCAGTACAAAATGTATCAAAACAATTTGGTTCAAGAGAAATTTTCAAAGACTTAAGCTTTGATATTGAGGAAAATGAATTTGTAGCTTTAGTAGGACCTTCTGGTTCTGGAAAATCGACTATCCTCAATATGATTGGACTATTGGATACTGTTGACAGTGGTAAAATCCTAATTAACGGAAAAGTTTTGCCTAAGGTAAATTCGCAATCAGCAGTTCATTACCGAAGGAATGTCATCAACTATCTTTTTCAATCCAATGCACTCATTTCTACATCTAGTGTGAAAGATAACCTGATGCTTGCCATGACTTTTTCGAATTTCACTAGACAGGAGAAGGAGCAGAGAATCAAGGAAACGCTAGAATTTGTTGGTCTACAAAATCGGTTAAATAGTAAAATCAATGAATTATCGGGAGGTGAACAGCAGAGAATTGCGATTGTGAGAGCTATTTTAAAGCCCGGAGATATTGTCCTAGCAGATGAACCAACCGGATCGTTAGATCCTGAAATGTCTCAAAAAGCATTCGATTTGATTCGAACTTTGAGAGATCAATTTGGTAAAACAATTTTGGTTGTTACGCATAACATGGAGCAAGCACGGCAATGTGATAGGATCATTTCACTGGAGTCGGTTCTTGTAAATTAACTCAACCATTATTAGCACTTGATACGGTTACTTTTGATTATGGAATATCAAAGGTGGAGAGTTCAAACATGAAAAATTTACATATGATATTATAAAACAGCCAAGTTTTTCTAATCGTTTGGAGTTAAAAACACATGTACTGGTTGAAAATCATATTGATGATGTCATTTGTCTGCATATCATTGCTAGTAATAAATTATTAGATATGGTTATTTTGAACCCATTTCAAAAGAAAACTATCTTTTATTCCATGTTATTTTGAGGAAGATATTGTGAAAGTCAAAGATGATTATGAAGTTGAGTGGGATTTGTTAGGATTTCAAAAATTTAGAGCATTTTTGGTTTAGTAATATGTGTTGTAGGCTCAAAATATATGGTAAAAAGTAGCTTTGAAAACGAATTACCTCCAAAGATTTAGTTAAATAATGATTTAACACAAAAAGAAATTATTGAAGTTCTGGAAAGATGTTGTTTCAGTAGAAAATAAGTCTTGAAAAACTGGATTTGAAGAATTATTTTGATTATATTGTTTCGGATGACAATTGCTATTGAAGATTCGTACTCAGGGATCAATTAGTGCTGGTATTGCTACTATTGGATATTACGATAACCGATTGCCTTTATTTAATGCTAAGGCAAATTGTAAGGCAAGAAGTATTGAACGTAATTCAATCACAACATGAGTTTTAAAACGTCTAGACGTACTTAGAAAAACATAAAAAAATCTTCTTGTTATCGGTAATTAAATTTTAATTTTAAAAACACATGAGACGTGTAGTCACATAAAATCCACATTTATTTTTACTAAATAACACAAAAAAACGCTCTAGACAATATGACTAGAGCGTTTTCATATATCCGAACATCTATTTTATTTCACAAAAATGTAGTCAAAAATGTAGTCATTCGGTTGATTTTTATTGCAATACATTGAAATTTGAAATTTCAAGAATCGTATTAAATCAAGTTATTTTTCGTTTCAATGAAACGTAACGACCTACTATTAAACTTCTCTAATTATCAAGTATTACAACCTATATTTCTTTTAATATTTTACCAAATAATTCTTCTAACTTCCCTAAGTCTCCATAGACAGTTCCGTCCATATAAAGGTTGTAAACTTCATCATCTTGTTCCACTCGTATTTGTGCAGAATACCCTTTTAATAGTGCTAAGGAACGAATAACTTCTCGTTGAGTTCGTCCATTTCCTTCTCGAAAGGGATGGAAATAATTAAGATTATCAAGAATTTTTGCTAAATGTTTAATGATTTCATCTTTTGAGTTGGCAGTTTGATGATAGGAATGAATGAGATGATTTATATAAGTTTCTGCAGCATTAAACGACTGTATCGACATAAAAGGATTACCACTTTTAGAGATATTCACCTTGCGATATTGTCCTGACCAGGCATAAACGTCTTGAAACAAATAGTTATGAATGGCTAAAATATTACTCATGGAATAGACTTCAATGGCTTTCAAGCGCAAGTCTGCAAGTCTTTTAGTAACGAATAAGTGTTCATTTCGGTAGGCTTCTTCAATATTTGTAATATTTTGTTTGTTGATTAAGACTGAGGAATTTGGATAGGTATATTGGTGATTAGGGTCAATGTACTTATAGCCTTCGTATTGATTTTTAACCAATATTCAATTCCTTTCGTCTATTGACAACATAAGTTTTTAAATCAATCACATCTTGAACAGTAGGTTCATAATTTTCAATCATTGATGATCCAATAGCATACCAGACGGTATCGAAATCTGAAAAATTATCAAAAGGAATCCCTAAAATTGTTAATTCTTCTTTATTTACATCAAGAGTCATGTCACATCTCCTTATATAATGTTACCTTTATTATACCATAAAATCGGTATTTTTACCTAAAGGGATAGAGACTATAAGATGTATTATGTTTAATGTA
>BNJS01002613.1_pt1 | contig 78413 bp, 115 predicted proteins | sample 8540461 | NCBI WGS metagenome assembly BNJS01 (sample SAMD00202454, study PRJDB9452) | human saliva metagenome | isolation source: human saliva | place: Japan
ATTGCTAAACTTTGAGCCTGGTCTCAAATTTCTGTAATAGAAGTCGGAAGCGACTTCTATTACTACTGCTACTATGAAAGTCATTACTTGTTTTCATGGAAGGAATAACGGTTTGATGTAGAGTGCAAAGCGTAAATGATTCTGTTGACGAGATAGTTGATTTAGAATTACAATCAAGTTAGTTAATTAACTAATGTGATTATGAAAAGGGAGATGGCATATGTTTAATATAAAATGGAATGGTAATCAAGTAATAAAAAGAAACAACATCAGGATTGTTTAAAAAGAAATTGGGCACAATGAGCAAGTAATGAAAGAACAAGAAAAATTAAAAGTTATGAATGCGCATACAGGTGGAGGGACTTCTTCATCTACACCATCTTCTTCAGAACCAAGTATTGTGATGTTTTTAATTTTGTTACTATTTTAACAGTAGCATTTAAGCTGTAACATAGATTACCGAAGCTATGTTACAGCTTTTATGTTTATAGAATGTGGAGGGTTTTTATGAATTATTATATTGACAAAAGGTGGTAACTAGAATATCCAATTATAGCTATAATGAAACTACTTACATATATTTAATTGATGAGAAAAAGCAGATAATATACAAAAGTAAAAGCATATTACAAGAACTATCGAAAAATATAAAGATTTTTAAGTTCTATTAGCTATTGCTAGTATAGATACTTACGATGCACTAAATAATATTAATATATTAGGAAATAATAAAGTTGAATCATTATAGATAATGGGAAAAATATTATTCATAGAGTGGCATGTTTTAGATAAGAAAAATGGATATTATGGAATCTGATTCGTGTGATTTTGTCTTGGTGTTATGGTTTGGTTGGGATAAGCATATATATGAAAGATTTGAAGAAGCTAAAGATTTACTTTAAGGAAATGCAACATTATATGACCAATTCGCTTGCCAAGTTGATAACTATGGATTTTCTACCTATAAATAATCATCAAGTTTGTTTGTGCCATGGCATAGCAGGGCTTATATATTATCTCTGGCGTGAGGGTTATTTAGAGTGTAGTCATAATATTTTAAGAATATTGAATCGATATTATGAGCGCCTATTTATCGAACCAGACCAAGATTTTTCGAATTCTAGATGGGGTATGGTGGTATGTTATTGGTTATGTTAGCATTAAACATGAATAAACAATTAAAGGGATATCTATTAGGATATAGTTAGAGATTAATATGAAAAGTTTAATGAAATATATAAAAAGAGAATGGAAAAAGAATAGTTATGTGTATTGACAATTATTGTAGGGCAAGCTTTGTTTAGTATTGTGGGGAGTTAGTATAGCTAATTTAGTGACGGCTTTAGCCAAGTTGGAAATTGAAACAGCAAAGTTATTAAGTGTTCAATTGCTTGTTATCTTCATGGTATGGATGTTTCAACTATTTTTTTGAGAAAATTACTAACAGATGCAGTTCAAAGCATGGATTGCAGAATACGAGAGGATATTGCGCAAGAATTAGTGACAACAGATTACCTTTCTTTTTAATGAAAATGAACAGGGTGTTTATTTGTCTTGGTTGACGAATGACATCATGACGATTAATCAACACTGGTTTTAACAACTTAGAGATGATGATTAATCAGGCTGTGGGATTGCTTTGAGTGTATCGGCTATAGTTTATTTTCATTATTCAATTATTGTCGTAATAGTGTTATTATTTATAGCAATGGTGTTAGTTCCAAAAAATTTAGCACCAAAATGACAAGTAGTATGGAAATTATGACCAAAAGTCAGTGATGAGGTGACGAGTACTTTTACAGATGTACTGCATGGATTTAATGATTTATCAAGTATGAATTTAGGAGATTATTTTTAAGGATAAAATCTTATTTGGATCGTACAGATTAAAAAGTAAAGGTACAATACGCTGTTGATTCTGGGAAAATGATATCTGCCACAAATGGATTAAGTTTATTTAATCAAATTATCTTATTGGTATTTACAGGGTATTTATATGTAGAAGGGCATGTCCCTATAGGAGCTATAGGTGGAGTGCAGTTTTTCGCTGCAACAATTTTCTCGAGCTAACAGGGTTTAATGCTAATTATGGAACTGAAAACCGTTCAACCTGTGTTTGAAAAATATAGTAAGAAATTAAAAAAAGTAATTGTGAAAGAAATGATGGGAAAAAGTCGTCAATGAGCTAACAAAATAGTATCCGGTTGCAAAATATTCATTTTAGTTATCCTAATACTGAACGTGTTGTTTTTAGAAAATATGAACATGGAAATTAAAAAGGGAGATAAGGTAGTGATTACTGCTGAATCAGGAAAAGGAAAATCAACACTGTTAAATATTATGAATCGTCGTCTAGAACCAACTAAAGGTAATATCTACTGGGATAATATTTCTTATAAAGACTTAGACATTACTAGTTTACATAATTCTATAATCTACATTGATCAAAAATCCACATTTATTTAATGCAACGATACGTGAAAATATTATTTTAAATGAATCGATAGAGGAAGAGTAGATTAGAAAATATTTTAAAAACAGGTTGGTCTTAGCGACTGGATTGATTCTTTGGAACTAGGGTTAGAAACAATTATTGATTATCAAGCAAAAAAATATTTCTGGCGGACAGAAACAAAAATAATATTAGCAAGAGGTTTGTTGAGAAATAAAAAGTCGTGTTATTAGATGAAATTACTTCATCGCTAGATAATCAATCTGCACTAGAAATAGAAAAATTGTTGTTCGATAATGACACGCTTACTGTAGTAATGGTAACTCATCATCTGTCAGAGTATGTGATTCAAAGATTAACTAAACAATATGTTTTGTAACTGAATAACTTTCTTTTATTACGAAATATTACACTGAGACTTAATGTGTAGAACAAATAGTGGAGTATTTCATATCAGCATATTTTCTGTAGTGACCCTCAAAAGTTTAACTTTTTGAGGGTCACTTCATTTTCTTTGCGTAAATGACTTTGTCTATAGTAGCAAAGGACGGCAGCAAACCTTTGGTTTTCATTGTCTGCTGCTACTATGAAAAACTATTGTTCATCGTCCAAAATGTGTTTCGTGTAGAAATTTTTACTTGAGAAATTTTCTAATCATATTGTTTTTGTTTTTTCTAATTAAACTATAATCTGAATTAGAAGTAGTTTAATCTTCTGATTTTAATGTGAAGGAGGAACATGATGTTTTTAAATAGAGTAATGTATGTATTTTTAGATATTTATGGAGGAATTATAATGTATCGTTATATTCGTAAAAGTATGAAACCATTTATTGCCTTTTCTTTTGTTAGCATGATTGGGGCAGTATCTGTTGTTTTTATGGCTTATATTATTAATTTATTAGTGGAAACTATCACCGAAGGTAAAATTTGAAAATTTTTATATGGATTGCAGTTTTATCCTTTGTTTATGTATTGATTGATTCATATTTAGATTATGCAGTAGATGTTGTAAATGAAAGACTTAACGCAAGAATTAATGTATCACATTCGAGAAGATTTACTCGAATCAATTGAAAGTCAATCCATTGTTGAGTTTGAAAAATTAGGTAGAGATTACTACTTAAATATGTACACAAAAAGATTTAGAAACTATTGAAAGTGATTATATTAAAGAATTGTTAAGTATGTACAATGATGTATGGGTATTTATTTTTAGGATTCGTATCTGCCATAGTCATTAGTCCTTTGTTTGCTATTTTTAATGATTGGATTAAGTTCGTTACCATTTGCGTTGCCATATTTTTTCAAGGAAAAATTTTTAGGAAATGCAAAATTAAATTTATCTCAAATCAATGAAAAGTATTTATCGTTATTAACAGAGATATTCGATTCTTTTACAACTTTAAAAAGTATATGATGTTTTTCCGTTATTTAATAAACGTTTAAGAAGTAAAAGTCGTGATTTAGTAGAAGCAAAAGGTGTACGTAACTCATACTAATAAATTTGTTTATGCAATTTCTTATGGATTGAGAATGTTTGTAAATGTATTCTCTTGGGTATTAGGAGGCTATTTTGTATTAAAACCATTCGGTTACTTTTAGCAGTATTTTTTTACAATTAAACAATTAACACAATATGTAGCATATCCTATTCAAGGATTTGGAGCGAGTTATACGAGTAGTCGCTGCTAAAAGTGTGAAAAGATAAAGTGTTTGAAATCATTGATCGAAAGAAATATTGAACGTCGTAAAAGAAGAATCTAATATCCAAAAATTATTTTTGAAGATTTTTCAGTAAATTTTTGATGAAAAACTAATATTTCAACATTTGAATCTTCAATTAGAAAAAGGAAAAAGTATCTTTTGATTGGTGAAAGTGGTGGTGGAAAAATCAACCTTTTTTAAAATCGCTGATTGGTTCAATTCCTGTTGAAAAATCATTCATTGAAATTTCAATTAGAAAATGGGAAATTGTTGGATAGTTCTGAATTAGAAAAAATTTCTCATCAAATTTCTTATATTGGACAAAGAAACTTCACTCTTCAATTATCATTAAAAGAGAATATTAGTTTACAAAATTCAATTACTGATTCTGAGTTTCATGCATTATGTAAGCAAGTTGGATTAGAAAAAATGGGCGGATCAGTCAACGGAGTTTGATAGTATTCTTTCGACTGCATCTGGGTGGTGAAAAAGAGAAGAATTGATTTGGCGAGATTATTATTCTTTGATAGAGAAATTTTATTATTTGATGAACCGACTGCTGGGTTTGGATTCTCAGAATCGCTTGAAAAGTAGAAGAAGTAGTGAAACAGTTTAGAAAATAAATTAATCGTTTATAGTACACATCAATATGATGAAGAATTTATGCAACAATTTGATTATTGCTTTAGAAATTAAAGATGGAAGCATTGTGATGAGAGAAATAAATGCGTAAATGACTTTGTCTATAGTAGCAGAAGACGGCACAGTCAGAAACTTTATGAGCTAGTATTAGAAGTCGAAGTGACTTCTAATACTACTACTATGAAAAGTCATATGCTTTTAGAATACTATTTACTAAAACCCCACTACTTTTGGGATATATTGAACAATAATGGTGAAAAAGGAGAAATGAAATATGCTGAGTTTATTAAAAATTATTCCAATCAATTCCAAAGAAAAATTCTCTTACTCATTGTATTGGGATGAGTATTACGGCATTTGGATGGATTGTAATTCCTTATTTTATTTCCAATTTAATCGAAGTGGGAACTTCTAAAAAGTTTCGGATTTAGTACTTATTTCGATTGTTGGGATATTAGGGTATGGTTTTGTTCGTTTTGGAGTGTTTATTTGGGATGAATTTCAACAACGACTATTAAAATTATTGTCGATTCAAACGAAAAGAAAAACTGATTACGAATTATTATGCAGGGTGACTTTGAACAAAGTGAAGTGGAATCCATTTTATTAACGGAATGGAATGTGATTCAGCAACAAAGGAATTGTTTCGTTTATTAGTTTTGTCTATTGTCTGACTTTTTCATTTGTTACCTTTATTTATATCACTATTTTTAGATTTGAAAATGACAATTATTTTCTTAGCGTTTGCAATTTTACCTTTGCTCATTCCGCATTTGTTTACGAAGAAGATTAAAGTTAAAAGGCACAAGAGTGGTCACAGAATAATCAACAATACATTGCAAGGCAACATGAGTTCATTGATTATAAGCGTGTGATTAAAAAATTTTTCGAGTAGAATCGATTGCTATTTCGAATTTGGGTTATAAAAATTCGTGCAACGAAGAAGATTATTATCAGATGAATCATTTACGTTTTCTTTCAAAAATATTAGCGAATTTAGTATCAGGAATTAGTTCTTTTTCTTCCTTTAGCAATTGGAGTTTATTTTTCTATTCAGGGTGATTTGAAATTATCTGTTGTAATGGCAATTTATTTAGCAAGTGATCGTATTATTAGTCCATTATTAAATGCGATGGATTTTTATCAAAAAAATGAATACAACGATTCCAATGGTTCAGCGAATGAATAAATATTTGGAATTTGAACCGATGAAGGAAGAAGAAGTACTTGTCACAGAAGTTTTTCCTATTCAATTAACGAATATTTCATTTGACAGTAAAAGAACATACGATTTTTGCAGGAGTTACACTTTATGATGAATAAAGGAGAACGGATTTTTATTAATGGGGATCATCAGGAAGTGGGAAAACAACTTTATTAGATTGTATTTATGGAGATATCCATCCACAATCTGGTCAAATAAGCTTTTGCAGGAGTCGAGGCATCTGAGTACGAATAATGCTTTTCAAAAAGCTAAGATTGGCTATTTTATGCAAGAATCTACTGTTTTCATGAATTCATTAGCGTTTAATCTAACACTTGGTGAAGAGTATTCTGTAGAACAGATGGAAAATGTTTCTAAAAGAAGTTCATTTGTCTTATTTACTTTGGAACGATATGATTTAATGGATGAAACTGTAAATTTAGTGGACAATTTATCTGGAGGAGAAAAAGCCCCGATTATGTTTAGCTCGATTATTGCTTCGTTCTTATGAAGTATTATTAATGGATGAATTTTTCTTCTGCAGTTGATGAAGAAACAACTACTTTTATTCGAGAACTATTAAAAAGACAGACAAATGAGTTTTCATTGAAATTTCTCACCGTATACCAGAAACATCCAGAGGACTATCACAAGATTTATGTGTTGGAAGATGGAAAGTTAAAAGTAACTGAAAAATTTAAATGGAATGAAAAGTATATTTATTGAAAAAGGACACTTTATGTGTCTTTTTATTAAGAACATTAGATTTTTCAGTTTTTCAAACAAAATAATTGAGATTATAAAAGCTAAAAATAGTATGATAGTTAAAACATTCTTTATTAAAAAGTGAAGAGTATTTTCAGGAGGAAAGTACATGAATCAATATACGAAAATATTTTTAAAACGAATTTTTCTACATGATTGTTACATTGTTTTTTAATTGCGACAATCACGTTTTTTCTTAATGAAATTATTACCGGGGTTCGCCTATATGCGAATGAAGAAAATTTAACAGATGCTCAATTACAAATTATGAATGCAAAAATATGGGTTTGGATAAACCAGTTTGGATGCAATATTTCATTTATCTAGGTGGTTTTAGTTCGATTAGATTTAGGAATGTCTTTCCAATATAATTCAACGGTCTTTAAATTTATTATCTAGCCGTGTAGGCCATCGTTCTCAAATTGGTTTACAAGCATTGATTTTTCGGTATGGGAATGGGTACATTGCTTGGATTAGTGGCAGCGATGAAACAAAAATACAATTGTGGATACTGGAGCAACTTTCTTTTGCGATTATTGGACGTTCAGTGCCAAGTTTTGTATTTGCAGTTGTTTTACAATTAGTATTCAGCGTTATTTTTTTCCGATTTTACCAATTGCATTATGGAATCAAGGGTTTATTTCTTCGATTTTACCGACTTTAGCTTTATCCATTTCTCCAGTAGCGGATTCTGCTCGTTTTTATTCGTACGGAAATGGTTGAAGTGTTACAGTCTGATTATATGGAATTAGCACGTGCCAAAAGGTTTGAGCCGTATGGAAGTGGTCATGAAACATAGGGGTACGTAATGCATTGATTCCTTTAGTGACCATTGCTGGTCCAATGTTAGTTGGTTTAATGACAGGTTCTAATGGTCATTGAAAATATTTTTGCCATTCCTGGTATTGGGGAGCAATTTGTTAAATCCATTTTAACAAAATGATTATCCAACGATTATGGGTGTGACAATGATGTATTCTATTTTTACTTGTTGTGACCATTTTTAATTGTGGATTTACTATATGGATTTATTGATCCTAGAATTCGTTTTAACACAAGGAGGAGAAGCTTCATAATGACAGAAAAAGTAGTATTCAAACGTGTAGCATCATCTTTTTGAACAAGTTGAAAACTATTTCACTTCCTCCTCAAAGTTTTTACAAGATGCTTGGAGACGATTGATAAAGGAGCAGTTGTATCGTTAGGAATTGTAGTTCTCTTTATCATTCTTGCTTTATTAGCCCCTTTTATTAGTCCGCATGATCCATTGGAACAAAATGTTCAATTTGCGAATTTACCAGCTAAAATTCCTGGTATTTTTAAAGGGATGAGAGCGGAGTAGATGCATATGCTCAAGCAGGAGTTCCTGAAGGGACTTATTACTATTTAGGAACAGATGGTTTAGGAAGAGATTTATTATCTCGAATTTTTATATGGAACAAGATTATCATTATTAATTGCCTTTGCTGCAGCAATGTTTGATTTAACAGTAGGGGTATTATATGGGTTGATTTCTGGTTGGTTTGGTGGTCGTGTAGACACAGTGATGCAACGTATTTTAGAAATTATGACGGCTATTCCAAACTTAGTTATCTTAGTGTTAATGTTGTTATTTTTACAACCAGGTGTCGGTACGATTATTTTTTAGCCATTGGGGTTACAAGTTGGTTAACAATGGCCCGTGTCGTTCGTAGCAAACATTAAAATTAAAAAAATTTAGAATATGTCTAGCGTCTAAATCATTAGGACAAAGTTTTTGGAAAATTGCATTGAAACACCTATTACCAAATATTGCTGGAATTATTATTATTCAAACGATGTTTTCAATTCCTTCAGCAATTTTCTTTGAAGCATTTTTAAGTTTCTTAGGAATTGGGGTTCCAGTACCAAATGCTTCATTAGGTTCGCTCATTAATGATGGGTATAAAAACATTTAGATTTTTACCACACTTAATGTGGTTCCCAGCGATTGTATTATGTATTTTTAATGATTAGTTTTTAATTTATTAGCAGATGGATTAAGAGATGCCTTTGATCCAAAAATGAAAGAATAGGAGAAATGTATGAGTGAAACAATTTTAAGTGTAAAAATTTACAAGTATCCTTTCAAACATTTGATGGAAAAGTTCAAGCGGTTCGAGGGATAGATTTTGACTTGAAAAAGGAGAAACTTTTAGTGATTGTTGGTGAGTCTGGTTCAGGTAAATCTGTTACGACTAGATCCATTATGCAATTATTATCTGCCAATGCTGTTAGTTGAAAATGGAGAAATATTTTCGAACAAGAAAATATTTTAGAAAAATCAGAATCTGAAATGCAACAAATTCGTGGGAAGAAAATTGCGATGATTTTCCAAGATCCCAATGACGTCATTAGATCCCAACGATGAAAGTTGGCATGCAAGTGGCGGAATCGATGATCAAGCATTTAAAAATTATCGAAGAAAGAAGCCTTGCAACAAGCCGTTCAATTATTAGAACAAGTCGAATTCCAAATGCGGAAAAAGAGTGAATGATTATCCGCATCAATTTTTCTGGTGGACAAAGACAAAGAATTGTTATTGCGATTGCATTAGCATGTAATCCAGATATTTTTAATTGCGGACGAAACCAACGACTGCATTGGATGTAACGATTCAAGCACAAATTTTTAGAATTATTAAAAAGAAATTCAACAAAAGCAAGGGCACTTCTATTATTTTTATTACGCATGATTTAGGGTGTTGTGAGCTAATGTTGCAGATAGAGTGGCTGTGATGTATGCTGGGAAGATTGTAGAATATGGACTAGTCGATGAAATTTTTTACAATCCACAGACATCCATATACTTGGGGATTATTATGCTCAATGCCTTCTTTAGAAGAGGAAGGATCCTTATATACGATTCCTGGGAACACCGCCAGATTTATTAAATCCTCCAAAAAGGAGATGCATTTGCTCTAAGAAGCGATTATGCATTAGATATTGATTTTGAAGAAATGCCACCAATGTTTGCTGTATCGAATACACATGCTGCAGCAACATGGTTATTAGATGAACGTGCTCCAAAAGTAGAGCCACCGGAAGAAATTCAAAAACGCTGGGCACAATTTGAAAGTAGGAGAGTGACAAATGAGTAAACGTAAATTAGTCGAAGTTAAAAGGCTTAAAGTGTTACTTTGGTTCTTCTTCGAAAACAAGTTGTAAAAAGCAGTCGATGATATTAGTTTTGAAATTTTTGAAGGCGAGACTTTCGGTCTTGTTGGAGAATCCGGTTCAGGAAAGTCTACGACAGGTCGTTCGATTTTACGATTGAATGATGCAACAGACGGACAAATTTTTATTTGATGGAAAAGAAATTCCAACAAAAACAAAAAGACTTTAAAAGATTTTTAGAAAACAGAGCACAAATGATTTTCCAAGATCCATATGCTTCTTTAAATGGAAGAATGAAAGTTAGAGATATTATTGCTGAAGGAATGGATATCCACGGTATCGTTAAAACTCGTGCAGAAAAGAGATGCAAAAAGTAAACGAATTATTGAAAATGGTAGGATTGAATCCAGAACATGCCAATCGTTACCCACATGAGTTTTCTGGTGGACAACGTCAAAGAATCGGGATTGCAAGAGCTCTAGCAGTAACCTCGTTTTATTGTCTGTGATGAGCCAATTTCAGCATTAGATGTATCGATTCAAGCACAAATCGTTAATTTATTAAAAAATTGCAAAAAGAGCAACAATTAACGTATTTATTTATTGCGCATGATTTATCGATGGTAAAATATATTAGTGATCGAATTGCAGTGATGTATCAAGGGAAAATCGTAGAATTAGGAACTGCTGATGCTGTTTATCATCAACCATTCCATCCGTATACGAAGAGTCTATTATCAGCAATTCCTTTACCAGATCCTCAATATGAAAGAAATCGTAAAAGAGTGATTTATCAGCCAACCGTTCAAAATGAACCAGAAGAAATGTTTGAAATTACTCCAGGACATTTTGTACTAACTACAAAAGAACAAGCTGAAATTTGGAAAAATAGTTTATCATAGTACTATATAAAATTAAAGTGCTTTCAAAAGAAAATGATAGACAATAAAGCCAAATTTGAGTAAAATAAGAGTATATCCATTAGGAGTGTAGGGAGAAATCGCTTAGACAAGGAGGACTACAAAATGTCAGAGCAAGAAGTATTAGACAAAAGTAATTCAATTAATTTCGGAACGTTTTAGTGTCGATGTATTAAAAAAATTACAAAGAGATACAACATTCCAAGAAGACTTAGGTGCTGATTCATTAGATGTTGTTGAATTAGTCATGGAATTAGAAGATGCATTCGGAATTCAGATTTCTGATGAAGATGCTGAACAACTGTTACAATTGAGATGCCGTGAAACTAGTATGTTAGTCAACAAGCGTATTAGTTATGAAAAGACTTTTTCAAATAGCAGAGGACGCAAGCAACCCTCGCAAAAGCGAGTTTCATTACTAAAAATTGAGCCTAAGGTCTCGACTTTTTCCCGTCGCAAAAGCCGGTGTGATGGCTTTTAGTGACTCATGCTATAGAGAAAAGTCTTTTCATTGGATAGGTGTTTATGAGAGTACGAAAAAGTAACTTTTCTATACTAGCAAAAGGATGCAAGCAGTTTTGCAAAAGCTGAGTTTCCTGTCATGCTATAACGAAAAAGTCTTTTGTTGTTTAAAAATTAAAAATGAGTAGAAGAGTCAATAAAGTGTATCATAATTTTTTGTAAAATTTTATCGTTATAAAAATTATCTATAACTATAAAAAGGTTATAATCATAATATATAGATATGTCCTCAACATTAAAAAAATGATGAAATATCTATTAGAAATTGCAATAACATTGAAATGAGTTCTAAACTTTGTTACTATCTTGACATTCATTAGTTTTTTTAACTTAGGAGGGATAATATGAATAACAAGAAATTATATACAGGATTTCTTAGCGTTACAGCTGCGTTAGCATTAGCGGCATGTGGTAACAAACAACAATCTCTTCATCAGTACAGGCACCTGTTGAAGATGGATTTAAAACTGAGGTGGTAAACGATGGTACGCAATTAGTGGTGGGAACACTAAATATGCACAAGTATCTAAACTCACCATTTAAAGGATTATTTAACCCTATTTTATATATCGACTCTGGTGATGGAGATATTGTTAATATGGCTTACTCAATTTATTTGACTATGATGGAAATCAAAAATTGATAACAGCAAAGGGATGGCTGAGTATAAGTTAGACCGTGAAAAATAAAAATCTTTACAATCCATTTGAAAAAGGGAGATTATAAATGGTCAGATGGACAACCTTTAACAATTGATGACTATATCTTCACATATGAAGCATTAAGTCGTCCAGATTATGAAGGGAGTTCGTTTCTCTGAAGATATTTTTAAATGTTGAAGGGTAGAAGAATTCCATGAAGGAAAAAGCATCATCTATTTCAGGTTTAGAAAAAGTTGATGATCAAAACTGTCAAAACTTCACTTAAAAGAAGTTTTATCCAGCGTTAGAGTATGGTGGAGAAGCTGTCAATACTTTAATGATTCCAAAACATATTTATAAAGATATGACTTATCAAGAAATGATTACTCAGATTACCTCGTACAAAAGTAGTTGGTAGCGGTCCATTCATTATCAAAAAAACATCGTACCAGGTGAATCTGTAAGCTTTGAGAAAAACCCTTATTACTATAAAGGTCAACCAAAAATTGACTTGAAAATTAGATGTTGTAAGTAGTGAGCAAAATTGTTTCAGAATTAAAAAGCAGGTCACTATGATTTTGTAAGTGGTATGCCTTCTGATCAATATGAAACATTTAAAGATTTAGATAACATTTCATTATTAGGATTAATGACAAACTCAAATTAGTTATACTGGTTTTCAATGTTGGACATTGGGATGCAGCTAAAGGCGAACACGTAGTAGATCCTTCTAAGAAAATGAATGATGTTGCTTTTACGTAAAGCAATTGGATATGCAATCGACAATGATTCAGTAGCGAAAGATACTTATCACGGCTTTATCTAGTTCGTGCCAAATACATTATTATCTCCATTCTTCAAAGACTTATATGTAGGTAAAGATGTCGTTCCAGGATTCGACTACAATCCCTGAAAAAGCAAAAAGAAATCTTAAAAGAAGCTGGCTATAAAGATGTTGATGGCGATGGACTTGTAGAAGATAAAGAAGGAAAACCATTAGTGATTAATTCTTAGCAGCTAAAGGAAGTGAAACTGCAGAAGCAGTATTACAACAATACATTACATGGTGGAAAGAAGTTGGATTAAATGTACAATTATTAAATGGTCGTACATTAGACTTCCAAACTTATGCTGAAAAAATTACAAAAAAATATGCTGATGACTTTGATATGTGGACTGGAGGATTTACAATTGATTTAACCCATCTCCAGATGGATTATATGGACCTAAAAGCTGCCTTCAACTTTGGTCACTTTGTAGAACCTAAAACATACAGCATTATTAGAACGTATTTCATCTGACGAAACATTTCGATGAAAAAAGTTAAAAAAACAATTATTCTTAGAATGGCAACAATACGTTCAAGAAAAACCCATTTGCAATTCCTCGTTTCAATACATTTGAATTAACAGCTGTTAATAAACGTGTTAAGAAAATGAATATCCTACAGATGAAAAAGGAACTGGATGGGAAGAAGTTGAGTTAGTAGCTGATAAAGGTGTAGCTGCTAAATAAGCTTCATTAAAAAAATAGTATAGTTTTTAAGCAGCGAATTTTTTCGCTGCTTTTTCGTATATAAAGATTAGGAGGTGTGTTATGGAAGAACAGGGAAGAATTCAAGTGAAGTTTCAATCGCAAAGAGATTCTACATTAGAACAAATGGGAGAAGTATTGCCTGGATTTCATAAAGGAAAAGTGGGAAAATTCGTTTTGCAATCGTTGTGGTAATCAAAATATGGAAGAGTTTGCAGTAGGGACCTTGCATCATATGTCAATAAAAATTGTCATTATTGTTTAAAATGCTTGAATATGGGGAAAAGTTAAAAGAATGTTGTGTATCTAGTTGCTATTGAGGAGAAAAACTCCAGCATTTTCACCACATTCTGTTCAGTTATATTATAAGCATACGATGTCTAAAGAACAGGAAAAAAACTCTCGCAAAGAATTAGTAAAAGTAACGGATAAGGAGCATTTAGTATGGGCTGTTACTGGAGCAGGGAAAAGACTGAAATGATTTTTGAATTAATAGAACTAGTCTTAGAAAAGGGAGGAAGAGTAGGATTAGCAGCTCCAAGAATTGATGTATGCAATGAATTGGCTCCCAGAATAAAAGAAGCCTTTCCTTTTAGAAGAGGTGATTGTTTTACATGGATTAACGGATGAGAGTTATAAACGAACACCCATTACCATTGCATGACTCATCAGATGTTACGATTTTTACCATGCATTTGATGTACTCATTGTAGATGAAGTGGATGCCTTTTCCTTATTCTAATAGTGATATGTTGCAATTTGCCGTTCATCGTGCGGTTAAAACCAACAGGGAAGGTTAGTCTTTATGACAGCAACGCTTCAAAAGTTGGAATTGTACAAAATTCAACATCATCAACTATCGTATTCTTTATTACTGGCAAGATTTCCATCGGCATCCTCTTGTTGTACCTCTGTTTAAGGAATTACGAAATTGGGATAGAGCTTTAGAAAAAGAAAAAAATTCCACAAGAGTTGTATCTCTGGATGAAGAAGCGACTAGATGAAAAACTCCGTTTTTAGTATTTGTATCAACGATTAGGCAAATTCCAGCAGTGGAAGAGATGATGAGTCGAGCATTTTCCAAATGCAAGATTTTCTAGTGTTTCTTCTCAAGAGGAACAGCGACAAGAAAGAATTCAACAGATGAGAGATGGAAAGTTAGATTTTCTAATTACGACAACGATTCTTGAAAGAGGAGTTACTTTTTATGGAATTGATGTAGCTGTAACAGAGGCTCAAGAAGAGATTTTTACTAGGGAAGTATTAGTACAAAATTGCTAGGAAGAGTAGGTAGAAGTGTGGATCATCCAGGGAGGAGAAGTTGTCTATTTTTTATGAAGGAATGAGTCGAGCAATGAAACAAGCAAAAAAGAAATTGAATCATTGAATGAAGAAGCTAGAAAAAGAGGATTAATAGAAGGTGACTAAAGATGCGTTGTGTATGGTGTAGAAATGATGTAACAGCAGATTCAGGAATTAGTTCTTTATTTCTATGGAATTCAAGACCGATTTGTCGTCAGTGTCAAAATTTATTCCACTCATTAGAAAAGGAACCAATTTGTCCGGGATGTGGACGTTTAATGGAGGAAGGGACACTTTGTTATGACTGTATTCGTTGGAAAGAGAGGGATTCTTATTTTCCCAGTGAATCAAGCATTATATGTGTATGATGAACAGGCAAAAAGAATTTATGGAACGATATAAATTTCGTGGAGACTGTGCTGTAGCTTTTTAATCCAAGAAGATTTGAAAAAGGGCGTTAAAAAATATCTCAAACAAGGATATACGATTTGTCCACTACCCAACTTCTAAACAAAGTTTAGAAAAAGAGAATTTGAATCGGTTGAGTACTTTTTAGAACTGTCGAAAAATTCCGTATCAGCAATTCTTTTTCACCATATTGGAAAAGGGAAAAACAATCTGAAAAAGACGAGAGAGGAGAGAATGAAATTACAACAACCCTTTTGTATTGAAAGAAAAAGGTAAAACTACCCGGCTAAAAGTTTTTATTATTCGATGATATTTATACGACTGGGAAAAACCATTCGACTAGCTGCTAAGTTATTGCAGGATAAAAGGGTTAGAGGATGTTAAATTGTTTACGGTATTTCGATAACAGGATGAAATAAAAAGGAATTAAGTCATTTAAAGTTACTTAATTCCTTTTTAAATTTAAATATAGATACTGTTTAAAAATTTTGATAAAACAGTTAAAGAAATAACTACCCCGAAAAACAAAAAGCAAATGAAAAAAGGGATGTAATCAATTGGGTAAAAATATAAGTTTGTAAAACTTTTTGGAATTCCAATAATCAAAACAAGAAGGAGTAAATCCCTATAAAAAGATAGATTCCAACTGTTATCATACGAGATTTCAGTAGATTAGTTTTTGATTGATAGAGTAATGACTAAAATTGTTAATACGATATTCAGGATAAATAAAATGGATATTCCTAAAAGAGCAGTATGATTAGCTCTTAAAAAGTTAGGATAAAAATATGTTCATCATTTGAATATTGAAAAAAAGGTAATAATAGATATAACAACAAACTAGTAGAAGCAATGATTCTTTTAACATAATAACCCTCCGTTCAATTTTAATGATTCCAATGAATTTAGATGAATTTTACCTATACTATGTTTAATGAAGTATTTATATAGGTGAGTTATGAATTACTTTAGGAAATATACAAAAAAATCAGCAGAAGCAGTTATCTGCTTGAGCTGATTAGTATTATCTTTTGAATAAAAATATATTCTTCAAATATTAAAATCGAGTTGTCACGTACTGATCAAGAGCGATTAGAGCATTGGCTACATCTTCAGCAGTATATTGAACAAACCATTTGATGGATTGTTTCGCCATCTTGTGTAGCTAAACGACCGATTTTTTTAGTAAATCTTCATATGGTACAGTATCTAATTTTCACTTCTTTTTAATGTAGTTGGTAAGTCTAATTCTTTGTAGAATGTAATATATTTATCTAATTCTTCTTTAGGACGATTTTCTAATAAAAGTTGTGTTAATGTACCATAAGCTACTTTTTTTCACCATGAGTTAGAGAGTGAATATCTCCATGTAGTGCTGTAAATCCATTATGGATGGCGTGAGCAGCTGCTAAACCAGCAGATTCAAAACCAATACCACTTAATAATGTGTTTGCTTCAACAACAGCTTTCTAAATGCAGGAGTTACTACTTTTTGCATTTGCTGCAGCTAATGCTTGAAGACCATTTTCAAATAAAGTAGATTCGCAAGCACGAGCAATAGCTTCTGAAGCGATTGTTGGAGTATCTCCTACCATTGTTTTTTTCCTTGAGCTTCGATCACTGCACGAGCTTCAACCCAAGTAGCAAGAGCATCTGCAATTCCTGAAACAAGTAAACGAACAGGAGAATGAGCGATAACATTTGTATCAATTAAAAACTAATTCTGGATTTTTGTATAGAAACGATAACGTTCAAATACTCCTTCTGGAGAATAAATAACTGATAAAGCAGAAGTAGGTGCATCTGTAGAAGCAACTGTTGGTAAAATAGCTACAGGACATTGACAGTCATCTGCGATTGCTTTAGCAGTATCAATTGTTTTTACCACCGCCTAAAACCAACAATGACTGTTAATTCATGTTCTTTAGCAATTTCAGCTACACGACTAACTCTTTGTTCGAAGCTTCACCATTGAAAACTTTTCATGATAAACAGTTGCTCCAGCAGCAACTAAATTTTCTTCTAATTCTTTTTCCAACTAAATCATAAAACGATTGGGTCACATAGAAGAAGTAGTCGATTTCTAAAGCTAAAAACATGGGAAAGACCTGTTTTTAAAACACATCTTTTCCTTGAACATAACGAGATGGACTTGCAAAAACTTTTTCCATAAAACAACACTCCTTTGTGTTATAAGATATCTTTAATGTAATACTGAAAACGGTTTCTGTCAATAGTGATGTTATCAATTTAATTCTTGATATTTTGGTAAAAATTGGATTGCTTTATTTGAGAAAAAATGAACTAAAATCAAATTTATTACAATGTTAAAAAAATGTTTAGGAATTCCTAAAGATTTTTGAAAAACGGTTGTAAAAATAAGAAAAAGGTTTATAATAAAACCATAGAAAGAAATCAAAAGAAGGGATTCTTAAGAGTGGTCCTTAAGAGATTTCTTCAGTCTGGCATAGCCAGATGAAAGGGGAGATTATTATGTTCAAATATAATATTCGTGGAGAAAAACATTGAAGTTACTGAAGCAATTCGTAATTATGCTGAAAAGAAACTTTCAAAAATTAGAAAAAAATATTTTGGCGATGTTGCTAATGCAACGGTTCATGTTAACTTTGAAAGTATATTCTGAAAAACTGCAAAAAGTTGAAGTAACAATTCCTCTTCCTTATTTAGTCTTACGTGCAGAAGAAACTTCTGGAGACCTATATGGTAGTATTGACTTAGTGATTGATAAATTAGAAAGACAAGTTCGTAAAACATAAAACAAAAATTAATCGTAAATCTCGTGAAAAAGGATTTGATAGTTTCCTGTTGCACCCCTAGTTGTACCTGAGAACCAGTGGAAGAAGATGAATCAGTATTAGAGATTGTACGTACCAAAACGTGTTGATTTAAAAACCAATGGATAGTGAAGAAGCGGTTTTACAAATGAATATGTTAGGTCATAACTTCTTTATTTACCAAGATGCAGAAACAAATGAAACACATATTGTTTATCGTCGTAAAGATGGTAAATATGGTTTAATTGAAACAAATGCATAAAAATCCTTTCTTTTTAAGGGTAGAGTTGGAAAAATTTTTCCAACTCTGCCTTCTTTTCTATTTTTGAATAATGATGGTAAAATGAATAAGATGCAATTGGTATACTCATTTGCAAGATAGATGATTAGGAAAAGAAAAATATAAAGGAGTCAGAGAATGGCAAAATTTTTAAAGCAATTAGTTGAAAATAACAAACGCGAAGTTCGTAAACTTGAAAAATTAGCGGATAAAGTAATTAGTTTGGAAAGTAAAATGGAAGCATTAAGTGATGCAGACTTTCCAGTGAAAAACAGAAGAATTTAAAAGCAAGATATGCTTCAGGAGAATCATTAGATAAATTATTACCAGAAGCATTCGCTTTAGTACGTGAAGGTGCTAAACGTGTATTAGGTTTATTCCCTTATAAAGTTCAAATTATGGGAGGTATCACTCTACATAATGGGAATATTGCGGAGATGCGTACAGGGGAAGGTAAAACTTTAACAGCGACAATGCCTGTATATTTAAAATGCACTTTCAGGTGATGGTGTACACGTAGTAACGGTTAATGAATACTTATCTACACGTGACGCAAAAGAAATGGGTGAATTATATAATTTCCTAGGATTAAGTGTAGGGGTAAACTTAACAGGACAATCTCCAGAAGAAAAACGTGCAGCTTATTATGCAGATATCACTTATAGTACAAACAGTGAGTTAGGATTTGACTACTTACGTGATAACATGGTGGTTTATAAATCACAAATGGTACAACGTCCATTAAACTATGCAGTTGTTGACGAAACTGACTCAATTTTAATTGACGAAGCTCGTACACCATTGATTATTTCAGGACAAGCTGAAAAATCTACCGTTTTATACCAACGTGCAGATTTCTTTCGTTAAAGCATTAAAAGAAGATGAAGACTATACGATTGATTTAACTTCAAAATCTATTTCATTAACAGACGAAGGTATTAATAAAGCAGAACAAACTTTCCGTTTACCAAACTTATATGATGTGGACAATTCAGCATTAGTTCACCATATTGACCAAGCTTTACGTGCGAATTACATTATGATCCGAGATATCGATTATGTAGTAGATGAAGGGCAAGTAAAAATTGTAGATGGATTTACAGGTCGTATTATGGAAGGTCGTCGTTATTCAGATGGATTACACCAAGCGATTGAAGCAAAAGAAGGTGTAGAAGTTGAAAATGAATCTAAAACAATGGCGACAATTACTTTACCAAAACTTCTTCCGTATGTATCGTAAATTATCAGGTATGACAGGGACTGCTAAAACGGAAGAAGAAGAATTCCGTGAAATTTATAATATGAATGTTATTACGATTCCAACAAACCGTCCTGTTCAACGTATTGATGCTCATGATGTGATTTATCCATCATTGAAGAGTAAATTTAAAGCGGTAGTACGTGATATTAAAGAACGTCATGAAAAAGGACAACCAATTCTTGTTGGGTACAGTAGCTGTAGAAACAAGTGAGTTAATTTCACAAATGCTACATCAAGAAGGAATTCCTCATGAAGTATTAAATGCTAAAAACCACTTTAAAGAAGCAGAAATCGTTATGATGGCTGGACAACGTGGTGCTGTTACAATTGCGACAAACATGGCAGGTCGTGGAACAGACATTAAGTTAGGTAAAGGCGTTAAAGAATTAGGGTGGATTTATGCGTTATCGGAACAGAACGTCATGAAAGCCGTCGTATTGATAATCAGTTACGTGGACGTTCTGGACGTCAAGGGAGATCCAGGTGCAGACTCAATTCTACCTATCATTAGAAGATGACTTAATGAAACGTTTCGGTGGAGAAAGAATGCAAGCAATCTGGGAAAGATTAAATATTGACGAAAATGGAGATGACAACTTCATTCAAAGTAAAATGTTATCTCGTCAAGTAGAATCTTCTCAAAAACGTGTAGAAGGAAATAACTATGATACACGTAAAAACGTATTACAATATGACGAAGTGATGCGTGAACAACGTGAAATCATTTATTCACAAAGATTACAAATTATTAATGAAGAAAAATTCATTAGAAAAAAGTAACAAAAATCAATGATTCGTAGAACAATTCACCGTATGGTAGAAAAATCATACATTAGGTGAAAAGAAAACTTGGGATTTAGAAAGCTTTAGTAGATTTCGCAGCTAATGCAATTTGTCATCCAGATGAAATTTCATTATCAGACTTAAAAGGAAAAACTCCTTCAGAAATCGAAGGTCTATTAAATGAAAAAGCAATGGAAATTTACAAAGAAAAAAACAAGAGCAATTAAATGGGATTCTCAAATGCTTGAGTTTGAAAAAGTTGTCATTTTACGAGTAGTTGACCGTAAATGGACAGACTCATATTGATGATATGGATCAATTACGTGAGGGTGTAGGTTTACGTGGATATGCACAAATCGACCCATTAACAGAATATCAAACAGAAGGATTCAATCGTTTCCAACAAATGATTGCGGCTATTGATTATGATGTGACTCGTATCTTGATGAAATCTCAAATTCGTCAAAACTTACAACGTGAACAAGTGCAAGGTGCTAGAAGTGTGATTGCTCAAGGGCATGATCGTCCAACTGAAGAACCAGAACAAGCATAATAAGAAGTAGGCTGGGCAAAAGTCCAGCCTACCTTTTTACAATGAGATAGGAGAATGGTATGGAAATTAGTGAAATCAGAAATACATTAGAAAAAAATGAGTACGCAAATGACAAGTTATAGGGGGTCTCTTTGACTTAGATCATTTAGAAGAAGATATTGCTTCTTATGAGCAACAAAATGTCTGAACCTGGATTTTGGGATGATAATGAAAAAGGCACAGTCTGTCATTCAAAAAGAGTAATGAATTAAAAAGCAGTCTATGATACTTTTTCATCAATTAGAACTACAAGTAGAAGAAGTAGAACTATTTATTTGAAATGTATAAGGAAGATCCAGAAGAAGAAATTCATGATGAATTAGTGGAACGTGTTCATAGTGTGAAAAAGAACTAGAAAAAAATATGAATTAAGTATGTTACTAAGTGGGACCTCATGATAAATGTAGTGCGATTTTAGAAATTCATCCAGGTGCTGGTGGAACAGAATCACAAGACTGGGGAGTATGCTGTTAGAATGTATACAAGATGGGCTGAACAACATGGATACCGTATTGAAACAGTCGATTATCAAGATGGAGAAGAAGCTGGGTATTAAGTCTGTGACTTTATCTATTGAAGGATTAAATGCCTATGGTTATTTGAAAGAGTGAAAAAAAGGGTGCATCGTTTAGTGAGAATTTCTCCATTTTGATGCTGCTGGAAAACGTCATACTTCATTTTGTTCCATTGATATTATGCCTCAATTAGAAGGGGATATTGATATTGAAATTAATCCAGATGATTTGAAAATTGATGTATATCGTGCGAGTGGTGCTGAGGGCAACATATTAATAAAAACTTCATCAGCTGTTCGTATTACGCATATTCCAACTGGAATTGTAACGCAAAGTCAGGCGCAGCGTTCGCAATTTAAAAAAATAAAGATCAAGCGATGGCGATGTTAAAAAAACGAAAATTATATCAATTAGAAGAAGAAGAAAGCAGCTGAGTTAGCTGAAATTCGTGGCGAACAAAAAAAGATATTGCTTGGGGTTCTCAAATTCGAAATTATGTGTTCCATCCGTATTCTTTAGTGAAAAGATTTGCGTTCGGGTCATGAAACGGGGAATATTGGTGCTGTGATGGATGGAGATTTAGATCCATTTATGGATGCGTATTTAAAATGGACACTATCCGGCAGACGTAGAATAAAAATTGACTTTTTGGATATAGTAGTAGGACGCAGCAGCCTTCGGTTTCATGGCTAAACTTTGAGCTTTGGGTCTCGAGTTTCATGTGAAAAAACCACATCAGTGGTTTCTTTCACTCATACTATAAAAAAGTCATTTTATTTAAACGATGAATAGAGTACGTATAAAACGTGACTTTTTGATATAGTAGTAAGGAGCCGCACTGCGAATCTAGTATGCTAATACTACTAATATTAAATTATTTGTTTTAGATATTAAAATGACTTTATTTTTCGGAAAAATACAGATAAAAACATATTTGTTTTATAACGATGAAAGCGGTAAAAATAGAGTTAGAAAATAAAAAGGGGGTTTTGAGAATGCAATATGCAGTGAGTGAACTAAGAGGATTACTAGATACAATGGAATTAATTGAAGAATTAATTCAGGCGTATGAAGATCTTGGATAAAAATCAATTGAGCGATCCTGATAATGTGATTCCATAGTGATTTTATGGATAAGTATATGAAGTCTCAAAAGCTCAATGAGATTTATCAATATTTTACTGATCATCATAGATGAATTATCTCATGATGAACAGATGAAAATTCAAAAATTTCTGATTATTATTTGGAGGATAAATATGCCATTAAATATTTTAATCAAGATTTTAAAAGAGTGCAAAAAGAACTAAAAAGAAAAGTGGTTAGAGTCTTTAAGCTCCAAAACTTTTTGGAGTTATCACTTGAACAAGATTTAGACAAGCTTAGATTATTTATGCATCCTATTATGCCGAGAAAATTTCATATGTTTGCTCGAAAATATCAAGAAGTTTTATGACGCTTATATGGTGAGAATTTCGTCTGCTCTTGCTGTAATCAGTTAAAAATCATCATGACAAAGATTATTCAATTTTTATAAAATCATATCTTCATTCTAATGACTATTCCAACTAAATGCAGATGTCTGTGACTTAATGATTACACAGCAACAAGCTGCCTATTTCTTCAATTTCTTTCTAAATGAAATTCGTACGTTAATTCAACCGTATAAAAGTTAAAAGTAGAATTCAAGAGAAAATTCTAAATGTGTATAATATCCACACATAAAATTTTATCTTCAATTATCTCCGTATCATTCTTTTTCAGTTTCTTTATTTGAATTTTTAGAGTTATTTGAGAGAAACCTATTCTAAAATTTTACAAAAACCAATAGAGAATGAGTTATTCGAAGAACAAAAAGTATCGTAAATATGCCTGTCGTTATTATGCTACATTACTTCCAATATTATCGATGGATTTTTCTAATTTAATTGTAGAATTATTTTTGTAATATTGGTTCTGCAGAAAGAAGTTTATCTATATTTTATTAAATAATTTTTTTAGCAATTCGAAGAAATCCTATGTCATTATCAATATTAATATTCTTCAATTATTTTTTTAATTGATATGATTGGATACGAATTGGAAGAAAAAAATGGTTTTGATGGAGAAATTACTTCAAAGAGATTAATCAATAGCTGGAAAGAGTCTATTGAAAGAATATTTTGGGAAAAACATCATTTAATGTATATGAAATTGTTTTTAAAAATATTTCAAAGGTTATTAGAAGGGTTAGGAATTTCATTAGTAAGAATCGGAATCATATTAAGTGCTTTTGAACATGGAATGTTAAATGACCAATATGATCATTCATTTAAAACGCTCCTAGAGCATTATAGAAATCATTTATTAGATAGATGGTTTCCGGATGAAGATTTTTTATCAGCTCATTTTATAAAAAGAAGAAACTTTACAATATTTCATGCTTTATTTTTGTTCAACTTTATCAAAAAACTTTTGAAATTATATCATGATTTAACAGTGTTAAAAATGACATATTTTTGTAATATGCTGTCAATAGAATGTCATCTTAAAAATGGTATAATAGATAAGACATAGACTATGAATGAGAAAGCTGGTGAGTGAATGATTGAAATGATGAATGTTTCAAAAGAAATATGGAAAAGGTATTTTAGCCGTAAATAATTTATCAGTCAGAATTCAAGATGGGGAATTTGTATATGTTGTAGGCCCATCTGGAGCAGGAAAGTCAACATTTATTAAAAATGATGTATCGTCAAGAAAAAGCAACCAAGGGAAGAATTACAGTTGGAAAATATGATTTAACAAAAATGAGAGAACGAGATTCCTTATTTAAGACGTTATGTAGGGGTCGTTTTCCAAGATTTTAAATTATTACCACGTTTAACTGTATATGAAAATGTTGCTTTATGCGATGGAAGTAATTGAAAAAGTCTCCTAAAAGAAATTCAACGTAGAGTGGAAGAAGTATTAGCTTTAGTAAACTTAAACACATCGTATGACAATGTTCCCAGATCAATTATCAGGGGAGAACAACAACGTGTTGCAATCGCAAGAACGATTGTAAATACTCCAGCTGTATTAATTGCAGACGAGCCAACAGGAAACTTAGATCCAGATACTTCTATGGAAATTATGGATATTTTTAGAAAAGAATCAATCAACAAGGGACAACTATTGTAATGGCAACTCATAATAGCCAAATTGTAAATGAAAAGAAACATAGAGTATTGGCAATTGAAATGAGTCGCATTGTCCGTGACCAAGAGGAAGGGAGTACGGATATGAGGATTAGAACCATGTGGCGTCATATTCGTGATGCGGTTAAAAGCTTTATTTAGAAATGGCTGGTCTACATTTGGTGCGATTTCTGCAGTTTCAATGGTGTTATTACTAGTAGGAATTTTTGTGTCACTACTATTTAACATGAATAAAATTGCAACAGATGTTGAGCAAGATGTCAATGTACGTGTGTATATTGATTTAGCAGCTGATGAAACAAAAACAGAAGAATTGAAAAGCAGCTATTCAAGCGTTGGACGCTGTAAATACAGTTAAATTCCGTTCAAAAAGATGAAGAATTAGATGATATTACGAAGAGTGTTGCGCAAGAGTTTGAACTATTTAGAAATGACAGCAACCCTCTTAGAAATGCATTTGATGTGAGTACGAAAAATCCTAATCAAACAAAAAGAAGTGGCTAAAACTATTGAAAAAGATGGATTATGTAGCTCGTGTTAACTATGGTGGAGCAAGAGCAGACACTTTGTTTAAAGTCATTTCAACATCTCGTAATGTTGGGATTGGTGTTATCGCTGTATTACTAATTATTGCTCTATTTTTAATTTCAAATACGATTCGTGCAACCATTCATGCCTGTAGAACAGAAATTGAAAATTATGCAATTAGTTGGAGCGACTAAAAGCTTATATTCGTTGGCCATTCTTCTTAGAAGGTGGTTTCATTGGATTTAATTGGTTCAATTGTACCAATTGCATTATTATGGGTTTTATATGTATGGGTGTATAAAGGTGAAGTGATTTCTTTGCTGGATCTAACTTTTAGCTTTATTAGCACCAAATCCTTTCTTGTATCGTTTATCTTTAGCGATGGCAGGAGTTGGAGTATTAATTGGATCATTTGGTTCGATTTTCTCAATGCGTCGTTTCTTGAAAAATAAGTAGAATAAATTACAAGGAAAATCATTTGCAAGTAGGGTTAAACAATGGTAGACTATATTCCATAGAATAAAAAGCAATGCACAAGAGGAGTAATACGAATTTTAAGTTGATAGAGAGAGAAGGGTTGGTGAAACTTCTTAACGAATTTGTATGAAGGTAGCTTGTAAGTTGGCTAGGGGAATGATAGTAACTTAGCTCGGAGTAGACTTCGTTAACAACGTTAAAGGCATCAGTTATGATGCGAATATTAGGTGGTACCACGAAAATAATCGTCCTATGAAGTAAATCTTCATAGGATTTTTTTATTGTATCAAAATTATTTCATCAAGGAGGAAAAAAAGAATGGCAAAAGAAATGTCACCAAAGTTTCAACCACAAGAAGTTGAAAGCAGGAAAATATCAATGGTGGGTTGAATCAGGAGTCTTCCATCCAAATGAAGATCCAAATGCAGAACCGTATTCAATCGTTATTCCACCACCAAATGTAACAGGTAAATTACACTTAGGACATGCGTGGGACGTTACATTACAAGATATGATTATTCGTCAAAAACGTATGCAAGGATACGATACATTATGGTTACCAGGGATGGACCATGCAGGAATTGCGACTCAAGCAAAAGTAGAAGAAAAAAATTACGTGGAGAAGGCTTATCTCGTTATGACCTAGGACGTGAAAAATTCTTAGAACAAACATGGGAATGGAAAGAAGAATATGCTAGCCATATCCGTGAACAATGGGCAAAAATGGGAATTTCAGTGGACTATCGTCGTGAACGTTTCACATTAGACCAAGGCTTATCAGATGCTGTTAAAAAGTATTCGTAACATTATATGAAAAGATTTAATTTACCGTGGAGAATACATTATTAACTGGGATCCAAAAAGCAAAAACTTCATTATCAGATATCGAAGTAATCCATAAAGATGTAGAAGGTGCTTTCTACCATATGAATTATCCATTAGCAGATGGAAGTGGAGTATTAGAAATTGCGACGACTCGTCCAGAAACGCTACTTGGAGATACTGCGGTTGCAGTTCACCCTGAAGATGAACGTTATCAAGCATTGATTGGAAAAACAGTTATCTTACCATTAGTTGGAAAAAGAAATTCCAATTATTGCTGATGAGTATGTTGAACAAGATTTTTGGAACAGGGGTTGTTAAAAATTACACCTGCTCATGACCCAAATGACTTTGAAGTCGGTAACCGTCATAATTTACCACGTGTAAATGTGATGAATGATGATGCGACAATGAATGAATTAGCTGGAAAAATACGAAGGTATGGATCGTTTGCAGCCCGTAAAGCTATAGTCAAAAGATTTAGAAGAAGCAGGTCTTCTTGTAAAAATCGAAAAAAACATGTTCATAGTGTGGGACATTCTGAACGTACAGATGTAGTGGTTGAACCTCGTTTATCAAAACAATGGTTTTGTTAAAATGGGACCTTTAGCAGAACAAGCGATTCAAGCGCAACGTGCAGAAGAAGACAATACGGTTAATTTCTATCCACCACGTTTTAATGATGCTTACTTACGTTGGATGGAAAACATTCACGACTGGGTAATTTCTCGTCAATTATGGTGGGGACATCAAAATTCCAGCATGGTATCATAATGAAACAGGTGAAGTATACGTTGGAATGGAAGCTCCAGCAGATGCTGAAAAACTGGACACAAGATGTGGATGTATTAGATACATGGTTCTCATCTGCATTATGGCCATTTTTCAACAATGGGTTGGCCAGATGTTGAAGCTAGCGACTATAAACGTTACTATCCAACAAGTACACTTGTAACAGGTTATGATATTTTAACATTCTGGGTAAGTCGTATGATGTTCCAAGGATTAAATTTACTGGCAAAACGTCCATTTAAAAATGTATTAATTCACGGATTAATTCGTGATAGCCAAGGACGTAAAATGAGTAAATCTCTTGGGAATGGTGTAGATCCAATGGAAGTCATCGAACAATACGGAGCAGATGCATTACGTTGGTTCTTAGCAAAATGGTTCAGCACCTGGACAAGACGTTCGTTATTCAACTGATAAAATGGATGCTGCATGGAACTTTCATCAACAAAATTTGGAATGCTAGCCGTTATGCGTTAATGAATATTGGCGATTTAACAGTGGACCAATTAGATATCACTGGTGAAAAAAACATTAGCAGACAAATGGATTTTAACTCGCTTAAATCAAGTCATTGCTAAAGTAACAGAATTATTCGAGAAATTTGAATTTCGGTGAAGCGGGTCGTCTATTATATCGTTTCATTTGGGATGATTTCTGTGACTGGTATATTGAAATGTCTAAAGAAACATGTAGGAAATGATGAAGCTGCTAAATTAACAACTCGTAGCATTTTAGTGTATGTATTAGATCAAACATTACGTTTATTACATCCAATTATGCCATTCGTAACAGAAGAAATTTGGCAATCAGTTCCTCATATTGGAGATTCATTAGTCGTTGCTCAATATCCAGTTGTACAAGAAAGTCAAATGGATGAAGCAGCAGCAGAAAAATGGAATTCTTAATGGACTTTATTCGTTCAGTTCGTACAAGCAGAAATGAAATGAATACACCATTATCGAAACCAATTGCGATTGTTGCTAAAAACTTCAAGCGCAGATATTCAAGCTATTTTATCAGAAAATGAAAAGCTATATTGCTCGTTTCTGTAATCCTGAATCATTTGAATATGGTTTAGATGTTGAAGCACCAAGCCATGCTGTAACAAGTGTGATTAGTGAGCTGAAATTTACTTACCATTAGCAGGATTAATTAATATTGATGATGAAATTGCTCGTTTAGAAAAAGAAGCGGCTAAAACTACAAGATGAAGTAAATCGTGTAGAGAAAAATTATCAAATGAAAAAAATTCGTTGCGAAAGCACCAGAAGCTGTCGTAGAAGCAGAACGTGCAAAAGGAAAAAGAATACGCTGACCAACGTCAGAGCAGTTCTAGAAACGTATTGCAACTTTAAAAACATTAGCATAATGATGCCCTGAAATAAATAAGACAAATCCTGTTGGTGAGAAATCACTAGCAGGATTTTTCAGTGCTCTTTGTCAAATAGGGTTGATGAAACAATTTTAGTGAAGGGATTAAGCAGCGTCAGGTTGCTTAATTCCTTTTTAATTGTTGTAGTAAATAGTTTGGACGCCTTTAATATAAGGGGTGAAGCCCTTTTGTATACACTAAAATAGGGTTGGTGGATTTTTCTCCATCAACCCCTATAAATTCTAGAACCGGAATGATTCAGATATACAGAAGACAGATTGCTTTTTATTTCAAACCTCTAAACGAGCTTTCTTGGATATTTTTGTTATCAATGCCATTTTCCTTTAAAAAATTCTTCATCTCATTTACATCATCAGGCTGACCTGTGATGAGATAGCTAACTTGATTGCCGTATTCATCAATAGCACGTTTTAAAAATGCTTGACTTTGAGAAAAGTTCATCGCTAGTTTTATAAGTAAAAATTCGATGTGTTTTGAGCGAGTTCCTTCATCTCATTATCGAAAATAGTAACTCCTTTATCAAAATGGTTGAGAATAATCGGAGCTTTACCAGCCCATTCTTTTGATAAAGGGGACGTAGAGCAGACATACCAACATCAGATGCAAAAGCAAAACTAGTGGCTGATTCGTATCTTTAACGGCTAAAGAGGAATCAAGCCAACTCATCTCAATCTCACTGCCAGTCGGTAAATGTGTCAAGGTTTCCTTAAAGTGGCTACCACTATTATGCGTTAGAATGAGGTTTCATCTTCATCAGGTGTGGAGGCAATGGTTAGCCATCGACTGGTCTGTTCTCCCTTAGCTTCGTTTTTCCTAGCAGCGGACGTCGTATCAGGAGTGTAAACTTAGCATAAGCTCCAGCATTCCAGGTTTGATGACTCGGCTTTGTGATATGAATTAAATACAGATCTCCTCTGTGTTTTTCGATGGATTTTATTGATAATGTCTGACTTCGTCCAAGATAGTGATGGCACCCCAAGTTATAAGGGCTAGTAGTCCAAGTGTTGATAGAATGATCATAAACATTTTTACCTCTTTTCATTTTTATGACTCCTGTTTTTCATTTTTGAATGAATCGAAAACAAAAATTCATTCACATATTTTTCAAAAATAAAGAAAACCATTTTCTTTATTTTAGAACTCCTTTTATGAAGTTGGTTGCAAGTATTTCGACAGTTTTGCCAATATCTGGAAAATCTTTTTCCGTGATATGCATATCCATGTAGTAAAATAGGTTGTAAACTTGTAAAATCTCTTGAATCTTTTCTGGAGAATACCCCTCAGCCTGCATACGATTTGTAAAAGTTTTTACTAGAAACTTATGAAATGGATTTGCGACTTTGCCTTCTTCTGAGGAATAGTAGCTATGCAACTCATCTGCTATAGCAGGATTGTACCATTCTGCAAGGATTTTATTGGAAGAAACTGAGTGCTCTGGACTGAGCAAAGAGTTGACTAATAAGATCAATCATATCAATTTCCCAATCCAGTTCTTCGATCATAGCTTGGCGAACACGGTTGTTTTCATCTATGTAGATGTCTAGAAAAATGGCTTCTTTACTCTCGTAATAGTTATAAAAAGAGCCTACTGCCATACCAGCTTGTCTAGCAATTTCTGAAATTCCTGTTGCCTTGTAACCTTTTTCGAAAAACTTCGTAGGCCGCTGTTTTTAAAGCTTGTTTTTGTCCAATTTGACCTTTCCTCCTTCAGGGTGAATGAATATTATATTTAGTTCATTCACATTTTAGTAAATCCTAGCTGGCTTGTCAATAAGAAAGCTAAATCTAGTTGTTTAACGATACTAGTTGTATCACTTGAAGTAAAACTATGGGAGTATTCACGGCAGAAAGAAAGATGTTTTCTTAATTTAAGAAAAGCAGGCTATCCAAAACCAGATTAAGCGTAATTCTAGAAGCACGAGTACCGTTTTAACAATAGAAAAATCACGTTTTACTCAACACATAATTAGGGCAAGCATCTGGGCAATAGGTATAGGTAGAAGAAAAACAGGCTTGTTTCTTCTAAAATACACTTCCTGCATTATCTTCCCATTTATATTTTTAGTCTTTGATTTGTAGCTACAACTAGGGTTTTCATCTCCCTCTAAATAGTTTGGACGCTTTTAATAAAGGATGAAGCCTTTCTTTTATACCCTATAAATTATAGAACTCATTTTGTTTAGATGGAGGTAGAAAGTTTAATATTTCTTGCAATTTGAAGTTGGAATTTGTAAGGATGAAAAATGAAAGAAGGGAGTTCATGCAAAACCAGTTAGAGAGTGGATATTAGATCGAATGAAATATAAACGAAAATATGGATTAGAAAGAATGAGGGTAGTCATGTCTCTTCTAGAAAATCCTCAAGATGATTATCCGATTATTCATGTGACAGGAACAAATGGGAAAAGGTTCGACGATTGCGATGTTATCGTCCTTATTTGTTCATCATGGGCAAAAGGGTAGGAGCATTTGTTTCCCCTCATTTAATCGATTATACGGATCGGTTTTTAATCGATGGTAACGTAATGTCCGAAGAAGATTTTGAAATTGTTGGAGAGCTCGTTCGACGAGCAGAAGTAACATTGATAGACGAATATGAACCATTAAGTTTTCTTTTGAAATCATGACGGCTATGGCGTTAGTGTATTTTCTCTAGAAAAAGTAGAAGTTGCTTTATTAGAAGTAGGAATTGGTGGATTATTAGATATAACTAATATTGTCAATTCAACAATTAGTGTGATTACATCAATTGGGAATGGATCATGAAGAAATGTTAGGAAATACGCTTGAGGAAATTGCGATTCAAAAACAGGAATTTTTCAAAACAAAAATCAAGCAGTCGTATTAGGGAAATTTGCCAACAGAAGCACTACAAATAGCTGAAGTAGTCGGAAAAAAACTTATAACTGTGACTCTACATACGTTTGAACGAGAGTTTAAAATTGAACTGTTTGAAGATGGGTTTATTTTTACAAATGCAGATACTCAAATTCACATTTCTACGTTTGAAATTTAAAAGGGAAAGTATCAATTAGAAAATGCTGCAATAGCGTTGGAATGCTTTTTACGATTTGAAAAAGAAACTTCCAACTGCCAATTGAACTAGTCTGCCATTCAAGAAAGTTTCCAAACGGTTACTTTGGCCAGGAAGAATGAAGTAGTGCATCAAAGATCCCAACAATAATATTAGATGGAGCTCATAATGTTCATGCATTAAAACGATTTGTTGAAACGGTGAAACAACATGGAGAACTGGAAGCTCAACAGACGATTTTATTTTCTGCTCTAAAAGAAAAACACTATATAGAAATGGTTGATTATTTACGAAAAGAGTTACCTGAAGCTCGTTTAGTAGTAACAACATTTGAGTATGCAGGTGCCATTGGAAAAACAGACTATCCTTCTAGTGAGATTGAATTTGTAGAGAATGCTCAACAATTTCGTTGAGAAATATGAATCAAAACTTCAGACCAAGAAGCGCTTTGGATTACAGGTTCTCTTTATTTTATTTCTTTTCATGAGAAAAATTTTTATAAAATAAATATTTTTAGCCTTTTTTGCGTATATATAAGTTGAAAGAACTATATGAAAAGGAGGAATAAAATGGAAACTGATCAACAATTATTAGAATTGCCATTAGAATCAATGCCAAAGAGAACGATTGGAAAAATTAGGAGCAAAAAAGTTTAGAAACTTATGAATTATTAGCTATTTTGCTTCGGACAGAGCTCTAGAGAATTAAATGTAGTTGCAATTAGCGAAAAGTCGTATTAAATACGTTTGAAGATTTATTTACATTGAAAAATGGCAACAGTGGAAGAATTAATGGCGATTCATGGAATTGGACGAACAAAAAGCTATTGAATTAAAAAGGCTGCAATGGAATTAGAATTCGATTAGGAACAGCAAAGCAAAACAAAATAGGGACATATTACAAGCTCACAAAAAGCGGGAGAATGTATTATGGAAGAATTAAAAGATTTATACCAAGAACATTTAATTACATTATTCTTAAATTCGAAAAATGAAGTGATTAAGAAAAATTATTTTTTTCGAGGAGGACTCAATCAAGCTGTCGTTCATCCAAGAGAGATTTTTAGAGAAGCCGTTCAATTTTTCTGCAGCAAGAATTATTATTGGGACATAATCATCCAAGTGGAAATGTTACGCCATCTCAAGCGGATATTGATTTTACAAGACGATTATCGGAATGTGGAGAGATGATGGGGATTGAATTGTTGAGATCGTTTTATTGTGGGGATCATACTATTGCTCTTTAAAGGAAGAGGGGTATTTCTAAAGAGGATATTTAATTTGAAATTCTTAGATTTAAAGGTTAAAGTTTTATCAAAAAGTCAAATTAAAATTTACTACTTACATAAGATAGATTTCATTTATTTTACTATTGTGATAATTTCTATAATACTTCCCACAATAGTTAACAAGTTTTGCTACACTTTTATGTGGGAGGATTGGATAATGAAAGTTGAGAGGTATATTAAGGAATTATTAGGTATAGTTAGTGAAGTCCAGAATATTAAGTATTCAAAAACTAATCTTGAAAAACATTTAATTAAAAAGAAAACCATATAGATGCTTTTAAAAATATTTTGATAAGATAGAAGAAATTATAAATAATCCAGATTATGTAGGAATGAATCCAAATGAAAAATCTGAGAGTATAGAGTATGTAAAGATTTTTGAAGATAATGTTTTAGTAGCATTAAAAATTCATGGTTCTAAGGTTTTTTTATATACCTAGTATGTATACATAACAGATTATAAATTGCAATCCCGATTATTTAGTGGGAGACTGAAAAAGTTGACAATAAAAATAATAAGCCGTAAAATACAGATAACAGTATTATTCTTTGAGGGCAGAAAAGGGTTCCTGCACGCTTATTGGTACCTGAGATACTGGATACACCGACCAGCCAAGGAATAATCGTAAATCTGTTGAAAGAGTCAAGTTCGCTTGGCTCTTTTTATATTTTCTGAAGGTGTTTTGGCAAAATGTGAGTACCTTGTCAGTTTATAGTGCATTTGATATACTAGTGTATGAACTATGAAAGAAGTATCTAGAAAAGATAGTTCTAGTTGGAGGATTGTTTATGAAAATTATAGTCGTTTATGGCGGCAAAAAGTGCTGAACATGATATTTCAATTTTTAACGGCTTTTTCAATTATTAAAGAAATCTATTTTGATTATTATGAAGTTCAACCAGTCTATATTAATCGAAAAGGAGAATGGCTGAAAAGGGGAACCGTTAACAGGGTCCCTGTAGCTTTTTCTGAAGCATTAAGATTAGAAGCAAGTCAAGAAGCTCACTTTGCAACAAGTGAAGGAGAAGTTTCGACAGGTGTATTTGTAACTCCTTATGATTTAAAAAGAGGAATGTGTTGTTTTTCCCTGTTTTACATGGACCTAAATGGGGAAGATGGAACGATTCAAGGATTATTTGAAATGATGGATGTTCCTTATGTCGGTTGTGGAGTATTGGCAAGTGCTTGTGGAATGGATAAAAATTACAAGTAAACAATTATTCCAACAAGCAGGATTACCACAATTACCATATGTTCCATTTAATAAAACTCAATGGAAACAAAAATCCAGAAAGTATTTATAATAAAATTGAAGGAACATTAATTTACCCAGTATTTGTTAAACCAGCTAATATGGGGTCAAGTGTAGGAATTTCAAAAAGCAGAAAATCGTGAAGAATTAACGAATGCAATTGTTGAAAGCTTTTGAAATATGATCGTAGAATTGTAGTAGAACAAGGAATTGAAGCAAGAGAAATTGAATGTGCGGTTCTAGGAAATGACGAAGCGAACACTTCAGTTGTAGGAGAAATTGTTAAGACTAGTGGTTTTATGACTACAATGAAAAATATATTAACAATACCGTTACATTAGAAATTCCAGCGCAAATTTCAGATGAAGTTTCTGCAAAAAGTAAGAGAATATTCTGCAAAAAGCATTCCGTGCCATCGATGGTAGTGGAGTTAACAAGATGTGATTTCTTCTTAACAGAAACAAATGATATTTACATTAATGAAGTAAATACTTTACCAGGATTTACTCAATTTAGTATGTATCCACTTCTTTGGGAGAAAAACAGAATTTCTTACAAAGATTTAGTTGAATGAATTAATTCAATTAGCTTTAAAACGTTATAAAGATCGACAAAAATGGATAAAAAAGGCGCCTCACAGAGGCGCTTTTTTGAGAGGAAGTAAAAACATGGCAATAGGAACAGTTGCACAAATTGTAAAAAGCTGTTAAAGCAATTGATTATCAAACAGATTATCGTTTTGATATGATTGAATCAGTTTCATTTGATACAAGAAAATTATCTCAAAATAGTCTATTTATTCCTTTGAAAGGACAAACAGATGGACATGATTACATTGAACAAGCAATCGAAAAGGGCGCAAAAAGCTGTCTTTTTGGGGAAGACAAGATCAAACTCCACCAGAAGGAATTTGTGCGATTTGGGTGGATGATCCACTAGAAGCTTTCAGGAATTAGCGAAATGGTATTTAGAAAAAGTTCAACCAAATGTTATTGGAATTACAGGAAGTTCTGGGAAAAACAACGACAAAAAGATATGACAGCTGCAGTACTTGCTAGTCGTTATCGTGTTTATAAAACACAAGGGAAATTTTTAATAATGATATTGGATTACTCTCAAAACGATTTTAGATATGCCAGAAGATACAGAACAATTAGTATTAGAAATGGGCATGAGTGATTTTTGGTGAAATTGAGTTTTTAAGCAAACTATGCAAAACCTTCTGTAGCGGTGATTACTCTAATTGGTGAATCCCATATGGAAAATTTAGGGAAGTCGTGCAGGAATTGCGAAAGGCAAAAATTAGAAATCTTAAAAAGGATTACATGAAAAAGGTAGTATCATTTTTCCCAGCTAATGAGCCTTTATTAGAACAACAACTAGAAGAAATGCAGGCAGAAGAACACTTTAAGGTGTTACCGTTCGGAGAAGGTAGTAGTAGTGTGATTCAGGCTGAAACATATTCAATTATTTGAAGACCATACTATTTTTGATTTAGTGAAACCTTCAACCATTCTGTTCAACTTCCTGTATTAGGGAGCTTACAATGTCAATAATGCGTTAGCTGCCCTTCAAGTAGGATTAGAATGTGGTGTACCATTAGAACAAGCCATTGAAGCGATTCAACAGTTTGAATTAACAAAAAAATCGTACGCAATGGGTGGATGGTATTCGTGGTTCTAAAAATTTTAAATGATGCTTATAATGCAAGCCCAATTGCGATGAAATCTGTCATTCAATCTTTACATCCGTAGCATCTAATGGACGTAAAATTGTCGTATTAGGAGATATTCGTGAATTAGGAGAACAATCAAAAGCATTACATGCTAGTATTTCTGAAGTAATGTTCCCAGAGAAAATTCAAGAAGTGTATTTATACGGGGAAGAAATGAGTGCTTTATTTGAAGTGTTAAAATCTCGTTTTGAAGCATCTCACTTACATTATGTTGAAAAGTGATAAAAGCTGCATTGATTCAATTATTAAAAGAAGATTTGCAACAAAATGACCAAGTATTAGTGAAATCTAGTAATGGTACTGGATTATTAGTCAGTTGTAGAGGCGTTAAAAGAAGCATAAATTTCTATTTGTTCATCATTTCATTTGTGAAATCAAAGGGCTTTTTCTTTGCAATCTAGCTTTTGAACATGCTATAGTACTTGGAGAGTTGAGAAGTTTACACAAATGTAATGATATATATCATGAAGATTGAACAAGTAATATTGTATAATCTCGTAATGTTCAGAAGTCTGGAGCTCAAGGTGTTTCCAGACTTTTTATTGTGAAGGTAAAATACCTCGTGTGCTTCTCTTCAGCAGTACAAGGAGGAAAATATGAAATTTAATGAATTAGGCTTAGATTCAGCCTTATTAGAATCTATTGAAAAAAATGGGGTTTGAGGAAGCAACACCGATCCAATCACAAACGATTCCATTAGCCTTAGCAGGTAAAAGACGTGATTGGTCAAGCGCAAACAGGTACAGGAAAAACAGCTTCTTTTTGGATTACCAATGCTTCAAAAAAATTAATCTTCGTAATCGTAAAAGTACAAAGGATTAGTCATTGCTCCAACACGTGAGTTAGCGATTCAAACACAAGAAGAATTATACCGCTTAGGAAAAAGATAAAAATTCATGTACAAGCTGTTTATGGTGGAGCAGATATTGGCCGTCAAATTCGCCAATTAAAAGAGCAACCACATATCGTAGTAGGAACACCTGGACGTTTATTAGACCACATTTCTAGAAAAACACTTCGCTTAGATAATATTGAAACATTAGTATTAGATGAAGCAGATGAAATGTTAAACATGGATTTTTAGATGATATCGAATCGATTATTAAATTAGTCCCAGAAAACCGCCAAACGTTATTATTCTCTGCTACAATGCCAGATGATATTAAACGAATTGGAGTTCAGTTTATGAAAAGAACCTGAACATGTTCGTATTAAATCAAGTGAAATGACAGCGACATTAATTGATCAATATTTTGTAAAATGTAAAGATTTTGAAAAATTTGATATTATGACTCGTCTATTAGATGTTCAAACACCTGAATTAACAATTGTATTCGGTCGTACAAAACGTCGTGTGGATGAATTAGCACGTGGACTTGAAATGCGTGGTTATCGTGCAGAAGGAATTCATGGAGATTTAAGTCAACAAAAACGTATGAGCGTTTTTACGTGATTTTTAAAAATAATCATTTAGATATTTTAGTAGCAACAGACGTAGCTGCACGTGGATTAGATATTTCAGGTGTAACGCATGTTTATAACTACGATATTCCACAAGATCCAGAAAGTTATGTTCACCGTATTGGACGTACAGGACGTGCGGGACAAGAAGGGATGTCAGTTACTTTTGTAACACCAAATGAAATGGATTATTTACGCGTCATTGAAGATTTAACTCGTAAGAGAATGACTGCATTACGTCCACCAACTCAAATGGAAGCATTAGAAGGGCAAATGAAATCTGCCATTGAGCAAATTGATGAAAAAGATGAAGTCAGTAGATACTCGTCGCTTCAAAAGAAGCTATTTCGTATTTATTAGATGAATATGAAGCAGATGAATTAGCAGCATTATTAGTGAGTGGAATGATTAAAGACCCAACAGAAATTCCTGTTAAAATCACTCCAGAGCGTCCATTACCAAGCCGTAAACGTGGCAATAGCCGTGGAAATTACAATCGCAGTGATCGTAAAAGATAACCGAGGCCGTAATGGTAAAGGAAGCTTCAAAACGTAAAGAAGACCGTCGTGGTCGTGGGTTAGATGAAGAGTATACTCGTGGATATAAGAGTAAAGATTCTCGTCGTAGAAATCATAAAAAGAAATCTGACAAAGGATTTATAATCCGTCAAAAATAATGAATGAGAAGACGACTTGGTCGTCTTTTTTATACAATAAATAATAGTAGATATCCTGTTTCAAAAATAAAAAAAGTTACTGTAAAAAATATTTTTAGTCCTTTTTTCGTATCTAGAAGATGAAGACAGAATACTTCACAACTATTCTACTTCAAAATAAAATTAAGGATGATAAAAATGAAAGAACGTATCAAAGATGCAAGACCGATGATGGATTTAATGGCAAAGAAAGTTTTTCAGTAATCCTGAAAATAACAGCACAGTTTATAAGGGACATTCTAGACTTACCTGTCCATCATGTAAAAATACTCGATGGAACACAAATACACAATCATCAATTCGAAGATATAAAGACTTATGTAACTAGTATCGATGTATTAGCGGAATTGAATGACGGTACATGAGTTATTATTGAAATCCAAGTAGCTTATCAATTTGACTTTATTAAGCGTTTATGGTTATATCTATGTAATCAAGTGACTAAAAATGCAGATGAACATAAAAAGAAGGCGTAGAAACACATAAACTGCAGAAGAACTGTTACCTGTGTACACCATTGCCATCACAAAAAAAGATATTTTTAAAAGATGATAACATGGTTCACGTATACTGCTTCAAAGAAAAAAATTCAAATGATGAATTAAAAAGTCTATTTTAAAGGATTTGAAGAAGAACAAGATTTAGCATTAATGGCATTTTTAGAATTAGAGAAGTATAATAAAGATAAAATACAAGAATACAATAAGGTTAGATGGATTGAATTTTTGGAAATCAACCCTATACTCAAAGCCCTGAAAAGATATTAGAACAAGCGGATCGAATAGTGAGTCGAATAGATTGGACAAAGGAGGAACGAGAAATGTATGACGAAAGAACACGATATCTCCAAGCATATTCAAGTTTTTAGCGACTATAGAAAAGGAAAAGAAAGATGCCATAAATCAGGCTATGATAGAAGGTAAAGCTGAGGGGATAGCAGAAGGAATCGAAAAAGGAAAAGTACACGGTATCGAACATGGAAAGAAAATGATGATTATCAGTTTAATTAAAGATGGCCTCCTCTCGAAAGAAGAGGGCGCAAAAACGATTAAGTATTTCTTCAATAGAATTAGACGAATGTTTGTCTGCTCACGAATAGTAGAATAACAATTTTTTTCAAGACGACTTCGGTCGTCTTTTTGTTATAAAGTTCCATAGTGTATTTTTAAATTTATGAGATTAATTTATAAACTTTTTAAAAATTTCTGACAAATAGTATTTCATTTGATACAATAAGGGATACATTATGTTTTTTAAAGGGAGAATGGAAATGGCAATTATTGGTGTCGGAATCGATGCAATTGAATTATCAAGAATCGAAAAATTGTAATAAAAGATTCATCTTTCATTCAACGAGTATTAACTCCAAATGAATTTTTCAGTCTATGAAACTTTTAGGAATGAAAAAGAAAAAGTAGAATATTTAGCAGGAAGATTTGCTGCCAAAGAAGCTTATTCTAAAGCGTTAGGGTACTGGAATCAGGGAAAGCTGTGTCTTTTCAAGACATTGAAATTATAAATACTAAGACTGGACAACCAGTATTAACTGCTCCACACCATTATCAAAAACATGTCAGTATCACGCACACAAACCATGATGCGTACGCTGTCGTTATGTTTTAGAAGAGACTCCCTCAAATATAGAAGAAAGAAAGTGAAGATATGTTTCCTGCAATTCATAGGAATACACGTGTAATCGTTAATTTAAATTCGATTAAACAAAAATATTAAAAGCTGTAAAAACATTATACAAATACAGATATTTTTGCTGTAGTAAAGGCAAATGCTTATGGACATGGAATGGTGGAAGTTGCCAAAAGCAGCTCGTGAAGAAGGAGTTGCAGGTTTTTGCGTAGCATTGTTAGATGAAGCTATTCAATTACGACAAGAAGGTTTTCAAGAACCGATTTTGATATTAGGTATTAGTCGATTAGAAGATGTGTCAATTCTTTGTGATTATCGTATTTCGACAACGGTGAGTTCCTAGATTGGTTGGAAAAAGCTCAGTCTCTAATTCCAGATGGAAAGAAACTTATTATTCATTTAGCGATTGATACAGGGATGGGAAGAATTGAGTTCGAACACTAGAAGAAGTTCAAGTGATAGAACAATTTCTAAGAGAAAATACTTCGCAATTTGTTTTTGAAGGAATCTTTACTCATTTTTTGCAACTGCTGATGAAGCAGATACGAACCAGTTTGAACATCAATTGATAGCTTTTAATAAGTGTGTTGAAGCTTTTAGAACAACGTCCAACTTATGTTCATTGTTCGAATTCTGCTGCAGCTATTTGGCATGAAGGATTAACAACAAATGTGATTCGATGGGGGATTGGTTTTGTATGGATTAAATCCTTCTAATGGAGAATTACGACTTCCTGATTCATTACAATTAGAAGAAGCATTAACTTGGGAAACGGAGATTGTTTATGTAAAACAATTACATGCAGGGGATACGATTAGTTATGGTAGCTACCTATACTTGTAGTGAAGATGAATGGATCGCTACATTACCAGTAGGATATGCGGATGGCTACCTTCGTGCGTATACTCCTGGTGAAGTCATTGTTTCTGGAGTAAGATGTCCGATTGTTGGACGAGTGTGTATGGATCAATGTATGATTCGTCTTCCTTATGAAATGCCCTGTTGGTACAAAAGGTAACTCTATTAGGAAAAATGGTAATGAGTGCATTACTGCAGAAGAATTGTCTCATAGAAGCCACACTAATTTCATATGAATCACTTTGTTTAATTAGTGATCGTGTGCCAAGAAGTTATAAATGATGATTAGGAGAAAGATAAATGGTAAAAAGAGGAGAGTATATTTAGCGGACTTATCTCCTGTAGTAGGAAGTGAACAGGGAGGAAAACGTCCCTGTTCTAATTGTTCAAAATGATGTTGGAATCATTTTAGTACGACGGTAATTGTCGCTGCCATTACGGCAAAACATGAAAAAGCCAATTTACTCAACCCATATTGAAATTCAAAAAGATCAATTTCAATTTAGTAAGGAATCTACTGTGTTATTAGAACAAGTTCGTACCATTGATAAAGTACGATTAATTGAAAAATAACAGAAGTTGATGATGCCTTTATGGAAAAAGTAAATGAAGGACTCAGAATTAGTTTTGGAATTTAAAAGTATAGATGAAAATAAGTATTTCGTATATAGTTTGAAGTGTAAGATAATATAAGATAAAAGAGGGATTTAACATGAGTCAGTTATATGTACATCGTAATCAAGTAAAAGCAAGTAAGTGGAACATTAGAGTGGCAGTACTCATTGGTAAAGGATTATTATTGTTTTGATTCTTACAAAGCATTAGCACATTTTTATTTCAGAACATTGCTTTCTCAGAAGAAGATGAATGGAAGAGCGCATTACCATTTGAAAGAGAATTTGAAATTTGGAAAAGCAAGCTTTTGAAGCAGATCACTTGGATTTAGATTATGACTTATTTATCGCAAGTTTATCTGAATACGATTATCAAACAATCTGTGAAGAGTATATGGATGAGTTACAAATTGAGTATCGTGAAAGTGTAGAAGAATAGTGTATCAAGAATAATAGAAGGGGCAAGGTTAAAAATATGTGAGGTATTTTTAACTTTGTCCCTTTTCTTTTTAATTAATCAGATTAAAATAAATCCCAATCTGGAGTTGAAAACTTTTTAGTCTGAGTCATATAAAAATAAATAAAAATGAATTTGAGTTGTTAATGTCAAAAATCATTGCGATAATTACTACGATTAATGCATTAGAAGCAAAAAGCAATGAAAGAATAAAAGCAACAACATGGAATCAAATTCTAATAAGTAGAAACTTTTTGGAAAGCGGAGATGTTGTTTATTATAAAGGTCCATTTGCTAGGACTGCAGCCTGGAAGAGTCCAATTCCGATATAGAAAAGCTGGTCACAAAAGATATGATTGCTTCAGGACTAAGAAGAAAACTCATTGAAACAGTAATCATAATAAGTCCTATTAAAAATAGGGTGGTGACTATATCAGAAACAGTCCATTTTGATTGGAAGATTCGTCAATAGCATGGTCAAATTGAGCAAAATAAAACATAAAAGAGAAAGCATAATAATGAAATAAAGGATGGAATATATCGAAAAATTCTCTGGAGTAAAGAAATTTTGCTATTCCCATAATCATCTCTCCAAAAGTAATAATGACTAAAAAGTGAAAATACGCTCAATTAAATGGGAAGATTACCTGAAACGATCATCTTTACTAACTGCAATAATTGGCATAATAAATGTTAGAAGAATACAGCAATAAAGATATAGACTCCAATGTTAATGGGAAGAAAGAGCAGCTAAATAGACTCCTAAACTTCGAAGACCTGTTATCCATGAAAACCTTAATACTTTTCTCGATTAACAGATCTGTTGATTTTCTAAAAACTAACCAAATATTGAAAAATAAGGTGAGGGTTAATGTACCAACAGCCCAACAGAAAGAATGAAATACAATTGCCAATCATGTCCAATCATATTGGATATGAAGAGTAAAAGTCCCATATTGATAAACATGATTACCATGTTAAATAAAGAGTTCTTTCCAAAGCGATTGGTGATAAACGGTCTGGATCATCCAGGAATTGATGAGTACCAATAGAGACATGAAAAATCAATTAAAGAATTCCAAGTCAAAATACCATTATGAAGATGGTGAATTAAAGTAGTTGCTTTTGAAATAGCAAAAACAAAAACTAGATCATAAAAGTTCTGAAAATTCTAACGTTTATGTTTAATAAGAGTTGTCATAATTGTTTCCTTTCTAGTTATAAATAATGATTTGATTATAACAGAAATTGTTAGCTAAAGAGAAAAATTTATAATGAATAGCAAAAATGATAGTTTGTAAAACTAATTCGACTTTTTCTTTTTGCTTCTAATTTATCAGAGTTATTTGAAAAAGTTCTTCATTATCTATGAATACTTAACAATCATGATTAGCTTTCTAATGGCTGAGCATGGTTGTTTTTAGATTGAGTTAAAGTCTATGTCTAAAAACAGTAACATAACTTAAAATAGGTTTGGATAGAACAACTTTTATAGAATACAAAGATTGCCTTTAGTGATATAATTAGAGTATAGAAGAGATTGGAGAATTACTGAGTATGGAATTTATTCATAAAGCACCAGATGTTGAAGCTTATAACAAATTGAGAGTTAACTCAGGGATGAATAGTACTAAACCAAATTCTGAAGTTAAAAAGGCACTTGAGGGGACACTTTTTCGCTGTTTCTGTATATGAGGATAATGAACCTATTGGACTAGGAAGAGTCGTAGGTGATGGAGGAATTACCTTTGTCGTGTCTGATATTATGGTGGATAAAAAGTCTCAGAGACGTGGGATGTTAATAAAATTATGGGAATCATTGATCAATGGTTTGATGAAAATACACATGAGAGTAGTTTTATTACTTTAGTAGCTAAAATCTAGCTGATAAATTATATCTTAAACATCATTTTTGTTATCTTCCAGAAAATAGAGTTGGGATGATTAGAGATAAAGATTAATGAATTAAGAATATAACTCTAATTTTTAAAAAGGAAGGAGATAAGGAACAATGAAAAACTATCAATGATTGAAAATGTAAATTAATAGCTACAGTTTTAAAAGTGGTTTAACTCAGAAGAAAAAGCTGAGAAATTATTCATACTAAAAGACGATTATGAATTTGAGACTTTTGCAAAAATGACTTTTTCATGATTTGTACATAGCTATATTAGACCATTTAGGCATTGAAGAATATCAAAAGGGGATAACGTACGAATCAAAACACATAGCTCGTGTATCAATACTAAATTTCATCAAGTACTTAACACTTGTTGAAAGTGCTTTTAATAAAAAAGCATCTAGTAAAAACTAGATGCCAAAATAAACAGGACTGTCGGGTCTCCTATATTTCTGGCACATCTCCTATGAGATGTCGCATTGGACTCTGATACTTCTCAACCTCTAAGTTCAAAAATAAAAACACCTCACTTCAAAAAGCAAGGTGCATTTTTCATCTTAACCATAGGGAATGTTATTTTCTTTTCTTAATATTGATATCAAAAATCTCTGTAGACTTTTCTTTAGACACCCATTTACTCAAGTAATTTAAAAATAATTTAAAAATCAAAACTTCCCACATTATAAAATATTGATTTTAAAAAGTATTTAGTTTCGTATCTATTCCATGTTCCAAAAATGTTCCGTGTTCGTCAAATGTTCCGTGAAATCAGCGAAAACAAAAATAGAAAAAGCGTTGATTTAACAACGTTTTTACAATCCCAGAAACACTAGAAAATACAAAATACCCCCTACAGGGCTCGAACCCTGTGACCCATAGATTAAGAGTCTACTGCTCTACCAACTGAGCTAAGGAGGCATTGATTACTAGTATAGCACTTTGAAGTGAAAATGCAATTGTTTTTAGATTTTTCAAAAATGCTAAAGTTTACTCAAAAAATAGTTATTCAGTATCGTTTTATGGTAGAATTATTGCGTATGACAATCAAGGAGTATTCTTTTAGCGTGCTGACTTTTAGAAATATAAGAAGGTGAGTTTTTCGTCTGTTTATATTTCTAAAAGTAGGTTTCAAAAGATACTCTTAAAAAGAAGAAAAGGAGAATCGATATGTCAGAGAAAAAGTGTATATAGCTATGAATGGGCGGAAGACTGTTACAAGTTGAAATCGGGCCAATTAGCAAAATGTACAAGCAAATGGTGCTGTCTTAGTTCGTTATGGAGATACAGTGGTATTAACAGCAGCCGTTGTACAAAACAAGCACAAAGGATACAGCAATTTCTTCCCATTAACAGTGAACTATGAAGAAAAATGTATGCAGCAGGTGTAAAAATTCCTGGAGGATTTATTAAACGTGAAGGACGTCCAAGTGAACATGCGACATTAACAGCTCGTTTAATTGACCGTCCAATTCGTCCAATGTTTGCGGAAGGTTTCCGTAATGAAAGTTCAAATTACAAATACTGTATGTTCTGTGGTCCAAACTGCCCACCAGAAATGGCTGCGATGTTTTGGTTCAAGTTTAGCATTATGTATTTCAGATATTCCATTTGATGGTCCAATTGCTGGGAGTAGATGTTGGTCATGTAGAAGCGGAGAATACGTGATTAACCCTACAACTGAACCAAGCTGGGATTATCAGATATCGAGATTATCTGTAGCAGGTACTGCAACTGCAGATTAACATGGTAGAAAGTTCTGCTAAAGAGTGAGCGAAGAAGATATGTTAGGAGCATTATTATTCGGTCATCGAAGAAATTATTAGTAGCTTTCCAACAACAAATCGTCCAAGAGATTGGAAAGAAAAATGGAAGTAACATTGTTAATATGTCTGATCCAGAAATTGAAAAACAAGTGAAAGACTTATTCAGTCAAAGCAATGATTAATGCAATCCAAACAGAAGAAAAATTAGCTCGGATGAAAAATATTGAAAAGTTAAAAGACTGCTTAGAACATTTTGACAGCTGTTTAGAAGAAAATGATGAAAAAGCAGGTTTACATTAAAACAAGTTTCTCAATTAGTGGATAATCTTGAAAAAGACAAAGTACGTCGTTTTAATTACAGAAGAAAAGTACGTCCTGATGGTCGTCAGAATTGACGAAATTCGTCCATGTGTCTTCGAGAAATTGACTTATTACCACGTGTTCACGAGTTCAGGTTTATTTACTCGTGGACAAACTCAAGCATTAACTTCAGCTACATTAGCACCTTTAGGAGAATATCAAGTGATTGATGGCTTAGGAATTGAAGAAGGTAAACGATTCATTTCACCACTACACTTCCCACAATTTTCTGTAGGTTCAGTAGGTCGTGCTGGAAGCCCAGGTCGTCGATGAAATTGGTCACGGTGCTTTAGGGAACGTGCATAGAAACAGTGATTCCAACTCAGAAGATTTCCTTATACAATCTCGTCTTGATATCAGAGTGTTAGAATCAAATGGTTCATCTTCTCAAAAGCAGAAATATTTGTGCAGGAACATAGCCTTAATGGCAGCAGGGTACCATAGCTCCTGTAGCGGGTATTGCGATGATTAATTTTCTGATAGTGCAAACTATACAGTAACAGATATCCAAGGGTTGAAGACCACTTAGGAGATATGGACTACTAGTTGCTGGCGTACCAACAACTGTTATTGCAGTTACAAATGGATATTAAAAATCCAGGAATTACAGAACAAATTTTACAGTGAAGCATTAACAGCAAGCGAGCTCGTTTTGAAATTTTTAGAAGAATTAACTTCACATTGCTGAACCTCGTAAAGTTAAGCCCATATGCACCTAAGATTGAAATGATTTCTATTCACCCAGATAAAATTAAAGTTGTTATCGGTCGTGGTAGAAACAATCAATAGCATTATTGATGAAACTGGCGTTAAAATTGATATCGATCGAAGGTCGTCATGTATCCATCGCTTCAACTGATGCTGCAATGATTCAACGTGCAAAAGAAATTATTGAAGATTTAACACGTGTAAATCGAAGTTGGACAAGTGTATGGAAGAACTGTTCGCCGTATTGAAAAATTCGGACTTTTTGTTGAAATTGCAAAAGGAAAGATGGATTAGTTCCTACATCTCTGAATTAGCACATGAACGTGTGGCAAAAGTAGAAGATGTATTAGCGATTGGAGATAAAATAGAGGTAAAAGTTACTGAAATTGATGGACAAGGTCGTATAACTTGTCTCGTAAAAGCATTAATCGAAAAAGAAGCAATCATTCATAAAATGAGGCTGGGATAAAACCCCTAGTCTCATATTTCAAAGAGAAAAATATGAAGATATTGAGTCACGTAAATATGTTATTCTAGAATAAGAATGTAAAACAAGTTGGTAAAGAAAAATACAACAAATAAATAAGATGAGGAGTGAACTATGAGTTCAATTAAAATACATGGCGCTAGGAGGCGTTCGAGAAAACAGTAGAGTTTATATGCCGTTGAAGTAGATGAAGATATTTTTCGCGTCTTAGATTGTGGATTGGTTTTCATCCGAAGACGAATTATTAGGGAATCGATGTCGTAATTCCAGATTTTACTTACTAGAAGACAACAAAAGATCGGATTGCAGGAGTATTTTTAACCCATGGTCATGCGGATGCAGTAGGAGCTCTTCATTTTTCTATATTCAAGCACCAGTTTTTGGGACAGAATTAACGATTGCTTTTAGCAAAATATTATGTAGAATCTTCAAACAAGTGAGGATTTGATGATTATGCGTTGTTACTCGACTGAAGAAATTGATTTTTGAATCTGTAACAGTGAAATTTTTCAAAACAACCCATACTATTCCAGATTCAGTAGCGATTGTGTTAAAAAACAGCGGACGGAAGTATTGTTTATACTGGAGACTTCAAGTTTGACCAAAGTACGCAGTTAGCTGTCGAAAGCAATTTTGGACGTATTACGGATATTGGAGAAGAATATGTCTTAGCTTTATTAGTGATTCTAGTGATGCTGAAAGTTATGAGGAAAATGTTAGCGATCGTAGAAAATCGAAGCGAGATTTAGATACTTTTAGAAATGCAACAGGGGCATATTATTGTAGCTTGTGTGGCAAATATGTTACGAAATTCAACAAGGTCTTTAATGCAGCTCATGAATCAGGACGTGAGATTTTTCTTAACAGGTGCTGAATTAGAAGAAATCGTGAATATTGCATTGAAATTAAATAAATTAACGGTTCCTTCAGAAGAGTTATTCTGTATCAGCACGTGAATTAAAAACGTTTAGCAGATGATGAAATTGTGGTGTTAGAAAACGGGAAACGTAGGCGAACCAATTAAAGCTTTACCAAAAATGGCACAAGGTCGTCACCGTCAAAGTGAATTTACATCCAAAAGGAGATTTAGTCTATATTGCGACAACTCCCTTCAACTGCAATGGAAACAACAGTGCTCGTACGAAAGATATGATTTACCGTGCAGAGCTTTGAAGTCGTTGAAATGGCTGATAATGCGAAAGCAAGCGGACATGCGACTCAAATGATTTAAAACTAATGATGAATTTATTACAACCAACATTTTTCATTTCCAGTTCAAGGAGAATATCGTGTTTATTAGCTCATGCTGAGTTAGCACACGAATTAGGAATTCATATTCAAAATATTTTTCATTTCCTGGTAAAAGGGATGTTGTGGGAGATTTCTAATGGAAGAATGACAGCTACCGGACAAGTTCCAGCGAGAAATGTTTTTAGTAGATGGAATTGGTGTTGGAGATATCCGACAGTATTGTACTAAAAAGATCGTAGATTTTATCAGAAGATGGAATTTTTCGTAGTCGTTGTAACGATTTCTAGACATTTAGATTTTATCTGGACCACAAATTGTCTCTCCGGTTTGTTTATATGAAGACGAGTGAAAGAGCTGTTACAAGAATCACAAAAATTGTGACAGATATTGTGGAAGAAAAAGTTTAGCTGGTGATAATTTTGAATGGCCACGTTTAAAACAAGAAGTACGTGATGGATTAAGTCGCATTTATTTGAACAAAACAAAACGTCGTGATTATTCTTCAATTATTATGGAAGCATCTAATTATAGATTAATTTGTATTGTTGAGGAGACATTCATGGGTTCAAAAAGCAGTTAAAGTATGTTAGAAGTTTGTTGGGAGCAATTGCTGTTGCTAGTGGACTTTCTTACATTCAGCAATTGGAGGAAATGCATTGATTGACTTTGCCATTATTGCTTTTAATTTTAGTATCACTGAGACATGGAGGAATTTGGGAGCTATTGCAAGTATTTTATTTGGTCTTCTACATGGAGTATTACATCCAAGTGGAACAGGATATATTGTTGTTCCATTCCATGATTCTGTAATGGCATATGGCTTTTGTAGCTTTGCTGGGTTCTTTTGCGAAATACTGTTCGTACAGCTTTTAATGCTCGCATTTCTTCTACTGTTTTAAATGTGGCCAACAGCTAGTATTATTGCAACATTTGTCAGCTATGGTTTCCATGCTATTGCTGGTGCGATTAGACACCATCATGCATTACTGCAACTAGTTGCTGCCGTGAAGTGGATTTTAGGATTTTCAAGTAAACTTTTATTGCTACATTGGTCGTAACACTAGTGAGTATTGAGCAACGTTGATTTGGCATGCAAAACGTGATGTTATATTCCAGAGGAACAAGATGCTTATCTCGAAGATCTCACTTATTAAATGATTAAATGATGATTGAATCGGGGTGGAAACAGTGAGTTGTTGTCCCAGCACTTTCTAAATAAGAAGGGAGAAGATGGATTTATTAACGGTGATATTTTCAGGGTTAGTATTTATCATCAACACACTTGGAGCAAGGTATGTACCGTATTTAGAGAACCAAAGGAGAGATTTCTTATGCTACACATGGGCTTGGTTATTGGTCTTGGTCTTTTTCCCATTTTTCAGGTTTTGTTATTTATTTCTTTTGGAAAGAAAGAAATTAGTAGATCGGGATTACTGATTTGAAATCTCAAGACACATTTCAGTAGAAAACAGGCCGAAACTCAATTGAGAGGAATGGAACAGAGATTACACACCTGAGATTTATATTTAAAAGATTAGCAGTTCTATAGAAGAGTGATGAGTCTGTCATTGCAAAAGGAAGTTGACGATTATGACGTCTGGTCTAAAGAGATTTCACTCAATTAAAGAAGATTTGAGATACTGTGAAAGAGACCATATTCATATCGGCTATTATGTGTCAATGATGATGAATTAGGCCATGAATTATTAGAAAGTCAGTTGAAAAGCGCATGCAAGGAGTCGAGAGATTTTGGTGCTATCATATTGATGCATTAGCTCGTTTTACAAACACATTTTGGAAGAAACACCACGATGCGGGTGGACGTTCGAGCTGGGTATACATTTGGGAATTATTAATTTGCCGGATGAAGAACTATCGTATTTCTACCCGTAAAATTGACTGTTATTGATGGATTGGCTATGTGGGTGGCTTTTAATATGAGGGACGAATATTTGAGGAGAAAAGGAAAACTGGGCCACTGGAGATACACATTTGAGAATTAGAGGAGATAGCTGTATTGTCTCACTAGACTCGTTTCTTTGACTGAGTTAAGGAGATGGCTGACAGCTTTCAGAACGATATCAAGAAACATTTTTACCGCGATATTTTCTCCTGCACTTTAGAATGTTTAGGAGATGACCAGCGTACCAAATCGTTTCAACAGGTCCGGATAATGATTGTCAAAATATAAAATGGGATTTGTTAAAATGATTTATATGGCGATCGATCCGATATTCAAACGCCTTATTTTATTTCAGATGAGAGTGTTTTGGAGAAGCTTTGCAAGTGGCTGCTCTTTCAGTAAAAAGTACGGATTATGGTTCCATGCAAACCGGATCGATCCATTTGTTTATCGATTGCAACAGAGATATTGTGTCGAAATTTGTTAAAAGAGCGGTGGCAGAAATTTATTTATACGAGAAGGTTTCTTGCATGCCAAAAACAATGATGCGTAGATGGCGTTGCTTCTACAGTTGGAACCTCTAGTTTTGATGGCATATGCAGTTTCCGATTGAATTTTGAGAGTGATGCGTTTATTTATGATGAGGAAAGTTTCGTGTAGCTTCTACAGAAATTTTGAGAAAGATATTGAGAACTGTTTATTAGTAGATGAAGCGTATTTTTAAAAAGCAATCTCCATGGAAAAATTTAAACAAAAATTCTCTGAGACTGCTTTCCCGATACTATAGAATTTTTATAATAGAAACTTTTACCCACTGTATGCAAGGACGCCAAAACAGCTTCGCTTTGCGAATCTTGTGATATAGTGATAAGTTTTTATGTATAACTTTTGAGGGTGATACATTTTGCTGCAAGAATGAGAAAAAGGCACTTCTCATAGTAGTATGAGCACTAGAAGCCAATCGGCTTCTGAGTGCAGAAAACTGAGACCTGAGGCTCAAATTTTGGCCATGAGACCGTAGGTCTGCTGGCGTCTAATGCTACTATAAGTCTTCTTTCTCTGTACATAGTGCTGAAACACGCTTGTACTAAGTTTAAAATCATGGTTAAATCTTCAGCTTAGAAAAACAAAATGATTGTTTGGTTGAATACTAGCTCAATAATGTCACTAGTAGAAGTTGTTGTAATTCACCTTTTTGAATTATGTTGTTCAAAATAAAAAGAGTAATTTCTTTTTGAAATAGTAACTATGTATGAGATCGTCTCAACAACATCAATTAGTGTGCATTACAGGTGTAAATGAAGTTGATTCTGTTGGAGGTGTAAACTATTTAATAGTGGTTGAATAAATGAGATAAATGGTTTTTATATTGTTCCATAAATTGGACTCCCGAACAAATGTTTGTGTTGTATTATACGGAGCATTTCGTTCCTGAAATCTAAACATTATTTTATAAAAATATAAAAAGGTAGGGATTTCTTCCTATTAAACTATATTGATAATAGAGAGAAAGTGAGAATGAGATTGTATCGTTTGATACATTTAAGAAAACAAGGTGTAATAACAAAGTAGTGAATTTGTGCTCGAATCGAGACCTATGAAGATGGGAGGGTGTACTGATGGGCACAGTGCAGAATCTGTTTCAAACTGTTGAGAAATCAAGCTCAACAATTAAAGAAGATTTTCAAAAGAAAATTGATGAAAGCAAAAAGTTCAAGCGAATCAAAAGATTTCTGAATCTAAAAGAATGTGAGATGTCGCTTTGACATGAATTGTGAAAAAGAAAGTGAGAGGATAAATATTCTCCAAAAGAAATTGGATTTCCAAAATTAGCATCTCTTCAAAACAGAAGAAAGTTCTAACAAAATACAACAAGTATTTAAGAGCCAATCGACTAAGTGGTTCAGGAAACAATGAGGAGGAATTGTTAAAACGATATGGCAATTGCTAAAAATAGATTGATTGTTTATTTGTTTCGATCGTATTCAAAGCCAATTGATGGACGCGGTTCCAGATACAATCATTAGAATTCATTTCCTTAAGTCAAAAGGGCAATCCATGTTAGAAGAATCAAAACCTTGAGTCATCTTCAAGAGTTAGAAAGTAAAGTAGTAGAACGATTGCAAGAAGATGTCCTAGAAAATGTCTAAAACAACCTTCACTCATGATTGAAAACTAAGAGAAACGTTTGCGATTAAAGAAGAACTTCAAAGCAAACCGTTTCTGTGGGATTATCAAGAATTAATGGAGTGTCAGTGAAAAGTATCAGAGTACTGGCTTCTACAAAAATTTGAAGCTTGAAAAACATGAGCTTATTGAAAGCTGAGGACTCTGCTTGAAAATGGGAAATTGGGCGCCCATCCGAGGAAATCTTTAAAGCAACCATTTACCAGAAGACAGAAATATGGACGATTCTAGCTCCAAACAACGAGATATAATCGTTGTAGAAAGTCTAAAGAGAGTCAGTGGATTGTCGTTCAGGAAAGTAGCCATCATGCACGAAGAAGTTGGAGTATTTGCAACTTATTCAAAGAAAACATCAACAAAGACTTCAAAGAAGAGGTGGCGAAAGTGAATTTTGAGTGTGACATGGTGCCATTTGACCATAATAGCCTAAAGAGAAGGTGCGGGTGAATTTAGAACGTCCAAAAAGCAATTAAAAGACTAAAAATTCATTGTTAGTACAAGATATGCAGCAACAAAGAGGATCTTGTTGAAAATTCATTATGTTGTGAATATGCGTTTAATGAATGGCTTAAAAGAGTGCAAAAGAACAATTGTATTCAGGAAGGCATGTTACTGCTGTACATGGTTATTTAATAACCCGTATTGATGTGGTGGAACTCAAGCAGTACAGCATAAATAAGAAAGAGTGTGGAATTACTTCTCAAGTGACCGTAGTGAAATTGGACGTGACCAGAAGAATATGAGGAAGAAACTCCTACTGTTTTGAGCATCCATTCGACTCATTGTTAAACCATTTGAAATGATGATTGAGATGTATGGTTGCAAAATATGGAGAAAGGTGGATCCCTTTATACATTTACAGCGCCGTTTTATCTTGTGTTCTTTGGAGCGATGTCTTGCAGATGTAGGATACTCGACTTGTTTTATGGTTGACTTAACTTTCCTTGCGTTAAAAACTATTTGTTGTATTGAGATAAAGTGCCAAGGCGTAATTTAATGTTCTTCCATTTAGTAGAGTTATCCAACAGTAGCTTGGGAATTGCTCTTTGGTTCATTCTTTGAGTGGGTATGCCATTTCCAACCGTTAATCAAACTTTCAAAGATTTAACGACGATGATTATGATTTTATCTCAATCATTTTTGTGGGTTATTCAAATTATTAGCAGTCTATTTATGAGGCTTATAGTAGTGGAAGAGATTATGTACTGCAATATGCCACTCATGTTGGATGGTTGGCGAGTTATGGCTTAATTTTATATTTAGTAAGAGGTTCGATGATTGTTTAAATATGTACCGATTCTTGCAACTATTGGCTCTTCTTGCGTAACGTGTGCTGGCAGGCCACTAAATTGTTATCCTCTGTGTATGACAAGTTCGAATAAATTTGCGGGCAGCTTGGCAACTGGTTTACTCTAACTTATATGGTATTGAGTCGGTTATGTGGGAGATGTTGTTAGCTTATGCTCGTTTAGAGTGGCTTTAGCTTGGTATCCAGGCAGTAGTCGTGCAGCAGCATTTATCATGTTAGTGACTTTCTTACCACCAGTTGCAAAGATTTACAGTGAGGAATTCTTCTGTTAATTGCGCTTCCATGGGTTAAATATTTTCCTAACATTTTAGGAGCATGTGTTCCATGGATTAAAAGATTGCAGTTTGTAGAATTCTTTGGTAGTTAAATTCTATGAAGGTGGCGGAAGAGCTTTACTAAAACACCATTTCAAAACGTATGAAAAATATATTGAAAACAAAACAAAAATCAAATCAGCCAGATGGAGGAAGGTTTATTGTGACACCTGGTTAACATACTGCTGCAAAATTCTGGAGGTTTTATTTTCGCAGCGTGAGGAGATGGGTGTAGCAAAGTATTTTCAGGAATTGGTTCTGCAAAAGGTGCCGGATTGCCAGAGCTCGCAGCATCGTTAATTAAAGAACTACCTGACAGAAATTCGTTCAGCGTTAATTTTACAATTATTACCACTGTGGTACTCAAAAGGGTTATGGTTTCATCATTGCATTCTTCATTATGCAAAAATGGGCTGCAACAATGCCTTTAAAGTTCTGGTTTATACTTATTAATGGCAGCTTTAGCAATTGCATTCACGGAGTTTATTATCTGTGGTATTGCTCAAAGGAAAGTAGCAGCTGCTGGTGTTCAAATTTTTAGCAAGACCAGAAGAAGAATCTACTAAAGGGATTAACTATCTTTGCAGCCATGGATTGAAACTTATGCAGTCTACTTAGGATGTTGGCTTCATTCTTAGTCATCCAATCAATTAGGTTGGGAGTTCGGATGGATTTGAAAGATTTAGAAACAGCAAAACAGCAAGTATTAAAAGAAAGAGTCGAAGAAGATTTCTCCCATCAATTGACTGTTGCTGCCCAAAGAAGAAGAAAGAACGTGCAAAATGTCATGAGATGACGACTTACGGAACAAAGAAGTGGCCAAAGAAAACTCCAATTAAAACATGACGCTGACAACTTTGGGATAAAGAGAAACAATGTCTTGGTCGAATGCTGAGGTAAAAGGGATTTTACAGAGAAAAAGAGGGCACTCGATCGCGTGTTTCGATGAGAGTTTACTCATAGTGTCTGGATGGGTGGCGTAACATCCAGTGTTTCAGTTTATTCAATCGAGCAGTAGCTCCAATTACACTAGCGAGATCACGGTAGTATTGGGGAGGCAGCAACAGGAGGTCAGTTATCTGAAGATGTTCACTGAGTTAAACGAATAACTTCTGTGAGTGTCCTGAGAAACTTTAGACAAAGAGTCGGATTTGTTTACAGCGATCAGGAATTGAATACAACTATTTGTTCGATGCGCCTATTGAGGATTTAAAACGAGAATGCTCACGAGTTCGTCATAGCTTTTGAAAGATGGGAGGATTTCATTGAATGATTTAGCTTATTCAGGAATCAATACTACTGTTCAGTATTTTAGAACAACAATTGCTTTCAAAGATATCATGGAATGGTTTCAGTGGCTTCAAGAAAGGTTACAACAAGCTTTGGGGTGTTGCAAAACGAGCATGGTTTTCAAACGGATGAATTGTGCAGCAGAAACAATTTGATGCACAGTAGTAATGAAGCATTTTGAAAGAATCGGTTATGAGGAATTATATGAATTAATTCTACACACAGATTGATAGAATAATTTTTCAAATTCGTTATGCTTGTCATAATTTAAAAAGTGTTATTAAAAGAAAATTTGCTACAGATTTTTCACATTTATTAGTACTCCATTGGGTGGGTATTCATTAGCAAACTTAAAACAGTGTAGTAGAAACTCGAGATTCTCAAGGTGTTCCTAGCGTTATAGTAGAAAGCCGTTCGAAAGCTTATGAGTCGAAAATTTTGAGCGATAGAAACTGCTGACGTTTTGTGGATGCTTGTTATCAAACATTTGAGATATGTTAGCGACGAATTGCAAGATGATAAAAGGTGACAGAATTTCGTCGTAATGATTGATTTAGAAAATAATTGCTGCTGAATTCGAGCAAGTGCTCAGCAATCAAGAAGCTTTTACATACTGTGTTGTCAAATGAAGGAACGGTGTCGAAAACTCAATTGATCGAGTACATTCCAAGGAGTGGGTTGGGCATCATTATTACAATTGTTTGGGCTGAGGTGTTTCCCATAGAGAGAGAGTGGAAAGTATTTATCTCAAGAGAAAATATTTTCTGTACATGGTGAAATTAGAATTGTTGAGAAAGACGAGATGTATGTTGTCACGTTGTAAAAGGTATGCGACATTCGATGCTTTTGGACCTTATCCATCCCTTGCCTATATTCATGCTAGTGAAATGGAGTGAAAGCTGTCCGATTGATTTTGGTAGGAATCGATAGTGGGTTTAGTGAAGAACAATTAAGAGAAAGAGATGCGACAGTTTGCCAGCTCCCTTAGAAGTGCAGTTGTTGGAGATAAGAGCTCGGTCCTTCACTTTTCAAAATTCTTGCGTTTTGATGTGTTTCCTGCTCTTGAGGTGGAGAAGCAAGAAGGGCTCATTGATGGATTGCCGAAGTGAAAGAGTGGAGATTGTTGTGTCACTGAAGCCATTGCTTCACGAGGTGCTGGGCTCAATTCGTCGTTGTGATGCAGTTGTTTCACCATGAGTGTTGCAATTCCAAAATCATAAAGGTTGGTATCCATTGGAAAATCAGAAATTCAGAAAATGTAGAAAAGAGCTGTAAGGTCAAAACATTTTATAATTCGTAAAATTTGGATTGAAGGTACTTCGTGAAGAGGCGGAAGAATCGGTAAAAGTGTCAGGACCATTAGTGACCTGGCGCTGAAGGTATGGAAAGAATGCTGAAATATTCAAGATATTTGTCCATGTAGGTCACCAGCGACTGAGATGGTGAGAGTATTGAGATGCGCCGTGAGGCGTTGCCCTCTGTTCAAGTTTATGAAGGAAACGTCTTGGAATGAGGACCAGGAGCAGTAGCAACGACAGGAGCTGCTCTTTTCTGTCGAATTAGCTCCCGAATCATCTCTCAAATGTTTTGATGGAATTTCAACGTCCATTGAATACATTTAAAAAGTATCTAACAGTGATTTTAGTTCGTCAGAACAGTAGTAGCGATTAGATCGTCACAAAAAGAATGAGGAGTTTCACTGCAACGGTAGCGAGTTGGACAAACTGTTGAAGCTGGAGACATTGTGGGTTATGTGCAGAAAACAAAAGTTGTTCAACCATAAAATTATGGTTCCTTATGGAGTAAAAGGAACGGTAACAAGTATTTCAAGTGGAACGTATCGAATTGAAGATACGGTTTATACGAGTCGAGCGCAGAAGAAAGGAGAAAAATCTTTTCAATCGATTCAACGTTGGCCAGTTCGTCAAGGACGTCCATTTAGAAAGTGAAGAAAAATACGGAAGTTCAATGTTAACAGGACAACGTACGTTGATGCTTTCTTCCCTGTATTGACAAGGGGGCTGCGGCTGTACCTGGCCCATTCGGGCTGAGTAAAACAGTTGTTCCAGCATAGATTGCAGAAATGGTCTGACGTAGATGCCATCGTAGTTTTGCGTGAGGTTGTGGTGAACGTGGTAGTGAGGATGACAGACGTGCTTCTGCGAGTTCCCAGAGATTGGTGTCGCTTACTGGCGAATCGTATGGAAAGAACAATGTTTCAATTGCGAGCACATCAAACATGCCAGTAGCAGCTCGTGAAGCTTCTATTTGCTACTGGTACTACAATTGCAGAGTATTTCCGTGATATGGGATACGAGTGTTGCGATTATGGCGAGATTCAGCTTCACGTTGGGCAAGCTGTTACGTGCTAATGTCAGGACGTTTAAGAAGAAATGCCTGAGGGATGAAGGACGTCCTGCTGTACTGGGTGCCGTAGTGCAGAATATTATGGACGTGCTGGGCGTGTTGTTGCTGCTAGGTAGTGTGAGGCCGTGAGGTACTGTGCTGCTTGTTGGTTGCGCATCACCTCCAGGGAGATACTGCAGAACCTGTTACACAAAACTGCATTACGTGTTGCTAAAGTGTTCCTGATTGGGTGCAGCATTAGCACCAAAGCAATCACTTCCATCTATGGACTGGTTAGCTGCTTATTCTTTATGCAGTCAAGTTTGGAAAAATGCATGGATGAACACATTCATGAAACATTGGTCATCTATGGTTCAACATGCCGTGCAAACATTGCTAAAGGAAGGAAAGCAAGTTTAAGAAGAAATTGTGTACGTTTAGTTGGTTTAGAGTCATTATCTGAAAAGACCGAATTTAACAATGACTGTTACGTCGACATCCATTCGTCGGATGCCTACGCAAAATGCCTGCACGACGATGTGATGCATTCACTTCTCAGTGAAAAACAATATCGTATCATTAGATTTAATTTTAGCTTTTGTTTGGAAAGAACAAAGCAAGACGTGCGATTGGAGCGTTGTGCTTTACTATGCAGAAATTATGGATGGAACAGAGAGAAATTCTGGTGAGCATGTTGGCCTCGTTCTGAAAATATGTCCAGAGGTCAAATGGAACAATTTACAGCGATTAGAGAACAAATTCAAGAAGATGTTATAAAGCAACTATTCAAAAGGAGAATGACAAATGACTTACAGAATATCCCGTGCGATTAGTGAAGTTGTCGAGCCCTCTGACGATGGTTGAACAAGTAGAGAAGGCGTTGAAAATTTCGGTGAGTTGGTAGAAAGTCGAGTACAAAATGGGAGAAACTCGTCATGGTCGAAGTACTAGAAGTACATGAAGATACAGCGATGGGTACAAATGGAAAGAGACCTGGCAGCATCAACATTCGTGATTCAAAAGTACGTTTTAAAGGAGAAACCTTGTCTCGTTAAAATGTATCCAGAAGATATGGTTGGTCGTATGTTGATGGAGATAGGAAGTGTGATTGATGGTGGTCCTGAATTATTACCGGAAGCATCTTTTAGACGTAAATGGATAGCCCGAATTAACGGTTTCTCGTCGAGCTATCGGATGAATTTATTCAGCAGGAATTTCAACAATCGACCATTTAAATACATTGGTTCGTGGACTTAAGAAAGGTGCCAAGTATTCTCTGGTTTCAGGTTTGCCTCATAAAGAATTAGCGGCTCGATTGCTCGTCAAGCTACTGTGTTAAATGAGTGACGAAAAATTTGCGGTAGTGTTACTGCAATAGAATTACCTTTGACGAAGCAGGAGAAATGCTGGAAAGACTTCCGTAAAACAGAACTGATTGATCGTTCAGTATGTTCGTATAACAAATGGTAACAATTGAAAAATTGCGACTCTAAGTACCCTTAACAACAGCTGAATATTTGGCGTATGAACAATGCGCGTGTTAACTGGTTATCTTGACGAATACATCAACTACTGTGAAACGTGCGTGAAATTTCTATGCAGCTCGTCGTGAGGTTCGGGTCGTCGTGTGGATAATCCAGTTAGCATATACAAACTTATCGACGTTATATGAACGTGCGGGACGCGTTTGAAGGTATTAAGGACGTAAAAGGGTCTGCTCAAATTCAGTTTATCAATGCCTGAAGATGATATTACCACACCCAATTCGAAGACTTAACAGGTTATATTACTGAAGGTCAGGTATTTTTGGATGGTCATTAGATAAACAAGAATTCAACACTCAATCGCGCCATTGCCATCTCTTTCTCGTTTGAAAGATAAAGGTTCAGGTGAAGGAAAAGAAAACTCGTAAAGACTAAGTGCTTCAGCGATGAACCCGATTATTTGCTGCCTATACACGAACAGGAAAAACAATGAAAAAAATTAGCAGTCACCAGGGGAGTCTACTTTGTCAAAACAGATAAATTATATGTTGAATTTACAGATGGAGATTCGAAAGAATGCATCAGCCAAAGTTCAAACCCAGATCGTGCCATCAAAAACATTAGTTTGGGTTGAGATTGCTATCAATTTCTCATGCGGAATTAAAAGAGCTTATTATCAGAGATGAAATGTCGGTGAATTTTTACCTAAAGAATTGATTCTAAATGGGGTGAGATTAAATCTTCAAAACAAACAAGAATGGGTGTCTAAGTTAAAACAACGATTAACCGTTTCTGTTCGTGGTCATAAATTGATAAAAAGACCAAAACAAGATAATTAATAGAGACAATTCATTGAGTTAATTCGTAAAAATAATGAATTACGTGATCGGGATTGAAAAACGTTTAACATGGGGCGAAAGACATTGATGTGAAAGCAACACTAGAAGAAGCACATTGAAGAACTAGTAACTGAATTCCTCCTAAGAATTAATCGTGAATTTAGAAAAAAATATTGTAGTGTTCTGTTCCATAGATTTTGCAGTATTGATGAGACAAGAATCAGGAGACAGGACCAAGACTTGGGTCAGTACGTTTGGTAGAGGGCTTTCTTGGGTATTGCGGTTGTGTCATTGTGAAGTTGAAAAGGCTCCGTCGATTGACCAGCTGGTGAAGTTGAAAACACGTCAGAAAAGTGAAGTGCTGGGGGCCAATCATTGTGATTCCTCAATTGGAAGAAACGATTTACTACATTGAAATGAAGTTAGAGAACAAGAACGTGCAAGTATTGCTCATATTCAGCAAGTAAAAGATATGGGTCAAAAGTCATAATGACAATAAAACTGACATCTTGAAATAAGATATCGTTTTTCGATATCGTTATTTTACCCAAATATGAGAAATGAGCTGAGGATAACTTCTTTTTCGAGAGGACGCTGCTTGAGGCTAATCTCTGATAGTGTAATAGTTGTGGCTACTAAAGTGTGGTATGGTCATCTATTTGTTTCACGTCTTAAAGTCATGTTAACATCAAGCCGAATTCAGATAAATCGATAATTGGCGAGGGTCTGATTTTGTTAAATGAAAAGATGAACCCAATTTTTAGAATATGCTGATGAATGTTCAACAGCTACTAAATCATACCTTTAATTCAAACAGATTGCTGAGGAACAATTTCAGGTAAATCAATGAACTCTTTTGGTCCCAGAATTCATATCATGGTGGAACATCTGTCCTAGAACTATCTTTCTGTGCAGAGTCTTATGATAACCACTTGAGTTGCGTATGAGAGAGTGATTTCCTCTTACCAAAGCTATTGTTAGAAGTAATAAGTGACTTCTGCTGCTCGTATAACGGTTCTTTATAATGGTCAACTGTAATTTAGCATGTGCTGAAGTGAAAATGATATAAAATTATTTAGAGACCTGATGATTTGAATCACCTTGACATCTGTTCCTATAAAGATGATTTCCCTCGTTTGAGCGTCTGAAAGAATGATTGGTTCTTCACATATATATCTAATACTTTCTTTTAATGTTGGATGAGAACAGTTAGTTAAATAATTTGAAGCGGAGGTGAAATAGTAATCAGGATTTGAGCCGGAAGATGTATAAGCATAGTCATCTGTTTTGTGGTGTTTTGATTTCGCTGTACACAAAATCCATGATGACAAACTCTTCCAATGACATACACCGTGTCGGTTTCCTTCCTCAGAAAACACTTACTAACGATTGGATGAAGTTCTGCACGTTTAAACTGGTCGGATTGATTTGCCCTATAACAATTTCTCACTTTTCATTAGAAACGTTTTTGAAATTAGAGATCTTGTCTAATTTGTATCCTTCAATGTTGTGGTATCCCACTCATATGTATCAGCATCGATGAGATAGAAGTAACTGCCGGTGAGTGATCTCGAAAATGCTGGTAAAGTTAAGAAAAAGCTATTTACGAGTACCATATTGTAACAACAGGAAAAATAAATTTAGTAGTTTTCGATTTCTTCTATAAACTGATTTCACCTTTTGCATTAAATGTAAAGCTCTTTCCAAACTTATCTTTATCCTTATTACGTTTTAGAGTCAATATATGTGCGTTGTATCAAACTGTCATAATATTTTTCCGGTTTATTAAAGAAACTGACACAGATGAGGAGAAGATTATAGTTGTTGAGGTGAAGTGACATCTGACTTTGGCATTCGTTGTTCGACTCTAAGTTTGTGACATAGATAGTAGTAAAGCTTTAAAAAGAATGGAGTTTTGAGACGATTGCTATGACAAAAAGAGGATTGTTAATCAGTTTTATCCTGGACCATCAGGCGTGAGGGAAAAGGAAACTAGTGCTGCAATTTTCAAAAAGGGAGACATGAAATTGTGTTGCTCAATTTCAGCCACAACCTCGTAAAACCACCGAACAGGTGAAACAGATGGAGTCGATTATTTCTTCCAAGACAAGAGAAGAATTTGGAACACGTGATTCAAAAATAAACAATTATTGGAATAATGCTGGATATGTTGGGAATTGTTGTGGCGCTCCACTAGTGTGTGTATGAAAATCGGTTAGCAACGAGGGAAAGATGTTGCTTGGGAAATTGATGTACCTGAGGTGCTGTTCAGGTCGTGCATTAATGTCCGGAGGGAGTAATGTTTTCTTAACGCCACCCGATTTAAAATGAGTTAGAAAGCCGTATTGTTAATCGAGGAACGGATCTCCGACGAGTACGTGCAGAGCGTAAGTGAAACAGCTGCGTGAGAAGGGTGGGGGTTGATGAAGTATTATGATTACTCTGGCAGTGAGACGATTACAGCGAGATAATGCAGCTCAAAAATCCAAGAAGCAGTGTTCAAACGAGCACTTATGAAATCATTGTAGATACTATAGAAGAGTTGGAAGAAATGCTACTGGATGAAGAGTAGAAAGGAGGTGATCTATTGTTATGATGTTGCTGTCCTTCTCAATTGATAAAATTATTGAACAAAATTGATTCAAAATATTCTTTTAGTAATGTCAAGTAAAAGAGCTCATGAATTACAATTCATCATGAGACCTACACAAAAGAAATTAGTATCGAAGACTATCAGATCAGATAAAGGCCGGCCGTGCGTTGGAAAGTTATCGCTGGTGAATTAGGGAATTCGTGAAGATGGTATTGCTGACGAAGGATTTAATGATGAAGGAAGCTCGTGAAGTGGAGAATCCTTCAGGTTTTTGTATTTTATAAACTAAAATTTCAAAGACCGAATAAATGGTTTTCTATGAAAAAGATGATGCACGCATATCTCTTATGATGTAAGAGATGGGGTAAGTGTGCCTCTAAAGCGAGGGTGAAATCTGCGTTTTGCGCAAGCAATTGTAGATGTTCCAGTCAAAACAGGTGAATCACGACCGATTTCGATTATAGAATTCTGAAATCTTCGAAGGAGAAATCGAAGTAGATAGGAGATGAGTAGTAGTTCCATTTGCTGGAAGAAGTGTGCAAGGTTTTGTTGTTTCAGCTCGTCCAACATCTGATTTTGATGGGGAATTAAAAGTGAGACGATTGACGATGCTTGAGAGCCCGTTCTCTACTCACAAGAAATGGATTGGATTCTGGGAGAATATGTGTCAGTCATTTATTCTGGCACTCTCAATTCACTGCTATTATCCAAAACAATGTTACCAGCGATGTTAAAAACAACAACAAGAGAGAAGTTTACTAGTCATCTGCTGCAGAAGAAATTTTTCAAAGAGTTGCAATGAGCTGATCAGAAATAGAAGTCACGGTGAAAAATGCTGTATGAAATTTTGGCAGAGTTACTACGTTTAAAACAAAAGGAATTGTTCAGGCTTAAAAACTTTAGTAGAAGACCGCAAACAAATAAAAACAAGAAGATTGGATTGTATTAACTATCGTGTTACCCTGAAGAATATTTTGGAAACGATGAAGCAAAGTTCCATGCGGCAAAAACAATTAAAGATTTCTAGAGGGCTTGTCTGGTTTCAGAGGAAGCCAAGAAATTATGACAGCTGAATCGTATGACTCAGCGTTTAATGTTGTGCAAGCAGATGTGAGCTTTGAGGTTCGATTCTTTAGGAGAGAGAGCAGTGAGATAGAGATCCTTATGCGAGAAAATTATCCAACTCAGAAACCATTTGAACTAAATGAAAGAGCAAAAACAAGTCTTTCAACAAGTGTTAGAGAGAAGAAATTGATGAAACCTCTCTAAGTGTTTATTTGTGCAAGGCGTGACTTGGGCTCAGGAAAGACAGAAGTGTATCTTCAATGGATTGGAGAAAGCCATCTCAAAGGAGGAAAAAGCAGCTATGATGCTTGTTCCAGAAAATTTCATTCAACTCCTCAAATGGTTCAACGATTCAAAGAACGATTTTGGGGAACTCGAGTAGACTGTTTTACATGATGCGGGTTTGAATCCTGGAGAAAAACATGATGAATGGCAAAATAAAAGAAGGTCGGAGCAGACATTGTTGTTGGAGCAAGACTGTGATAAGTACGACTCCTTTGAAAATATTGGCATTATTATTTTGGATGAAGGAACATGAGAGGTAGCTTATAAGCCAGGATGATGTTCACGTTGTCACAAGCGAGATATTGCAGATTTGGAGAGGGAAATAGTCATCGCTGTCCTGCCAATAAGCGCTTGGTGGTGCAGCTCCAGCTTTGGGAATCTCGAGCATAGAGCAGAAAAGGGAGTTTATCGTTTATTGCGTTTAACGCAAAAACGTGCCAAACATCAACTGGCTACCTCAAGTTCATGTGCTAGCGATATGAACACAGAATTTTATGGCATAGGAAAGCTTTCTCCAAAACGTTTATTACATAAGCGATTAGAAGATACGATTGTGGAAAAGGAGAGCAAAGTGTGTTGCTCTTAAATCGAAGAGGATATTCGAAATCCTATTATTGTGTCGAGATTGTGGTTATGTATTGGAATGTCCAAATTGTGATATGTTCTACTGACGCTTCCATATGGATACAAAGTGATGAAATGCCATTGCTGTGGGCATGGAAGAAGGTATTCCCAAATCACCGTCCGAAACAAGTCATAGCCGACAAATTCGTTGACTGCGAACGGACTCAGCTTCAAGGAAGGACTAGAGCAATCGTTGAGCCATGACTGCAAGGGTTGGTCTAGAATGGGATGTCGATGCAATCCTGTAAAGAGGGACAACATGAAGCGTTTGTTAAAACAATTTGAGAAGGAACAAAAGCGGACATTTTGTGGAACTGGACGATCAGCTAGGGTTGGGTTCCCTCCAAATGATGTTACTTTAGTAGTCGTCCAGTGCAGATACAGCTTTAAATATTCGGATGCAGGCTGCGAGAAAACTTTCCACTATTAACGCAAAGTATGCAGGAAGGAGGCTGGTAGAGGAGATAGGCTGGAGGCGGTCATTTCATTCAACATATAATCGAGACTCGTTATGCGATTCTGTCTGGCACAAATCACTATTACGAAAGCTTTCTTTGCTCAAGAAATGAAAATGAGTCTGTCTTGCTCATTATCCGCCCTACTATTTTACAGTGATGATTACAGTTTCTAGTGAACAAGAATATGCTGCACAAAAACAGGCTTATAAAATTAAAAAGGTATTGAAGGTAAAGCTATCTTCTCAATCTGTCTTATTAGGACCGAGTGCAAAATCAATTGCTAGAATGAATAACCGTTATTATTATCAATTAAATTATTAAATATAAAAGATCCAGTATTAGATATTTTATTACAGATGGTCTTAGTCAATACTCAATCGACTCCGCAATCAAAAGTAGCGGTATCCATCGATGTAGAACCTCAATATTATAAAGATAGGAAGTGGAATTTTGAAAATTATTTTTATGGGGACACCCGAATTCTCAACAAAAGTATTACATGCTTTAGTTAGTTCAGAAGAATATGAAAGTGATTGCTGGTTGTGACTCAACCAGATAGACCAGTTGGACGTAAAAGTGATTACGCCATCACCCGTAAAAATATGCATTAGGAACAGAAAATATTGCTGCATATCAACCAGAAAAATTAACGGGTTCAGAAGAATTAGAACAACTAATGGCATTAGATGCTGATTTAATTGTGACAGCTGCTTATGGTCAGTTTTTACCAAAGAAATTTTTAGAATTTCCAAAACAGGGTGCTGTCAATCGTCCATGCATCCTTATTACCAAAAATATCATGGAGGTGCACCGATCATTACGCTATTATGAATGGGGATTCTCATACAGGTATAACCATTATGCGGAATGGTTAGTAAAATGGATGCGGGAAATATTTTATCACAACGCTCGATTCCAATTGAACAAACTGATGATGTAGCTCCATGTTTGAAAAATTATGTAGTAGGTGCGGAAATTATTAGACACATTACCGAAAATTTTTGATGGGACAATTACTGAAATCAGTGCGAAGATGAAGCGTTCGTAACGTATTCTCCAAAATATTACACGAGAACAAGAACAAATCGATTGGACAAAAGAAGGCAAAAATGGTAGATTGCTTGATCCGTGGCTTACGTCCTGCACAACTTCACACTGGTATTAAAATGGTGAAAGAGGAAATTGGCAAGTGAAGGTAGTGAGATCAAACAACGTGAACAACCAGGAACATTATTTTAAAAGAAAATCATCATTTGTATGTAGCATGTGGTAATCAAGCCTATTAGAAATTGTTGAATTACAGCCTGCAGGAAAAAGCCAAAATGAGTTCAGATGCTCTTTATGAATGGTTTTGTTTCTGTTATTGAAGAGAAAAGCTTGTTTTGAAGGGTAAATCATGGATAAGGTCAGAAATGCTGAGTTGGTAGACTTATTAGTTCAAGTGAACAAGATCAATCTTATTCAACGATTAGTTTGAAAAGGTAATTGAGCAACAAAAATGGACTGCAAAAGAGTAAAGGTCTAATTAACGAATTGTTTTTTATGGAACGATTCAGCGAAAAATGACGATTGATTTTTATTTTAGCTCCTTATATTCAAAAAGCAAAGAAAATTCAACCATGGGTGGAAACAATTGCTAAGAATTTCCATTTACCAAATGGTGTTTTTGGATAAAAATTCAGATCATGCAGCGATTTTTGAAGCAGTACAAATTGCGACGTGGTCATCAAGGCATTGCTAAATTTGTCAATGGCGTACTTAGAAATTTCAAAGAAACGATCTAGAAGTTTTTGAGGAAATAAAAGATACAGATGAAAGAATGAGTGTACAGTATGGTATTCCAAAATGGATGTGACCAATTATTTAAACAACAGTATGGGTAGAACAAGCACAGTACAAATTTCTGAATCTATTTTAACGGCGCCAAGTGTTAGTGTTCGTATTCAAGCTGAGATCATCTGAATCAAGAGCAAGTAAAACAACTTCTATTAGAAGAAGGAGTTCAAACTAGAGAGAGTACCTTATCGAATAGATGTTTAATTGTGAAAGAGGAAATGTATTCCTCTCAAAAACTTTTGAAAAAGGGATTATTACGATTCAAGATGAAGCTTCATCATTAGTAGCACAAGTTGCTAATGTAAAACCAACAAATAAAAGTAGCTTGATACATGTGCAGCACCTGGTGGAAAGACAACTCATATTGCAAGCTATTTAGATCCATCAAAAGGTGGACGTGTAGACGCTGAGACTTATATGAACATAAACTAAAGAAAATACAAGAAAATGCCAAAAAGGTTACAAGTGGATGATTGTATTTCAATGAGAGTATTAGATGCTCGTAATGCTCAAGAAGCTTATCCAACTGAAAAGTTTTGATGCGGTATTTGTGGATGCTCCTTGTTCGGGGTTAGGTTTAGTTCGATCGTAAACCGGATATAAAATATACAAAAAGTTTAAAAGATTTAAAGAGTTTAGAAAAATTCAACTTGATATTTTATTATCTGCTTCAAAAATGGTAAAAACTCAAAGGGAAGTCTAGTATATTCTACGTGTACAATTAATAAGGCAGAAAATAGAGAGCTGGTTAATCAATTTTTGAAGAGAACCCGGCATTTGAAATTGAACCGATTGGAAAGTGGATTCATAAAGATACAGAAGATATTACAATATTACCAAATGACTTTAATAGTGATGGGTTTTTATATTTGTAAATTAGTGAAAAATCTTAAACATTAAGGAGGGATTGTGAAATTTGCTATAAAAAGTGATGTTGGTCAACGAAGAAAAGTAAACGAAGATGCTGCTGGCTACTTTGAAAGCAAAAATAACATCCCGCTTAGATGGTTTGCGATGGAATTGGTGGACATAATGCAGGAGACGTGGCGAGTTCAATGGCGCTAATGGCGATTGGACAAGCATGGGAAAAGACTCATTTTGATGATATGGAAGAAGCATATCAATGGCTCGTTAAAATTGAAGAAGCTAACGATGATATTCTTTCACGTTCTACTCAATACGCTGATTTATATGGAATGGGGACAACTTTAGTAGCTGCATGTGTCATTGGAAATCAATTAATGATTGCTAATGTTGGAGATAGTCGAGCTTTATGTTTTGAGAAACTTCCAATTAAAGCAATTAACAGAAGATCAAAGTTTAGTCAATGCATTATTGAAATCAGGTGAAATCACTCTGAAGAAGCAGAACATCATCCAAATAAAAATATCGTGACACAGTCATTAGGAGTAACTTCGGCTGTCGAAATTGATTTTTGTCAGAATGACTGTGAAAGAAGAAGATATATTATTATTATGTAGTGATGGACTTAGTGATATGTTGTCATTAGAAGAAATAAGAAATGTTCTAAATCATTATTCAGATTTGGAACAACAAGTAGAAAAGCTGTTCAAGCGACTAATGAGTCAGGTGGTCGTGATAATATTACAGTTGCGATTGCAAAAATTCACCTTAGAGAGGAGGAAGCCTAATGCTAGAAGCTGGTAGAACATTAAATGGACGTTATAAAATTCAATCTTTAATTGGAACTGGCGGAATGGCTGCGGTTTACCTTGCAAAGGATTTAATTTTAGATCGATTAGTTGCCATTAAAGTATTACGATTAGATTTTTCGTCAAAAATGATGATGCGATGAGAAGATTTTAGAAGAGAAGCTTTTGTCAGCAACTCAATTAACTCACCCAAACATTGTAGGTGTATATGATGTTGGACAATCACAAGAAATGAATTACATTGTGATGGAATATGTAGAAGGAACCGATTTAAAAGATTATGTGAGACAAAAAGGTGCACTACATCCTATTGAAGCTGTTCGTATTATGATGCAAATTGTATCAGCGATTGCAGCTGCACATCAAAAATCGCATTATTCACCGTGATATTAAACCACAAAAACATTTTAATTGATAAAGAAGGAAATGTTAAAATAACAGATTTTGGAATTGCAGTTGCTTTATCAGATACTTCATTAACTCAAACGAATACATTGCTAGGTTCAGTACATTACTTATCACCAGAACAAGCAAGAGGTGGTATGGCGACCATTCAAACAGATATTTACGCTTTAGGTATTGTGTTATATGAACTACTAACAGGAAAAAGTACCTTTTGATGGAGAGTCCGCGGTTTCTATTGAGCTGAAACATTTCCAAGAACCATTACCAACGATTGTAAATCCGATTGCTATGGTTCCACAGAGCTTGAAAATATTGTATTAAAAGCTATTGCAAAGATCCAATGCATCGCTATAGAAGTTGTTATGAAATGTTTCAAGATTTGAAAACTTGTTTAGACTCTACAAGACTATATGAAAAGAAATTTGTACCAGCAAGTTTTTCAGGAGAAACAAAAAGTACTAACACCAATTCATACACAAAAAGTTAAACCAATTCAAACAAGTAAAGAAATACCAGTTGTAGAAATGGATGAAGAGAAAACCAGTTAAAAAGAGACGTAAATGGCCTTGGCTCATTCTACTCTTATTAATTTCAATAGTAGAATTATGGCTTTTGTATTTCTACAATCTAGTCCAAAGAAGTTCAAGTGCCAGATGTAACGAATTTAACAGAAGCAGCCGCTAAAACAAAAATTAGCAGATGCCAAATTAAATATTACAGATGTCATTCAGATAAAATCGGATGAAATTGAAAGTGGAAAAGTCATCGAAACGAATCCAAAAAGCTGGTAGTACAGTAAAAGAAAAATCAAAAATTGCGATTAAAGTAAGTTCAGGAAAAGAAGCTATTACAATGAAAGACTATCGTAATAAAAATTATGAAGCTGCAAGAGATGAATTAAAAACTAGGATTTACAGTAGAAAAAGCAAGAAGAAAATTCTGATAGTGTAGAATCTGGTAAAGTGATTTCTCAAAGTATTGCTCCAAATCAAAAAGTAGAAGGAAAGATCCAGTAATTACATTAGTAGTTAGTAAAGGGAGAAAGCTCTATTAAAATGGCTAACCCTAACAGGTTATACAAGAGCAGGAGCCATTGAATATGCAAATTCAAACAATTTAGCATTAACCATTACTGAAGAAGAAAACGAAGCAACTGTAGATACAGTCATTAGACAATCAATACGAGAAGGTGCAGAAGTGAAAAAGGAACTGCACTTACAATTGTATTATCAAAAGGTAAAAAGGAAACATACAGTAACAAAAACAAATTGTAATTCCTTATCAAAAGAATGCTCAAAATAATGGTCAAAAAGTTAATAAAATTTCAATATATATTGAAGATACGAAACATCAAATTTCCAATGTGTATAACACATTAGAAATCACGGAAGATACTACGCTGAATTTAACATTTACTTTTAAGTAATTCTCAACCAATAGGAAAAATATAAAATTGTAAGTGATGAAAAGAACTTTCATCAGGAAATGTACAATAAGAAAGAAAGACTGTAGCGAAAATGAAGTGACCCCAAAAAGTTAGACTTTTTTTGAGACGACTTAAGTCGTCTCTTTTTGATTCATAAAAAGTATGAATAACCCCTAGGGGTTCGCGCCAAATCTTTTGGCGCTTTTTTCTTGGATATAATTATACTTTTGAATAAATTGACTAGTTAAGCAATACTAGTAGAGTTTAAATGAAACATTCTATATTTTTACAGGACTCAGTCCGTTTAGTTTGATTTTTATACGTTTATTGTTGTAATAATCAATATAATTGATAATAGCTTTCTCTAATTCATCAAGAGACTTAAATTCCTTTTCAAATCCATAAAACATTTCTGATTTCAAAATACCAAAGAAAGATTCCATCATACCATTATCTGCACTGTTTCCTTTACGTGACATAGACGGTAGTATACCTTTATTCTCTAAAAAAATTGATGATAAGAATCATGCTGGTATTGCCACCCTTGGTCACTATGGAGAATTGTGTTCTCGTACTTTTTCATCTGTAAATGCCTCATTCAACATTATCTTTACTTGTTGTAAGTTAGGTGAGCGTGAAAGATTGTACGCAATAATTTCACTGTTAAACCCATCTAAAACTGGTGATAAATATAGTTTCTGTTCGCTACTCGGAATGGCAAACTCGGTTACATCTGTGTAACATTTTTCCATTGGTTTAGTCCCTTTAAAATCACGTTGAATCAGATTATCTGATCTCTTACCAACATCTCCTTTATGTGAATAATACTTGAGTTTACGACGAATACGAGCTATTAAACCAAGAAATTTCATTAAGCGTTGTACCTTCTTATGATTCACTTTAAAACCACGATTTCTCAATTCTAAATGAATTCGACGGTAACCATAGTTTCCCTTATGTTCGGTAAAAATTTCTTGTATTTCATCTTTAATCTGTTGATCCTTATCTGGTTGGTTCATTTGTTTTTAAATGGTAATAGTACGTTGAACGAGCTAATTTAATTACTTTAAGAAGAATATCCAATGGAAATTCATTGATTAATTCTTGAACAATTTCAGTCTTTCTTCTTTCGCTTTTTCCTCCTTCAATCGGAGTTCTCTCAACTTTTTTTAGAATGGCATTCTCCGCTCTTAAGTATTCATTCTCTAGTTGAAGACGTTCTAAATCTGTCATTTCTTCTATTGTTTTCTTTGGTTTACGTCCCATTATTCTTGGTCTCCCTTTTGTTTTTCTCAACAATAGTATACCCATTTTTTTATAGTGTGCTAGCCAATTCGAAAGTAAACCCCAATTTGGAAGTGCATAATCAATAGATACACTTGATTGTGAACGACCTTCTAAAAAGAACTTTATCCATTATTTCCTGCTTTAGCTCTGGTGAATAGTAACGATTTTTTCTTTTTTTAACAATTTCTATCCCATATCGATCAATCAATCGAACTAAGTATTTAATATTAGAAACGGCGATATCGTATTTCTGTGAAAGATTCTTTAAGCTTTCACCTTGTTTTTCTTAGTTGATAAATTTCTATTTTATCTTTATAAGTTAATTTCATAAAAACACCCCAAAAGTTAGATTTTTTTATGTCTAACTTTTTGGGGTGCAGTACAAAAACTACAGTCTTTTCTATTGAGTAAGAAAATATAAAAAAAGTTCTAAAAAGACTTGCAAAACAGAAGCTAGCTATGGTAAATTATAAACACTGTTAACGAACGTTCGCGTTTTGAAGCGTTTGAAATAAATTAAAAAGTTGTTGACAGTAAAAAAATGCCCTATGATAATATATAGGAGTTGTCGCGATAAGCGATGTTGACCTTGAAAACTAAACAAAGAAGACAAAACCAAATGTGTAGGGACTTCACGAAAGTGAAGAAACAACAATTTCTTTTTCTCTAAGGAGAAAAACAATAAGTCAGTAATTAAAATGAGCTTTCAAAAGCTTATGAATGTATTTTCATGAGAGTTTCGATCCTGGCTCAGGACGAACGCTGGCGGCGTGCCTAATACATGCAAGTCGAACGAGAGCGACCGGTGCTTGCACTGGTCAATCTAGTGGCGAACGGGTGAGTAACACGTGGGTAACCCGCCCATCAGAGGGGATAACATTCGGAAACGGATGCTAAAACCGCATAGGTTCTACAGTCGCATGACTGAAGAAGGAAAAGAGGCTTCGGCTTCTGCTGATGGATGGACCCGCGGTGCATTAGCTAGTTGGTGAGGTAACGGCTCACCAGGCCGTGATGCATAGCCGACCTGAGAGGGTGATCGGCCACATTGGGACTGAGACACGGCCCAAACTCCTACGGGAGGCAGCAGTAGGAATCTTCCGCAATGGACGCAAGTCTGACGGAGCAACGCCGCGTGAGTGAAGAAGGATTTCGGTTCGTAAAACTCTGTTGTTAGAGAAGAACAGCGCATAGAGTAACTGTTATGCGTGTGACGGTATCTCAACCAGAAAGCCACGGCTAACTACGTGCCAGCAGCCGCGGTAATACGTAGGGTGGCAAGCGTTGTCCGGATTTATTGGGCGTAAAGCGAGCGCAGGCGGTCAATTAAGTCTGATGTGAAAGCCCCCGGCTCAACCGGGAGGGTCATTGGAAACTGGTTGACTTGAGTGCAGAAGAGGAGAGTGGAATTCCATGTGTAGCGGTGAAATGCGTAGATATATGGAGGAACACCAGTGGCGAAGGCGACTCTCTGGTCTGTAACTGACGCTGAGGCTCGAAAGCGTGGGTAGCAAACAGGATTAGATACCCTGGTAGTCCACGCCGTAAACGATGAGTGCTAAGTGTTGGAGGGTTTCCGCCCTTCAGTGCTGCAGTTAACGCATTAAGCACTCCGCCTGGGGAGTACGACCGCAAGGTTGAAACTCAAAGGAATTGACGGGGACCCGCACAAGCGGTGGAGCATGTGGTTTAATTCGAAGCAACGCGAAGAACCTTACCAAGTCTTGACATCCTTTGACCACTCTAGAGATAGAGCTTTCCTTCGGGGACAAAGTGACAGGTGGTGCATGGTTGTCGTCAGCTCGTGTCGTGAGATGTTGGGTTAAGTCCCGCAACGAGCGCAACCCTTATTACTAGTTGCCAGCATTCAGTTGGGCACTCTAGTGAGACTGCCGGTGACAAAACCGGAGGAAGGTGGGGATGACGTCAAATCATCATGCCCCTTATGACTTGGGCTACACGTGCTACAATGGATGGTACAACGAGCAGCGAACTCGCGAGGGTAAGCGAATCTCTTAAAAGCCATTCTCAGTTCGGATTGTAGGCTGCAACTCGCCTACATGAAGCCGGAATCGCTAGTAATCGCGGATCAGCACGCCGCGGTGAATACGTTCCCGGGTCTTGTACACACCGCCCGTCACACCACGAGAGTTTGTAACACCCAAAGTCGGTGAGGTAACCTTATGGAGCCAGCCGCCTAAGGGTGGGATAGATGATTGGGGTGAAGTCGTAACAAGGTAGCCGTATCGGAAGGTGCGGCTGGATCACCCTCCTTTCTAAGGATAATATCTAATGTTAAGGCGTTAGATGAATACGGAACCCTACAGGTTGAAATCTTTTGTTTAGTTTTTGAGAGGTTAACTCTCAAAACAATAAGTCTAAATCCGAACGGGCCTATAGCTCAGCTGAGTTAGAGCGCACGCCTGATAAGCGTGAGGTCGATGGTTCGAGTCCATTTAGGGCCCATAAGTTTCGAATTTAATGGGGGCTTAGCTCAGCTGGGAGAGCGCCTGCTTTGCACGCAGGAGGTCAGCGGTTCGATCCCGCTAGTCTCCATACTATCCGAAAGGATAGAAACTCGACCTTTGAAAACTGAATACTATATCACAAATTTAAAACCAAAAATTTACCGAGAGTTAGAGAAATCTAACGAAAAAGAGTTTTTAACAAGAAGCAACGCGACCATAATGGTTAAGTGAATAAGGGCGCACGGTGAATGCCTTGGCACTAGGAGCCGAAGAAGGACGGAACGAACACCGATATGCTTTTGGGGAGCTGTAGGGCAAGCTAAGATCCAGAGATTTCCGAATGGGGAAACCCAACACCCGTGATGGGGATGTTACGCATAAGCGCAGGCTTATGACGAGGTAGACGCGGGGAACTGAAACATCTCATTACCCGCAGGAAGAGAAAGAAAAATCGATTCCCTGAGTAGCGGCGAGCGAAACGGAAGAGCTCAAACCAGTGTGCATGCACACTGGGGTTGTAGGACTTTCAACAACGTGTATGACAATCTGTAGCAGAACCCTGTTGGAAAGCAGGACCAAAGAAGGTGACAGTCCTGTATGCAAAAACGGAAAGTTGGCACAAGAGAGCACCTGAGTACGGCGGGACACGAGGAATCCCGTCGGAATCCGCCAGGACCATCTGGCAAGGCTAAATACTACCTAGTGACCGATAGTGAACCAGTACCGTGAGGGAAAGGTGAAAAGAACCCCGGGAGGGGAGTGAAAGAGTACCTGAAACCGTGTGCTTACAAGTAGTCAGAGCCCGTTAATGGGTGATGGCGTGCCTTTTGTAGAATGAACCGGCGAGTTACGTTAACATGCGAGGTTAAGATGAAGAGTCGGAGCCGAAGCGAAAGCGAGTCTGAATAGGGCGGCAGAGTATGTTGACGTAGACCCGAAACCAAGTGATCTACCCATGTCCAGGTTGAAGGTGCGGTAAAACGCACTGGAGGACCGAACCAGGGCACGTTGAAAAGTGCTTGGATGAGGTGTGGGTAGCGGAGAAATTCCAATCGAACTTGGAGATAGCTGGTTCTCTCCGAAATAGCTTTAGGGCTAGCCTCGGAATGAAGAATCGTGGAGGTAGAGCACTGTTTGGACTAGGGGCCCATCTCGGGTTACCGAATTCAGATAAACCCGAATGCCATGTATTTATGTCCGGGAGTCAGACTGCGAGTGATAAGATCCGTAGTCGAAAGGGAAACAGCCCAGACCACCAGCTAAGGTCCCAAAATATCTGTTAAGTGGAAAAGGATGTGGGGTTGCACAGACAACTAGGATGTTGGCTTAGAAGCAGCCATCATTCAAAGAGTGCGTAATAGCTCACTAGTCGAGTGACCCTGCGCCGAAAATGTAACGGGGCTAAACAGATTACCGAAGCTGTGGATTCAGTTTTGAACTGAGTGGTAGGAGAGCGTTCTATGGGCGAAGAAGCATGACCGTAAGGACATGTGGAGCGCTTAGAAGTGAGAATGCCGGTATGAGTAGCGAAAGACGGGTGAGAATCCCGTCCACCGAATGACTAAGGTTTCCTGGGGAAGGCTCGTCCTCCCAGGGTTAGTCGGGACCTAAGGCAAGGCCGAAAGGCGTAGTCGATGGATAACAGGTTGATATTCCTGTACTTCTGTTAATTGTTTGAGCAATGGAGGGACGCAGGAGGCTAAGTTGAGCGTACGACTGGAAATGTACGTCCAAGCAGCGAGTCCGCTGATGAGTGAAATGCTTGTCACGAATGGGGTGAGCTGTGATGGGGAGCGAAATAAAGTAGCGAAGCAACTGACGTCACACTGCCGAGAAAAAGCTTCTAGTGAGATTAACAGAACCCGTACCGCAAACCGACACAGGTAGTTGAGTGGAGAACACTAAGGTGAGCGAGCGAACTCTCGTTAAGGAACTCGGCAAAATGACCCCGTAACTTCGGGAGAAGGGTGCTGGTAGCAATACCAGCCGCAGTGAATAGGCCCAGGCGACTGTTTATCAAAAACACAGGTCTCTGCAAAATCGAAAGATGACGTATAGGGGCTGACGCCCTGCCCGGTGCTGGAAGGTTAAGAGGAGAGGTTAGTCCTTGAGGGCGAAGCTTTGAATTGAAGCCCTCAGTAAACGGCGGCCGTAACTATAACGGTCCTAAGGTAGCGAAATTCCTTGTCGGGTAAGTTCCGACCCGCACGAAAGGCGTAACGATCTGGGCACTGTCTCAACGAGAGACTCGGTGAAATTATAGTACCTGTGAAGATGCAGGTTACCCGCGACAGGACGGAAAGACCCCATGGAGCTTTTACTGTAGTTTGATATTGAGTGTTTGTGTGACATGTACAGGATAGGTAGGAGCCGAAGAGATGGGAACGCCAGTTTCCAAGGAGGCAATGGTGGATACTACCCTTGTTACATGAACCTCTAACCCGCACCTAGAAGCAAGGTGGGAGACAGTGTCAGACGGGCAGTTTGATCTGGGGCGGTCGCCTCCTAAAATGTAACGGAGGCGCCCAAAGGTTCCCTCAGAATGGTTGGAAATCATTCGAAGAGTGTAAAGGCAGAAGGGAGCTTGACTGCGAGACCAACAAGTCGAGCAGGGACGAAAAGTCGGGCTTAGTGATCCGGTGGTACCGAATGGAAGGGCCATCGCTCAACGGATAAAAAGCTACCCTGGGGATAACAGGCTTATCTCCCCCAAGAGTTCACATCGACGGGGAGGTTTGGCACCTCGATGTCGGCTCATCGCATCCTGGGGCTGAAGTCGGTCCCGCGTTGGGCTGTTCGCCCATTAAAGCGGTACGCGAGCTGGGTTCAGAACGTCGTGAGACAGTTCGGTCCCTATCCGTCGCGGGCGTTGGAAATTTGAGAGGAGCTGTCCTTAGTACGAGAGGACCGGGATGGACACACCGCTGGTGTACCAGTTGTTCTGCCAAGAGCATCGCTGGGTAGCTATGTGTGGACGGGATAAACGCTGAAAGCATCTAAGCGTGAAGCCCCCTCGAGATGAGATTTCCATCATTTTAAAATGAGTAAGACCCTGAGAGACGATCAGGTAGATAGGCTAGAAGTGGAAGTGCCGTGAGGCATGGAGCGGACTAGTACTAATCGGTCGAGGACTTAACCAAGGTTGAAGGTAAATGAGGAGAGATTTGGATATAGATTCAGTTTTGAGAGAGCGAGAGCTTTTTCAAAGAGAAGTGTGGTGACGATGGCAAGAAGGATACACCTGTTCCCATCTCGAACACAGAAGTTAAGCTTCTTAGCGCCGATAGTAGTTGAGGGTTTCCCCTGTGAGGGTAGGGACGTTGCCACGCTTTTTCAAATATTCCGCAATAGCTCAGTTGGTAGTAGCGCATGACTGTTAATCATGATGTCGTAGGTTCGAGTCCCACTTGCGGAGTTTACAAAATATACTGGATACTCGGAGAGTTGTCCGAGCTGGCTGAAGGAGCACGATTGGAAATCGTGTAGGCAGTAATCCCTGTCTCAAGGGTTCGAATCCCTTACTCTCCATATTTTTGTAGAATTTATAGTATGGCCCGTTGGTCAAGCGAGTTAAAGACACCGCCCTTTCACGGCGGTAACACGGGTTCGAGTCCCGTACGGGTCATTAACGGAGGATTACCCAAGTCCGGCTGAAGGAACGGTCTTGAAAACCGTCAGGCGTGTAAAAGCGTGCAAGGGTTCGAATCCCTTTATCCTCCTTAATAATATTATCGCGGGTGGAGCAGTTGGCAGCTCGTCGGGCTCATAACCCGAAGGTCGTAGGTTCGAGTCCCACCTCCGCAATTTAACAATTAGGTTCCGTGGTGTAGGGTTAACATGCCTGCCCTGTCACGCAGGAGATCGCGGGTTCGATTCCCGTCGGGACCGCTTTTTCCAGGCTCGGTAGCTCAGTTGGTAGAGCATTTGATTGAAGCTCAAAGTGTCGGCAGTTCGATTCTGTCCCGAGCCATCTGGAGGGGTAGCGAAGTGGCTAAACGCGGCGGACTGTAAATCCGCTCCTTAGGGTTCGGCAGTTCGAATCTGCCCCCTCCATTCATTAAATAGTTTAACTATTTAGGGGTATAGTTTAAAGGTAGAACAGCGGTCTCCAAAACCGTTAGTGTGGGTTCGATTCCTGCTACCCCTGTTATCATATTATGGCGATCGTGGCGAAGTGGTTAACGCATCGGTTTGTGGCACCGACATTCGGGGGTTCGATTCCCTCGATCGCCCTTTTTCTTGGGGGTATAGCCAAGCGGTAAGGCAACGGACTTTGACTCCGTCATTCGTTGGTTCGAATCCAGCTACCCCAGTTTTTATATAGAAATGGCGGTATAGCCATGGTAAGGCAGAGGTCTGCAAAACCTTTATCATCGGTTCAAATCCGTTTACCGCCTTTTACATGCCGGCGTGGCGGAATTGGCAGACGCGCTGGACTCAAAATCCAG